>Ga0172382_10007554_pt1 | contig 15401 bp, 15 predicted proteins | sample Leawel138RmetaG_FD_122245 | JGI IMG/M metagenome (GOLD analysis project Ga0172382, IMG submission 122245) | Leachate microbial communities from a municipal landfill in Southern Ontario, Canada - Leachate well 138R metaG | ecosystem: Engineered > Solid waste > Landfill > Unclassified | place...
GTCATGGACAGCAGGCTGGAGAACCGGTCGGCCAGGGAGTTGGGTCGGTAGGCGGCCCAACAGCCGATCACGATGGCGCCGACGATCGCCAAAAGCATGGTCGTCAACGCCAGCTGCAGGGTGGCGGGAAAGGCGCGCAGCGCCATCTCGGCCGCGGACTCGCCGGTACGCAGCGAAGCGCCGAAGTCGAGGTGGATCACCCCTTTGAAGTAGTCGAGCAACTGGGTGATCAGCGGATCGTTGAACCCGTTGGCGGCCGCGAACTCTGCGCGCTGCTCCTCGGTCGCCGACTCGGGCAGGTACAGGTTGGTGGGGTCACCGGTGAGCCGGGCGAGCAGGAACACGCCGAGCAGAACGATGATCAACGGCAGTGCGCTGGTGTACATCCGGCGCCGGACGAAGGAGAACATCAGGGCGGGCCCTTCTTGAACGTCGGAGTCAGGACTGATCGGTGCGGTCGTTACCCGCGGGAGTCATTGCAGCCAGCAACATTTCATCGCCGGTAGCCGGGTTGGGGGTGTAGTCGATGCGCTCGGACTTGCCGAGGATCCCCTTCATGTGCGCGATGTAGGCCATCTGGACGATCTCCTGCGGTTCCTCGGCGAACAGGGCGGCGAACGCGTCCTGGCGGGCCTGGCCGGTCAGCGCCTCGGCGGTGCGAATCCTGGCGTCGAATTCCGGTGTGCCGTAGGCCGCCTGCGGACCGTCGGACAGCATGTACTGGTCGAGGGTGAATGCGGCGTCGCCGGCCTGGTTGCCGTGCATGATCATCAGCAGGTACGGCCCGGTGTCGGGCGGGAACGGCCGCAGCTGGTACTCCAACTGGGCGGCGGTGTCCATCATCTCGATCTTGACGTTGAGGCCGATCTCGGTGAACTCGCTCTGCAGCACCTCGATGGTCTCGGTGATCTTCGGGAACTGCGCGGTACGTCCGATCAGCCGGATCTCGCGGTCGACCGGGACGCCGTCGGCCCTGGCCTCCTCGATCAGGGCTCGGGCCTTGTCGAGGTCGTGCGGCCACAACTGCAGCTCGGCGTTGTAGCCGACGACGCCCGAGGGGATCAACTGGGCGGCGGGCTGGCCGAGGTCACGGAACAGCGCTTTGACGATGCCGGTGCGGTTGACCGCGTAGTTGATCGCCTGCCGCACTCGGATGTCGTCGAGCGGCGGTTCGGTGGCCTGCATGCGCAGCGCGGTCGTCTCGTTGTTCTGGAACGGGACCCCCAGATCGCCCGCTCCGTCTTCAGGGCCCAAGCCGGTGGCGATATCGGCCTCGTCGTTGGTGATCATCGCAGCGCGCACGCTTCCCTCACTGCGCCATTGGTATTCGGCCTTGGCGAAAGACGGTGCCTGGCCCCAGTAGGTGGCGTTGCGGGCCAGGACGAGCTTCTGGCCGTAGTCCCAGCGTTCGATCGCGTACGGACCTGTCCCGATGGGTTCGCGGACCTTCTCGGTGGTGCTGGTCGTGCGCGGCACCATCTCGACGAACGAGATACGCAGCGGCAGAATCGGATCGGGCTTCGTGGTGCTGACGACGACCGTGCTGGGGTTCGGAGTCTGCAGGCCCAGCTTCTCGTCGCCGAAGACGTAGCCGTCGACGTTGCACTGCAGGTCGGAGTTGACCGCGCGATCGATCGAGAACGCGGCGTCCGCGGAGGTGAACGGCGCCCCGTCGGAGAAGGTCACGCCGTCACGAAGGGTGAAGGTCCATTCGTTGGGGGAGGTTTGCTCCCACCCGGTGGACAGCAGAGGCTGCAGCTCACCGGTATTGGCGTCGCGTTCGAGCAGGGGTTCGGTGATGTTGGAGCGGACCACGATGCCTGTCGACGTCAGCGAGCTCTCGCACGGTTCCAGAGTCGGGGGCTCCTGTTGCAGGACGATGCGCAGAGTGTCGGGGTCGTAGCCGCCGCCGCCCGAATTGGCGACGGTGCAGCCGCCGGTCGCGACGGTGACGGTCGCGAGGGCGAGGCCGACGACCAACCGTCGAGGCTTCAACGCGCTGCTGGGGTTCATGGATCCTCCCGGGCCGGGGATGGTGACGTCCACGTATGTAGATGAACTCTGTGATGGCAACCACACCGTAAGAGCGTCTTCAAAACAGCGTCAACCCCGCCGAAATCGCGGTTTGGGGCGACTTTGCGACGTCCGCGCCCCTGCCCGAGTTGCTCATAAATACTGTTTGACCTGCGCAGAAAGGGTGGTGCCAGGCGGGTTGATGCGCACGCGCTCTCGGCTCCGGTCTAGTTATGCGCCTTCGGTATAAGTCCATTCCAATTTGGACGTGGACCGGTATCTGCAGCTCGTCGTACCGTGGGACGCACCATGGGCACCGAAGAGAACCGTTCCGTCTTGCAGGTGGGCCCGCTGATGCCGTCCCTGTCGCGCACGCTCGCCGACGGTTATGCGGCCCGGCGGCTGCCGACCGAACCCACCGAACGGGCCGCGTTCCTCGCCGAACACGGCGCGGAGATCATCGCGGTCGTGACGTCGGGGCGCACCGGCGTGGACGCCGCGCTGATGGACGCGTTGCCCAATCTGGCGGCGGTGATCAACTTCGGCGTGGGCTACGACACCACCGACGTCGATGCCGCGGCCGCCCGCGGCATCGGGGTGAGCAACACACCCGACGTGCTCACTGACTGCGTCGCGGACACCGCGGTGGGTCTGATGATCGACACGCTGCGGCAGTTCTCGGCCTCGGACCGCTATGTGCGGGCAGGCCGCTGGCCGGTCGACGGCATGTATCCGTTGACCCGCCAGGTCAGCAACACGAACGTCGGCATCATCGGCCTGGGCCGTATCGGAGCCGCAATCGCATTGCGGCTCAAAGCATTCGGATGCACGATCAGTTACCACAACCGGCACGAGGTGCCGGATTCGCCGTACACGTATGCGGCGTCCCCGGTGGAGCTGGCGGCCTCGGTGGACGTGCTCGTCGTGGCCGCGGCGGGTGGTGACGGCACCCGCGGATTGGTGAGCAGCGAGGTGCTCGACGCGCTCGGCCCGCACGGCTATCTGATCAACGTCGCCCGCGGCAGTGTCGTCGACCAGGACGCGTTGGTCTCGGCGCTGGTGGAGCGTCGGCTGGCCGGCGCCGGTCTGGACGTCTTCGCCGACGAGCCGCAGGTGCCCGAGGAGTTGTTCGCGCTCGACACCGTCGTGCTGCTGCCGCACGTGGCCAGCGGCACGGTGCAGACCCGCGCGGCCATGGAAGCGCTGACGCTACGCAATCTCGACGAGTTCCTGGCGACGGGCGAACTGGTGACGCCGGTGCCGTTGCCTGCGGCGGCGAACTAGGTCAACGCCGCACGTTGCAGCCGGCGGCGACGTTGTGGCAGTGCCCGTCGCCACTACAGGTGCCGCAGTGGCACCGGCAGCCTTGGTTCTTCAGCTTTTCGGAGATCTCGTGGTCGTCTTTGCCCATCACATGCTCCTTTCCGAATATGTCGAGGCTAGCCCCGTTGACGACCGCCGCGTCCGGGATTCGCATTCCCGGCCAACTCGCGTTCACGGCGAGTTCTCGTGACGGCATGACTGTGGCGGGACGCCCGACGCCCGCGCGTCACCGGCTCGACAGATCGCTTTCCGACACTTCGCTGTGTCGCCGAAGCTCAGCCGCCGCGCCGCCCTCAAGGGTGCGGTCGGCCTCGCCGCCGTCCCGCTGCTCGGGTTCACCGGCGAACCTCGACGTGGCGTCGTCGCGGCCGATCCGTTCACCCTCGGGGTGGCCTCGGGGGAGCCGAGCCCCGACGGGGTGGTGATCTGGACCCGGTTGGCGCCCCGGCCGCTGGCCGATGACGGACTGGGCGGCATGCCGGCGCGCGTCGTGGATGTGGAATGGGAGGTCGCCGGTGACGAGACCTTCACCCGGATCGAGCAGCGGGGCCGCTCCGTCGCGACGCCCGAGTCGGCGCACAGCGTGCACGTCGAAGTCGCCGGGTTGCGGCCCGGCGGCGAGTACTTCTACCGGTTCCGGGCCGAGGGTTACCTCTCGCCCGCGGGCCGGACCAGGACCGCGCCGGCAACCGACGCGCCGGCGTCGTCGCTGACGATGTGCTTCGCGTCCTGCTCGAACTTCGAGCAGGGCTGGTTCACCGCGTACCGGCGGCTGGCCGAAGAGGAGCCGGATCTCGTTCTGCACCTGGGTGATTACCAATACGAGTACGCCGCGCGCGAACATGCTGTCCGTCGGCACGTCGGCCCTGAGACCGTCACACTGGCGAACTACCGTCAGCGCTATGCGCAGTACAAGACGGACCCCGATCTCCAGGCTGCGCACGCCGCCGCCCCCTGGCTGGTGGTGTGGGACGACCATGAGCTGGACAACAACTGGGCCGACGAAGTTCCCGAGGAGCCGCAACCGGACTACTCGGCGCGGCGCGCCGCCGCGCTGCAGGCGTACTACGAGAACATGCCGCTGCGCTCGTCGGCGATGCCCCGCGGCGGCGAGATGCGACTCTTCCGGCGGGTGGAGTGGGGTGCGCTCGCGACCTTCCACATGCTCGACACCCGCCGGTACCGGTCCGACCAGGCATGCGACGACCAGTACCGCAGCGACTGCCCGGCGCGTCTGGACCCCTTCCGCACGCTGACCGGTCAGGCGCAGGAACAGTGGCTGCTCAACGGGTTTCAGCAGTCGCGGGCGCGGTGGGATCTGCTCGGTCAGCAGGTGTTCTTCAGCCAGCTGGACGTGACACCGGGACCGGGCCGCGGATTCAACCCCGACGCGTGGGACGGCTACGTCGCCAACCGGGACCGGATCACGACGGGGATCGCGAACTCCCCGGTGCGCAACGCAGTGCTGCTGACCGGTGATGTGCACGCGCATTGGGCGGCCGAGGTGTACGAGCGCGCCGGTGACCCGCTGTCTCGCAGGGTCGCAACGGAATTGGTCACCACATCGATCTCGTCGGGCGGCGACGGTTCCGACACCCGCGCCGATGTCGATGGGATTCTGCCGGACAACCCCCACATCCGGTACTTCAGCAATCGCCGCGGCTACGTCCGCACCCGCATCACGCCCGACGAGTTGCGTGCCGACTTCCGTACCGTGCCGTATGTGACGAGCCCGGGCGCACCGGTCCAGGTGGGCGCGTCGTTCCGTATCCCCGACCGCCTCCCGCAACTCCTCTAGCGCGAAATTGCATTCCAGCAGCGAAAGTGCGAGAAGCGGCCTGCTGGAATGCAATTTCGGCGGGGAAGACTAGGTGGTCCATTCCTGTTGCGGCAAGACGTCTTTGAGGACACGCAGCAGCGCCGGGTTGGTCGAGTCGCCGCGCCACACCGCGTCCAGCTCGACGGGTCGCTCGCGGAACGCCCCGATGGTCCGGAACACCACGCCCTCGGGATGCAGAGTGGCCGCCGACGCAGGCACCAGCGCGATCCCGATCCCCGAGCGCACCAGCACCAGCATTGTGTGCACCTGCGTCACGTACTGCACGTACCGCGGGGTGGTGCCGGCGATGGTGAACGTCGAGATCAGCAGCTCGTTGAAATAGCGGGCCTGCACGGGCGAATACATGACGAAGTCCTGGCCGTCGAGGTCGATCAGCGTCAGCTCCCGGGTCATGTCGGCCAGCGGGTGCCCCTCGGGCAGGGCGGCCAACAGCTGCTCGTGCAGCAGCGGCCGCGACACCAGTCCCGGCCGTTTCAGCGGCGGGCGGGCCATCCCCAGATCCAGCTCACCGGTCATCAGCCCCTCGATCTGCGCGGCGGTGACCATCTCGCGCAGATCGAGCTTCACGTCGGGCAGCCGTTCCCGCGCGCGTTCCAGTAGCCGGGGCAGCACGGCGTGCGCCGAGGCGGCGGTGAACCCGACGACCACGGTGCCCAGATCGCCGGCGGGAATGCGTTTGACGGTCTGCGCGGCGCCCTCGGCGAGCTGCAGGATGCGCCGCGCGTCGGGCAGGAACGCAGCGCCCGCCGGGGTCAGCGTCACGTTGCGGGTGGTGCGGTCGATGAGCTGGACGCCGAGCTCGTTCTCGAGCTGCTGTACCTGACGGCTCAGAGGGGGTTGCGTCATGTGCAACCGTTCGGCGGCGCGGCCGAAGTGCAGTTCTTCGGCGACGGCGACGAAGCAGGACAACCGGGCGAGTGAGAACATCAGGCCTTCGACGTTAGCTTGATCGCCGCGATCTTCAGCCGGGCCACCGCCTCCTCCCATTCGGTGGTCGTGGGCAGCCGGTTGTCGCGGAACGCCATCCCCATCTGCCGCTGCGCTTTCCTGGGCCCGTAGGAGGCCGCCACCCGTTCACAGATGCCGGCGACGGTCGGCGGGTCGGTGATGAGCTCCCCGCGCATCGCGCGTGTCTTCCCGCGGTGGGACACCTGCGCTTCGGCGCCGCCGCGGAAGTTGTACTTCCACTGCGCCTCCGCCACCGCATAGAGCTCACCGTCGAGTTGGTGCGCGCTGACCGGGATCGCGTACTCCTTGCCGGACTTGCGGCCGGTGAACGCGACGAGCATGAAGTCGCCGAGGAATCCGCCCAGTGGAGTCTTGAGCGCCAGGCGCAGGGTGGGGTTGACCACCCGCAGAAGCGCCTCGGGGGTTTGAGTGTCGATGGCTGGCTCTGTCATACCTCCACCGTAGGACCCGGGAGATCACCCGGGACCCGAATCACCAGCGGGGGCCGGCCGGCTCGAACGACGGATCTACGGTGCGCATGTAGCCGGTGTCGTCGCGGTCGCGGATGCCGCAGCGCACGTACTGCTCGTGCAGCGCGTTGAGTGCGTCGTCGTCGATCTCGACACCCAGGCCGGGGGAGGTGGGCACCGGCACGGCCCCGTCGACGAAGGCCAGCGCCCCGTCCTTGACGACGTCCTCCGTCTTCCACGGCCAGTGCGTGTCACACGCGTAGGTGAGGTTCGGTGTGGCACCGGCCAGGTGCACCATCGCGGCCAGGCTGATACCCAGATGCGAATTGGAGTGCATCGACAGCCCCAGCCCGAACGTGTCGCAGATGCCCGCCAGCAACCGCGAGCGCTGCAACCCGCCCCAGTAGTGGTGATCCGAAAGCACCACGCGCACTGAGTTCTTCGCGAGCGCGGGCGCCAGCTGATCGAATGCGACGACGCACATGTTGGTCGCCAGCGGCATCGGCGCCTGCTGTGCCACCTCGGCCATCCCGGCCAGCCCCGGCGTCGGATCCTCCAGGTATTCGAGGATCCCGGCCAGGCCGGAGGCGACCTTCACGGCGGTGTGCGGCGTCCACGCCGCGTTCGGGTCGAGCCGCAGCGGGAGACCGGGGAAGTTACGCGAGAGCGCCTCGATGGCCGCCATCTCCTCTTCGGGCGGGAACACCCCACCCTTGAGTTTGATTGCGGTGAAGCCGTATTCATCGATGATCCGGCGGGCCTGCGCGACCAGCCCGTTCGGGTCCATGGCCTCGCCGAACCGGTCGGGTTCGGCGTTCGGGTGTCCCGCCCACTTGTAGAACAGATAGGCGCTGAACGGGACCGCATCACGGACCGCGCCGCCCAGCAGATCCGACACCGGCCGCCCCAGCGACTGCCCCTGCACGTCCAGGCAGGCAACCTCGAACGGGGACAGCACCTGGTCGACGACGCTCGCCGAGGTGATCATTCCCGCGGTGCCGACCGCGGCGGTGTCGCCTTCGAGTCGGGAACCGATGGATGCGCGGATCCTGTTCAGTGCGAACACATCCAGGCCGGTGATGGCCTCCGCGGCGGCCCGCAGACGCGCCAGGTGCCGCGTGTCGGCGTAGGTCTCGCCCAGGCCCACCAGACCGGCGTCGGTGTCCAGCTGGATGATCGCGCGCAACGCGTAGGGCTGATGCACCCCGACGGTGTTGAGCAGCGGAGGGTCGGCGAACGCGACGGGGGTGATGCGCGCACCGGTGACGCGGATCGGCGCCACCGGTCAGACTGCCTGGGCGAGCGCGCCGGACAGCACCGCGCGGCCGGCCTTGACGATCGCGGCGAGCTCGGTCAGATCGTCGGTGCCGGGCATCACCAGAGGTGGGCGCACCGGTCCGGCCGGGATGCCTTCCATCATGACGCCGGCCTTGACCAATGACACGGCGTAGCCGGGCACGGTGTCGCGCAGTCGCACCAGCGGGATGAAGAACGCGTTCAGCAGTGCCTCGGCGAGCTGTTCGTTGCCGGAGTCCAGCGCGTTGTAGAACGCCAGCGCCAGGTCGGGGGCGAAGGCGAACGTGGCCGACGAGTACAGCGGCACCCCGATGGCGCGGTACGCCAGCTGTGTGGTCTCTGCGGTGGGCAGTCCGTTGAAGAACAGGAAGTCGGGGTCGACGTTGGTCTTGACGGCCTGCACGATGCGGGCTACCAGGTCGAAATTGCCGGTGCCGTCCTTGAATCCGATCACATTGGGGATCTCGGCGACGGCAACGGCGGACTCTTCGGTGAACCGCGCGTTGTTGCGGTTGTAGACGATGACGGGCAGGTCCGTGGTATCGGCGACGGCGCGGGTGTAGTCGACCAGGCCGGCCTGCGGCACCTCGACGAGGTAGGGCGGCATCAGCAGCAGGCCGTCAGCTCCGGACTCCTCGGCGGCCAGGGCGAACCGTTTGGCCTGTGCCACCGCGCCGCCCGCGCCGGCGTACACCGGAACGCGTCCGGCCACCACGTCGACAGCGGTCCGCACCACGTCACCGAACTCCGTGTCCTCCAGGGCATGAAATTCCCCTGTGCCACAGGCGATGAACACGCCACCTGGGCCGGCGTCCACACCCTTGGCGATGTGGCGGGCCAGCGCGTCGAGGTCGACGACACCGGAGGGGGTCATCGGGGTGACGGGGAAGAACAGAACGCTGCGGAAATCAGGACGCGAGGTCGGTCGCATGACGGGCCTTTCAGGAGGTGAGGAAGGGAGGTCAGTCTTGGGTGAGTCGGCCGTCGACGCGCCGCCACAGCTTTTCGGGGTTTCCGTCGGCGATCGCGCCGGGCAGCAACGGGGCCGGCACGTCCTGATAGCAGACGGGCCGCAGATAGCGTTCGATGGCCCGCGAACCGACCGAGGTGCTGCGCGAGTCCGACGTGGCCGGGAACGGTCCGCCGTGCACCATCGCGTGGCAGACCTCGACGCCGGTCGGCCAGCCGCCGAACAGGATCCGACCTGCCTTGAGTTCCAGCAGTGGCAGCAGCCGGCCCGCGTCGTCGAGGTCGGAGTCGTCGGCGTGGACGGTCGCGGTGAGCTGTCCTTCGATGCCCTCGGCGACGGCGCGCATCTGCTCGAAGTCGGCACAGCGCACGATCAGGCTCGACGAGCCGAACACCTCGGCCTGTAATGCCTCCGACGCCAGAAAGGTCTGCGCATCGGTGCTGAACAGCGCGGCGTGGCAAGCAGTTTCACTGGTACCGGGCGCGCCGCGGCCGACAAGCTGCGCGGCACCGGACAGCGCCTCCACACCGGAGGCGTAGCTGCGCGCGATGGTCGGGGTCAGCATCGGGGTGGCCGGCGAGCCGGCCAGTGCGTCACGAGCGGCGGCGGCGAATGTGTCCAGCCCGGGTCCGTCGACGGCGATCACCAGTCCGGGGTTGGTGCAGAACTGGCCGGAACCCATCGTCAGCGACGCGACGAACGCGCGGCCCAGCTCGGCGCCGCGGGTTTTCAGCGCACCGTCGAGCACGAACACCGGGTTGATGGAGCTCATCTCGGCATACACCGGGATGGGTTCGGGACGCGCCGCCGCGGCGGAGACGAGGGCCATTCCGCCGGAACGTGATCCGGTGAAACCGACGGCCTTGATGCGCGGATCGGTGACCAGTGCGATGCCGAGACCGGGGCCGGAGCCGAACAGCAGCGAGAACGTTCCCGCGGGCAGTCCGGAGGTGGTGACGGCGTCGGTGACGGCGCGGGCGACGAGCTCGGAGGTGCCGGGATGCGCGTCGTGTCCTTTGACGACGACCGGGCAGCCGGCAGCCAGCGCCGAGGCGGTGTCACCGCCGGCGACGGAGAACGCCAGCGGGAAGTTCGACGCGCTGAACACCGCGACGGGACCGAGCGGGATATGGCGCTGACGGAGGTCGGGGCGCGGCAGCGGGGTCCGGTCGGGCAGCGCGGTGTCGATGCGGGCGCCGTTCCAGCTGCCCTCGCGCAGCACCGAGGCGAACAGGCGCAGCTGTCCGGTGGTGCGGCCGAGCTCGCCGGTGATCCTGGCCTGCGGCAGTCCGGATTCGGCGACGGCGCGGGCGATCAGCGCCTCGCCGACGGCCTCGATGTTGGTGGCGATCGTGTCGAGAAACGCGGCGCGCTGCTCCGATGTGGTGGCGCGGTATTGCGCGAACGCGTCGGCGGCCGCAGCGCATGCGGCGTCGACGTGGGTGTTGTCGCCGTGCTGGTACACCGGTTCCAGCGGTTGCCCGGCCGCGGGATCGAATGCGCGGACCTCCTTGCCGGTGCCCCGCACAGGTGCCCCGGCGATCAGCATCTGTCCGGTGAGGCTGGTGGCGCCCGAGATCGTGGCAGTCATGTCTTAGACGGTAGGAGGCATATCCATGCCTGTCCAAGACCATTTAGCGCACTATTGATGCCGTTCTTGAATCATTGCGGTAACCGCGATTTCGCCGGCAGGGACGGTTAGGCAAGGCGCTTCTCCACGGCGCCGATCAGCGTCGCGATCGCGGCGGGATCACCCGTCACCTCGATGCGGCCCTCGGCGACCGCGTCCTCCAGCCGGTCCTTCTGCCCGACGACCGCGGCGATCGCCCGCGCGGTGGCGCGGACGGTGACGTCGGCGGGCGTCGCGCACGGTCCCGGCCGCACCGACACGCGGCCGTCGCGGATCTGCAGGCAGGCGGTGCTGTCGTCGACGTGGAACTCGTACACCGAGGCCAGGCCTTCGGGGATGCCGCCGCGGAGGTCGGCGGCCAGGAACGCCAGCAGCCACTCGGCGCGGAACGCCTCGGCGCAGGGATCGGCGTGGCTCATCTGGTGGCGGGCGCCCCACATCGCCAACGGGATCATCGCTTCGGCGAGCTCACGGCCGGCGTCGGACAGCTCGTAGACCACCGCCGACCCCGGTTGGTCGAGGTCCAGCCGGCGCTGGATCACGCCGTCGGTCTCCAGTTGCCGCATGCGGGTGGCCAGCAGGCTGGTGCCGATGCCGGCCAGCGCGTCGGCCAGCTCGCCGTAGCGCTTCGGGCCCGAGCCCAGCTCCCGCACGATCAGCAGCGTCCAGCGCTCGCCGACCACGTCGAGGGCGTGCGCCAGGCCGCAGAACTGTCCGTAGCTGCGCCGTGTCATGCCGACGATGGTACCCATCAGCTCCTCTTTTTCACTATCGCTGATTTATCTGTTGGCTACTTCTAAATCTTATGTTACGTTCTGAGAATTGGATCGCAAGGGTGAATGCGTTGGCGGCAGACAGGCCACCAACGGCGAAAGAGCTTGCGACACAGAAGAAGAGGTGACTCACCATGGCTTCGATTTCTGGTTTCGGACAGTCCGCCCGCTGGTCGCTGGCGGCTCTGCTGCGACGACTCCTGATCCGGCCGATCGAGGCCGAGATCGAGCTCGACACGGCCACCCGGGAACCGCTGGTCAAGAAGCGCTTCTACCCGCCGCAGCGCGACGCGCTCCTCGAGCGCTCGGCCATGGCGCGGGAAATGTTCCGGCTCTGAGGATGCCCGCCTGGCCGCGTCAAAATCCCAGGTAAGGCCGCTTCGGTCATCGCGAAGCCGTCGTGACGTGCCCGAGTGGGCACCGAAGGACACATCCGGCCTCGTGGCAGGGCATGTCGTCGGGCACCTGCGCGTGGTAAGAATGCTGCACCCCTGAAGCACGCCGTCGTGTCGTCCTCAACCGGGCAGCCCAAATCGGGCAACGGGTCGCAAGGCGATTGACATGCGTCCGGGCAGCCCCGGCAAATGCGATGTAGCTTCTAACGCCAGACCGATTGGCCGCAGCCGAGGAGAGCACCGGTGAATGCGACACCATTCGGGCACTATCGACTCCAAAAGCTGATCGGCCGCGGCGGTATGGGTGAGGTCTATCAGGCCTACGACACCAAGACCGACCGCGTCGTCGCGCTGAAGGTGCTGCCACACAGCATGGCGCAGGACGAGACGTTCCAGGCCCGGTTCCGGCGCGAATCCCAGGCCGCCGCGGGCATCAACGACCCGCACGTGGTCCCGATCCACGGGTACGGCGAGATCGACGGCCGTCTGTACCTGGACATGCGCCTCATCGAGGGCCGCAACCTCGGCACGATGCTGCAGGAGACGGAGAAACCCCTCGGCGCGGCGTTCGCCGTCACGGTCGTCGAGCAGGTCGCCAACGGGTTGGACGCCGCGCACAAGCTGGATCTGATCCACCGCGACATCAAGCCGTCCAACATCCTGATCACCGGCCGCGACTTCGTGTACCTGATCGACTTCGGGCTGGCCCGCACCGCGGGGGAGAAGGGCCTGACCACCGCGGGCAGCACGCTGGGCACGCTGGCGTACATGGCGCCGGAGCGGTTCGAGGGCGGCGAGGTCGACGCCCGCTCCGACATCTACGCGCTGACCTGTGTGCTCTACGAATGTCTCACCGGCTCAAGGCCTTACCCCGCCGACAGCCTCGAGCAGCAGATCGCCGGGCACATGGTCTCGGAGATCCCGCGCCCGTCCGACACCGATCCGCGGCTGGCCGCGTTCGACGAGGTCATCGCCAAGGGCATGGCCAAGAAGCCGGACAAGCGCTACCAGAGCGCCGGGGAACTCGCCCAGGCCGCGAAGCGGGCGCTCAACGCGCCGGTGCGCCGACCCGGCAGAACCTCGCGGCACGCCGCCGCCCGCCCGGACCGCAAGAAGCCGCACAAGGGGCTGCTTGCCGCGGGCGCCGCGGTGCTGGTCGCCGCCCTGGTCGGAATCGGCCTGTGGGTGTGGGCGCCGTGGCGGCACGACGCCGGCGCGCCGCTGCCCGACGGTGCCGTCGAGGCGATCGCGTCGACGGTGCCCGCCGACATCCGCGGCACCGGCCGGCTGGTCATCGGGGTGAACGTGCCGTACGCGCCGATGGAGTTCAAGAACGCCGACGGACAGCTCGTCGGCTTCGACGTCGAGCTGATGGACGCGGTGACACGGGTGCTCGGCCTGGTCCCGGACTACCGCAACACCACGTTCGACGCGATCCTGCCCTCGGTGGTCGACGGCACCTTCGACGTCGGGATGTCCTCGGTGACCGACACCAGGGAGCGCGAGGAGCTCGTCGACTTCGTCACCTACCTGGAGGCCGGCACGCAGTGGGCCCGCCGACCCGGCACCGCGCTGGGGCCGGCATCGGCGTGCGGGTTGAAAGTCGGTGTGGCAGAAGCGACCCTGCAGGCCACCGAGGAGTTGCCCGCCAAGAGCGACCAGTGCACGGCCGCCGGGATGGAGCCGATCGAGATGGTCGTGTTCAAGAACCAGGACGAGGTCACCACCGCGCTGATCAAGGGTGAGGTGGACGCGATGTCGGCCGATTCGCCGGTGACGGGTTTCGCGATCAAGCTCAGCCGCGGCGAGCTGGTGCCCGCCGGCGACGTGTTCGACTCGGCCCCCTACGGCTGGCCGGTGGCGAAAGGCTCAGGACTGACCGAGTCGCTGCGCCTGGCGCTGGAGCACCTGATCGAGAGCGGTGACTACCGGGCCATCGCCACCATGTGGGGCGTCGAGCGCGGCATGATCGACAAACCGGCCGTCAACGGCGCGACCAGGTGATAGGCCACCGGCCCGTGTAGATCGGCTCCTGGTGGGTACGTCGGCAGTTCACGACGATCCCGAAGGAGACGCCGATGAGCGACGACAAGGCCGCCCAGACCCGCAAGAGTTTCGTGGAGGCCCTCAAGGGCAAGGCCAAGGAGGTCGCCGGTGCGATCACCGGCAATGACTCGCTGACCGCCGAGGGGCAGCTCGAACAGGCCGAGGCCAAGGAACGGCGCGCGGCCAGCCGCAACGAGGCCGAGGCCGACGCCGAGGCCGCGCAGGCCCGTGAAAAGGCCGGTGAGGCCGAGCTGCGGGGCGCGCAGCAACGTGCCCGGGCCGAGGTGCAGGCCGCCACCGCCGAGAGCGCGGTGCGCAGCGAGCAGGCCGCCCGACGGCAGATGGCCGAGGAATCCGGACGCCGTGACGTGGCCGGCGCCCAGAGTGCCTTCGAGGCCGACGTGCAACGCGAAGCGCAGCGCGCGACCGCGGAGCGGCGCGGCCGGGTCGCCGACGCCGCCGAGGAGTACCACGAGGCCGCCGCGGACTACCAACAGAAAACGGCAGAAGCCGAACGCGCCGAAGCCGACGCGGATCGGCTGCGGCGACAGGCAGCAGCCGCCGACGACCATCCCAAGCTGCCGTAAACGCAGACGACACAAAGGAGTTGACGATGAGCATCACCGACATCCCGTTCGCCGTGCTGCGCTTCCAGTACCGGCTGGCCCGGACACCGCTGCAGCTGATCGAACGCCGGTTCCTCACGCGCGTGGAGACCGAGGCGCCGGCCCGGCTGCTCTACGAGCGCGCGATCGGTGCGGCCGACGCCGCGGCGGGCAGCTTCCTGCGCGACACCGAGCTCGAGGAGTCGGGAATCACCCGCATCGAGAAGGCGTCCGCCCTCGGTGAGGCCGCCCGCCTCGACGAGGTCGCCGCGCAGCAGAAGGAGCAGGCCGCCGACGAGTTGCAGCGCAAGCGCGACAAGGCCGCGACGGCGCCGCAGAAGGCCGGCCAGGAGGCGCGGCAACGGGTGCAGAACGCCCGGCAGAAGGCCGACAAGCGCACGCAGGACGTGGCGCAGAGCGTCGCGTCGCGCACCGCGCAGGCCAAACGTGAGGTCGACGAGGCGGCCGGCCGGAAGGTCGAGGCCGCCGAGAAGGCCAAGCGCAGCATGCAGAACCGCAGTCGGGCCGCCGAGAAGGTGGTGACGTCGGTGGCCGAGAAGGAACTCGACGACGCCGCATCCAAGCGGAGTGCGGCCGCGGGTGCGCGCGCCCACGCGGACCGGCTCGCGGATTTCAGCGAGGCCGAGAAGGACAAGCGACACGCCGAAAAGAGTGAGTGACCTGTGACCGCGCTACCTCCTGATCCAGATCCGATGGACACCCCCGGCGAGGAGCGCGCCGGGGGTGTCCGCCCCGGAGAGACGCCCCCGGACTCGGCGCAGACGCGGGCCACGGCCAACCGCGACCCGGCGGCCGGACGCAACCTCACCCCGAGGGCCGTCGTCACATTCGTCGCGCTCGGTCTGTTCGTGGCGCTGTTCGCGGCGACGGGCGTATACCTCGTCGTGCAGGTACTCGGCTAGTTGTCGGCGGGCCGGGTCTCGCAGCGGTAGTCCAGGCACACCGTGGTCCCGTCGCGGCGACCGCTGACGGTGCAGTGGTCGGTCAACGCGTGCATCAACGCGACGCCGCGGCCCCGCCGGTCGTGCCGCCGGTACAGGCCGGGCGGGCGCCAGCGGCCGTGGTCGGTGA
>Ga0172382_10007555_pt1 | contig 15401 bp, 16 predicted proteins | sample Leawel138RmetaG_FD_122245 | JGI IMG/M metagenome (GOLD analysis project Ga0172382, IMG submission 122245) | Leachate microbial communities from a municipal landfill in Southern Ontario, Canada - Leachate well 138R metaG | ecosystem: Engineered > Solid waste > Landfill > Unclassified | place...
GCGGCTCTGGTGCTGTTGACCTGCATGAAAGAGCTTCCGGTGACGCTGTTGCTGCACCCGACGGGCACGGACACCCTGGCCACCCGGCTGTGGGGCTACAGCTCGGTCAGCGACTACGCCGCCGCGGCGCCCTATGCGGCGGCGCTGCTGCTGTTCGCCGCGGTGCCCACCGCGGTGCTCGGGATGTGGGGCACCGACGATGCCGGGGTGCGCAGTGACTGACGCCGCCGCCGTCAGCGCCCGCGGCATCCACAAGGCCTTCGCGGGTCGCACGGTCCTCTGCGGTGTCGACCTGGAGATGGCCGCAGGGTCGATCACCGCGGTCCTCGGCCCGTCGGGTTGCGGCAAGACCACGCTGCTGCGCATCCTGGCCGGCTTCGAGGACCCCGATTCCGGAACGGTGCGCATCGCGGGGGAGACGGTCGCGGGCGACGGCGCGGCCGTGCCGGTGCACCGTCGCAGGGTGGGCCTGATGCCGCAGGAAGGGGCGCTGTTCCCGCACCTGAGTGTGGGGGAGAACGTCGCGTTCGGGCTCGGCCGGGCCGACCGGGCGACAGCCTCCGCCCAGGTCGCGCACTGGCTGGACGTCGTCGGGCTGGAAGGGTTGGCCGACGCCCGCCCCCACGAGATCTCCGGCGGGCAGCAACAGCGGGTGGCGCTGGCCCGGGCACTGGCCGCCCGGCCCAGGGTGCTCCTGCTCGACGAACCCTTCGCCGCGCTGGACGCCGGACTGCGGGTCCGTGTCCGCGAGGACATCGCCACCATCCTGCGTGACACCGGCACCACCGCTCTGCTGGTCACCCACGACCAGTCCGAAGCGCTGTCGCTGGCCGACTCGGTGGCACTGCTGATCGACGGCGTCATCGCCCAGCACGGCACCCCGGCCGACCTCTACGAGCGCCCCGGAACGCTGGCCAACGCCCGGTTCATCGGCAGCACAGTCGAGATCGCGGGCACCGCGGACGCGGGGACGGTCCACACGTCGCTCGGACCGCTGCGCACCCGCGGGCCGGTGGCCGACGGTCCGGCCGTGGTGGCGCTGCGGCCCGAGCAGCTGCGATTCGGAACCGGCCTGTCCGGGACGCCCGGGCGGGTGACCGCGCGGCGGTTCTACGGCGCCGACACCGTGGTGCACGTCGCGCTCACCGACGGCACCGCGTTACGGCTGCGCAGCCCGGTCCCGACCGGGCTGGACGACGGGTCGCCGGTCACCATCGAGGTCGCCGGCGACGTGCTGGCCTACCCGTCACCAACCAGTGGGCAACGGGTGCCCCTCGGCGAAGCCGGCAGCTGACTGCACCCCGACCACGGCCTTCTCGTGCAGCTCCGACAGCGTCGTCGCCCCGACGTAGGTGCAGGTGCTGCGGACACCGGAGGTGATGTGGTCGATGAGGTCCTCGACGCCGCCGCGCACCGGGTCGAGGTACATCCGCGAGGACGAGATGCCCTCCTCGAACAGCGCCTTCCGGGCCCGGTCGAAGGAGCTGTCGCCCGCGGTGCGTGCCGCCACGGCCCGCTTGGAAGCCATCCCGTAGCTCTCCTTGTACGGCTGGTCGTCACGGTCGCGCATCAGGTCACCGGGGGACTCGTAGGTGCCCGCGAACCATGACCCGATCATCACGTTGGACGCGCCCGCCGCGATCGCCAGCGCTACGTCGCGCGGGTGCCGCACACCACCGTCGGCCCACACATGGCCGCCGAGTTCTCTTGCGGCTGCGGCACATTCGACGACCGCCGAGAACTGCGGGCGTCCGACACCGGTCATCATCCTGGTGGTGCACATGGCGCCGGGGCCGACACCGACCTTGACGATCGAGGCGCCGGCGCTGATCAGGTCGCGGGTGCCCTCCGCGGACACCACATTGCCCGCGGCCAACGGCAGGCCGAGCTCGAGGGCGGCCACCGCCTCGACGGTGTCGAGCATCTTCTGCTGATGTCCGTGTGCGGTGTCGATGACGAGCACGTCGACACCGGCCTCGGCGAGGTCGCGCGCCTTGGCGCCGACGTCGCCGTTGATGCCGACCGCCGCGGCGATCCGCAGTCGCCCGTCGGCGTCGACGGCGGGGGTGTAGATGCCGGCCCGGACGGCGCCCGTGCGGGTCAGCACCCCGGCCAGCGAACCGTCGGCCTCGGTCAGCACGGCAACGTCCACCGGGGCATGCTCGAGCAGGTCGAACACCTTGCGCGGATCCGTCCCGACGGGGACGCTGACGAAATCGGAGACCACCACGTCGCGCACCCGGGTGAACCGGTCGACGCCCGCGCAGCTGGCCTCGGTGACGAGTCCGATCGGACGATTCTCGAAGAGGACGACCGCCGCCCCGTGCGCCCGCTTGTGGATCAGCGCGATCGCATCGGACACCGAGTCGTCGGGCGACAGCGTCACGGGCGTGTCGACGACCGTGTCCCGGCTCTTGATGAAGTCCACGGTCTGCTTGACCGCCGACACCGGAAGGTCCTGCGGCAGCACCACGATGCCGCCGCGGCGGGCCACAGTCTCGGCCATCCGGCGGCCGGCGACCGCGGTCATGTTGGCGACCACCACCGGGATCGTCGTGCCCGAGCCGTCGACCGTGGACAGGTCGACGTCGAAGCGTGACAGCACCTCGGACCGCCCCGGCACGACGAACACATCGTTGTAGGTCAGGTCGTACGGCGGCCGCTGGTCATCGAGGAACTTCACACCCCGAGTCTAGTGGCGCAACTCAGGCCTCGACCTCGCTGCGGTCACCGCTCCACAGCGTGTGGAACCGCCTGGTGGGGTCGGTGTCGATACGGCCGTAGGTGTGGGCGCCGAAGAAGTCGCGAAGCCCCTGCGTGAGCGCCGCGGGCAGCCGCTCGGTGCGCAGCCCGTCGTAGTAGGACAGCGCCGACGAGAACCCGGGGATCGGGATGCCCAGCTCGGTGGCCTTGATCACCACGCGGCGCCAGCTGTCGACGGCGGCTTCGATCGCGTCCCGGAAGTACGGGTCGACGATCAGGGTGGGCAGGTCCGGATCGTTGTCGAAGGCGTCCTTGATCCGGTTGAGGAACTTGGCGCGGATGATGCAACCGCCGCGCCAGATGGTCGCCATGTCGCCGGGGGTGATCCCCCAGTTGTATTCGGCCGATCCGGCCTGGATCTGGTTGAAGCCCTGGGCGTAGGCGATGATCTTCGACGCGTACAGCGCCTGGCGGATGTCTTCAACGAATTGCGCTGCGGCTTGACCGTCCGCGGGCACGCGCTCACCGAGCCTCCCGGAGGCCAGCCCGGTGGTGGCCCTGCGCTGGGCGACGGAACCCGACAGTGCGCGGGCGAACACCGCCTCGGCGATGCCGGTCACCGGCACGCCGAGGTCGAGCGCGGACTTGACCGTCCAGCGGCCGGTGCCCTTCTGTTCGGCCTCGTCGAGGATGAGATCGACCAGCGGCTTGCCCGTCTTGGCGTCGGTCTGGCGCAGCACCTGCGCGGTGATCTCGACCAGGAAGCTGTCCAGGTCGCCGGAGTTCCACTCGTCGAAGACGTCGGCGATCTCGGGTGCGGTCTTGCCGAGACCGTCGCGCAGCAGCTGGTAGGCCTCGCCGATGAGCTGCATGTCCGAGTACTCGATGCCGTTGTGCACCATCTTGACGAAGTGGCCCGCACCGTCGGGGCCGATGTGGGTGCAGCACGGCACCCCGTCGACGTGGGCGGAGATCTCCTCGAGCAGCGGGCCGAGGGACTCGTAGGACTCCTTGGGGCCGCCGGGCATGATCGAGGGTCCGTTCAGTGCGCCCTCTTCGCCGCCGGAGATGCCCGCGCCGACGAAGTGCAGACCGCGCTCGCGGATCGCCTTCTCCCGACGGATTGTGTCGGTGTAGAGGGCATTGCCGCCGTCGATGATGATGTCGCCTTCCTCCATGGCGTCGGCGAGTTCGTTGATGACCGCATCGGTCGGGTCGCCCGCCTTGACCATGATCAGCACGCGGCGCGGCTTCTCCAACGCGTCGAGGAACTCGGCGATGGTCTCGCTGCGGACGAACTTGCCTTCGGTTCCGTGCTCGGCGAGCAGCGCGTCGGTCTTGGCGATGGAGCGGTTGTGCAGTGCCACGGTGTAGCCGTGCCGCGCGAAGTTGCGGGCGATGTTCGACCCCATGACAGCCAGGCCGGTGACACCGATCTGCGCCGTACCCGTGGTGGACTGCGACGAGCTCATGAACGGATCCCTTTCGTTCGTTGAATGCGGCACCGCAGAATCTACGGGGCCGCGTCTACGCCGAGAACAGCCTCTGGAGCTCGGTCAGCCACGGCACTGCCAGCGCGACCGTCGGCACGACCAGTACCGCCGCGGCGGTGATGTACGCGCCGGCGGCAAGGATCCTGCTGTTGGGCGCACCGCCGAGGCGGCGCACCCGAACCACCGTGGTCGGTCCGCCGGCGGCCAGCGCGCCGCGGGGAGCCCGGCCGGAGGCGCAGGCCACGAGTGCCCGCGCCAGCGGGGTCGGACCCTCGGCCCGCACGGCGGCGTCGTCGGCGAGCAACTCGATCAGCAACCGCACGGCGTTGAGCGCGTGCCCGCTGCGGACCAGCCGCGGGAAGGCGGCATGGACCGCGGTGAACATCTCGAGCACCAGGTCGTGGCGGGCCCGCAGGTGGGCGTGCTCGTGTTCCAGAATGGCGGCCATTTCGTTGTCGGACAACGCTTTCAGCGCACCCTCGCTGACCACGACACGGCTGCGGACCCCGGGCAGGCAGTAGGCCAGTGGTTCGGCGACGTCGAGAATGCGCAGGCCGGCGCCCGACCGGTGCCGGTGATCGTGGGAGCCGACCAGATCGACCACCATGCGGTGGTGGGCCCGACGGCGGCGGGTGGCGATGGCGACCTGCAGCACCGACACGATCAGCCTTGCGCCGATCATCAAGGTGAGGACGAAGACGACCACGTACGCGGTCCACAGCGGCCAGCCCAGCACCTCGATCTCACTGACGATGGTGGCGGTGGGCCTGCCGTCGGGACCGGGCACGAAGAGCCGGCTCGCAATCGCGATCCCGGCCGAGAATGCCGACAGCACCGCGGCCAGCGCGATCGACTGCCAGAGCACGATCGCGGCGCGGGGGGCGCGCAACGGCCATGACGCTCTGGCCAGCAGCGCAGGCACCGGCCCCGACAACAGCAGGGCGACGATCGTGAAGGCCAGCGCGGACACGCTGTAAGTGTCTCTCAGGCGGTACCCGGATCGCCAGCCGGTCCTCCGGTGCGGTGCTTGTCTTCGAGCTCGGCGAGCGCGCGGCGCAATGCAGCCGCCTCATCTGCCCCGACCCGCTCGACGAAATGCACGAGTGCGGCCTCCCGGCTACCCGAATCGGCGGCCTGGTCGAGCGCATCCACCATCAGCCCCGCGACGAGTTCGTCGCGGCCGTGGGTCGGCGCGTATCGGTGCGCGCGGTCGTCGCGGTGCTGCACCACCAGGTTCTTCTTCGCGAGGCGCTGCAGCACGGTCATGATCGTCGTGTAGGCGAGATCGCGGTGGGCGGCCAGGGCTTCATGCACCTGGCGCACGGTTTGCGGCTCGCCTGCGGACCACAGGTGGTCCATGACGGAACGCTCGAGTTCCCCGAGCCTCGTCAGCTTGGCCATCTTCCGTTCATCTCCTACTGGCAGTAGGTCAAAAGCCTACTACGTGATTACTACCGCGTGTCGTACCAAATTACGGCCCCGGCCTTCCGCTGCGACGGATGGCCTCGCGGATGCCAACGTCACCCGCGCCACCGGCGCGTCCGCCCACCCCTGTGAGTCCGATCACAGGGTCTGGCCGCCGGGGTGCCCATGACTATAGTAAGGCTAACCTAACTCAAGAGCTGGGCTGTAAGGAGGTGTCATGACGGTTCTCGTCGAGGATCCGCTGATTGCGAGCATGGCGATCGGTCAACCGCTGCCGATACACGAATCGAGCCGCCGACTCCGGGAGCTGTACCCCGAATGCCCGCGCGTCTACGGAGTCGCCGTGATGGGCGATCTGTCGCGGCGACGTTGGTGGCCGCTGGCGGAGATCGTCACGACGGACCGCCTGAACACCATGTTCGACGCCGCCCTCGTCGAAACCGAGAGCTCTGTCGCGGTGACCCAACAGTTGGCCGCCACGTTCGCTCATGTCGTGGTCGGTCGGGTCACTGCGCTCCTCGCCCTGGAGGGGCGTGCGTGGGACACCGGTCTGGAGAACCTGTGGGTGCACGTCGACTCCGAGGGCTCCATCGACTGGGTCGGGGTCGCCGATCCGACGGTGCGGGCACTGCCGGACGATCCCGTCTTCGCAAGCCGCGGGAGGAGGTGCCGCTCGACGGGCGATGGGATCGTCGCGCTGCCCAGCGAAGCGGCGCTGACGACCTGGGTCGCCCACCGCAGTCATCGCGCGCTCGGGCCGATCTTCGACAAACTCGCCGCGGTCAGCGCGGGGGCGGTCCCGGTCTCGGCGATGTGGCACATCGTCGGTGGCACGGTCGTCAGCGTGGCGACGCAGATCCCACTGCTCTCCGGCGCTAGTGAGGTGGTCAGCATGCGGCGAGGGCAGGCCGTGCTCGACGCGCTCGTCGGCTTCGGACTGCCGGTGCGCGGTACGTCGCGGGCGAATTGCGGGAAGGTCTTGCTTAATTAGGCAAGCCTTGCCTATGCTTTGAGCATCGGAACCAACGGACCGCGCCGGAGTCGCTGAGGGCTGCAGAGACCCCCGGTCCGACCGAAGGAAGGGCCCCACGCCATCGGTGTGGGGCCCTTCCGCTTTCGCCGGTGCCTCGCGGCGACCCCCGCGTCGGATCCGGCCGGCCTGCCGTGTAGACACGACGCGTGACGACTGACGTTCCCGAGGGCCTCGGCGAGGGATTCGACAAAGAACTCGGCCTGACGTATCTGGAGATGACGCCCGACGGCGGACGCGCCCAGCTGGAGATCACCGAAAAGCTGTTGCAGCCGTGGGGGATCGTGCACGGCGGTGTCTACTGCGCGGTGATCGAGAGTCTGGCCAGTGTGTCCGGTCACGTGTGGCTCAGCCAGAACGGCGGCGGCACGGTCGTCGGTGTCAACAACAACACCGATTTCCTGCGCGCGATCCGGTCCGGCACGGTCACCGCGACGTCGAGCCCCATTCACCGCGGGCGCCGCCAGCAACTGTGGCTGATCACCATCACCGACGAGGCCGACCGGGTGGTGGCCCGCGGACAGGTAAGGCTCCAGAACATCACCGATGCGTAGCGTCGAATCAAGCACCGATGCGTAGCGTCGAATCCGGTACCGATGCGTAGCGTCGAATAGGGGCGCAGACGACAGCCCCGGGTTCGCGCGCTGCTGACAGCGCTGTGTCGTGGCAGGATCGCCCACTATGCGTTTGACGCCGCATGAACAGGAACGGCTGCTGCTCTCGTATGCCGCCGAACTCGCCCGCCGCCGCCAGGCGCGTGGCTTGAAGCTGAATCATCCCGAGGCGGTGGCGGTGATCACCGACCACATCCTCGAAGGCGCCCGTGACGGCCGCACCGTGGCCGAACTGATGGTCAGTGGCCGCGCGGTCCTGGGCCGCGCCGACGTCATGGACGGTGTCCCCGAGATGCTTCACGACGTCCAGGTGGAGGCCACGTTCCCCGACGGCACCAAGCTCGTCACCGTCCACCACCCGATCCCGTGAGGCGGCGATGAGCGATTGCGTGACGAGCACAGGGAGGACACCGTGATACCAGGGGAGTTCGTCTTCGGCGACGGCGACATCGAGATCAACGCTGGTGCGGTGCGGCTGGAGTTGCCGATCGTCAACACCGGCGACCGGCCGGTGCAGGTCGGTAGCCACGTGCACGTGCCACAAGCCAACGGCGCGTTGGAGTTCGATCGCGCCGCCGCGCACGGCTACCGGTTCGACATCCCTGCGGGTACCGCGATCCGATTCGAACCCGGTGTGGCTCAACATGTTCGCCTCATCCCTCTGGGTGGTGCGCGGGAAGTTCACGGCTTGACCCTGGATCCGCCCGGCAGATTGGACGCGTCATGACCCAGCTCTCCCGCGAGCGGTATGCGGCGCTGTACGGCCCGACGACGGGCGACCGCATCCGGCTCGCCGACACCGACCTGCTGATCGAGATCACCGAGGACCGCAGCGGCGGGCCGGGTCTGGCCGGCGACGAGGCGGTGTTCGGCGGTGGCAAGGTGCTGCGCGAATCGATGGGCCAGTCGCGGGTCACCAGGGCAGACGGCGCCCCCGACACGGTCATCACGGGCGCGGTGATCCTCGACTACTGGGGAATCATCAAGGCCGACATCGGCATCCGGGACGGCCGGATCACCGCGATCGGCAAGGCCGGCAATCCCGACATCATGACCGGTGTGCACCCCGGCCTCGTCGTGGGTCCGTCCACCGAGATCATCGCCGGCAACGGCCGCATCGTCACCGCAGGCGCGATCGACTGCCACGTGCACCTGATCTGCCCGCAGATCATGGCGGAGGCGCTCGGCGGCGGCATCACCACGATCGTGGCGGGCGGCACCGGCCCCGCCGAGGGCAGCAAGGCCACCACGGTCACCCCCGGCGCCTGGCATCTTGCACGCATGCTCGAGGCTCTCGACACCTGGCCGCTCAACATCGCGTTGCTCGGCAAGGGGAACACCGTCAGCGCCGAGGCGATGTGGGAGCAGTTGCGGGGCGGTGCCGCGGGTTTCAAGCTGCACGAGGACTGGGGGACCACCCCCGCCGCCATCGACGCCTGCCTGACCGTGTGCGACGCCGCCGGTGTGCAGGCGAACATCCACACCGACACGCTCAACGAAGCCGGCTTCGTCGAGCACACGCTGGCCGCGATCAAGGGCCGGTCGATCCACGCCTATCACACCGAAGGCGCCGGTGGCGGCCATGCACCCGACATCATCACCGTCGCAGGCCATCCCAACGTGCTGCCGAGTTCGACCAACCCGACGCGTCCGCACACGGTCAACACGCTCGACGAGCACCTCGACATGCTCATGGTGTGCCATCACCTCAACCCCAGCGTCCCCGAGGATCTGGCGTTCGCGGAGAGCCGGATCCGGCCGTCGACGATTGCGGCCGAGGACCTGCTTCACGACATCGGGGCGATCTCGATGATCGGCAGCGACGCGCAGGCGATGGGCCGCATCGGCGAGGTGGTGATGCGCACCTGGCAGACCGCACATGTGATGAAGCGCCGCAGGGGCTTTCTGCCCGGTGACACGAAAGCCGACAACGCCCGCGCGAAGCGCTACGTGGCGAAGTACACCATCTGCCCGGCGGTGGCGCACGGGCTGGACGGCGAGATCGGCTCGGTCGAGGTCGGCAAGCTGGCCGACCTGGTGTTGTGGGAGCCGGCGTTCTTCGGGGTGCGCCCACACGCCGTGGTCAAGGGCGGCATGATCGCGTGGGCGGCGATGGGCGATGCGAACGCGTCCATCCCGACGCCGCAGCCGGTGCTGCCGCGGCCGATGTTCGGTGCGGCCCCCGCGGCGGCCGCCGCGACGTCGGTGCACTTCGTTGCGCCCCAGGCCATCGAGGACGGTCTGGCCGACCGGATCGCGGTGAACCGCAAGCTCGTCGCGGTCGGTAACGTGCGTGGCGTCGGCAAGGCGCAGATGCCACTCAACGACGCCACGCCGGACATCGAGGTGGACCCCGACACGTTCACGGTGCGCATCGACGGCGAGGTCTGGCAGGAGCAGCCCGCCACCGAACTCCCGATGGCCCAGCGCTACTTCCTTTTCTGATGTCCAATCTCGCCACCCTGCTGGTCCTGTCCGACTCCCGGCTGCCGACCGGGGGCCATGTGCACTCGGGCGGCGTCGAGGAAGCGGTGAGCAGCGGCCTGGTGGTCGACCTGGCCACGCTGCGCGCGTATCTGACGCGCCGCATCCGCACCAGCGGGCTGGTCACCGCGTCGCTGGCGGCCGCCGTGCACCGAGGATCCCTGCCGGCCGCGGCGGGGGAGGCGGGCGACGCCGAAACCGACGCGCGCACACCGTCTCCCGCGGCACGCGCGGCGTCGCGCGCACAGGGTCGCGGCCTTGTCCGGCTGGCGCGGCGGGTGTGGCCGGAGCAGGACTGGGATGGACTGGGCGCCACCCCGCACCTGGCGGTGGCCGCCGGGGTCGCCGGCCGGGCCGGTGGTCTGGCCCCGGACCACACCGCGCTGTCGGTCGTGTACACGACGATGACGGGGTCGGCCACCGCGGCGCAGCGGCTGCTGGCACTCGATCCCGGCGACGTCGCGGCGGTGACGTTCGCGTTGTCACCGCTGTGCGAGCACACCGCCGCCGAGGCCGCCAAGGAGCTCGCCGACCTGTCCGATCCGCTGCTCGATGTCCTCGCCCAGCGGCACCTCGAACGCGAGCGCCCGCTGTTCGCCTCCTAGAGAAGGTTGTTCACATGCCACCGCACTTTCTTGACGGTCAGCCGCACGGCCACACCGACCGTCCCCGCCGGGTACGGCAGCCGGGGGAACCGCTGCGCATCGGGGTCGGCGGTCCGGTGGGTTCCGGCAAGACCGCGTTGGTGGCGGCACTGTGCCGTCAGCTTCGCGACGAGTTGTCGCTCGCGGTGCTGACCAACGACATCTACACCACCGAGGACGCCGACTTCCTGCGCCGCCACGCCGTGCTGCCCGACGACCGCATCGCCGCGGTGCAGACCGGCGGTTGCCCGCACACTGCTATCCGCGACGACATCACCGCCAATCTCGACGCCATCGACGATCTGATCGCCGGGCATGACGATCTGGATCTGATCCTGGTGGAATCCGGTGGCGACAACCTGACCGCGACGTTCTCGTCGGGCCTGGTCGACGTGCAGATCTTCGTCATCGACGTCGCGGGCGGGGACAAGGTGCCCCGCAAAGGTGGGCCCGGTGTGACGTTCTCGGACCTGCTGGTGGTCAACAAGACCGACCTCGCCCCGCTGGTGGGGGCCGACCTCGAGGTGATGCGGCGCGACGCTGCCGCGGTGCGTGGGGACCGGCCTTTCGAACTCATCTCGCTGGCCGTGGATCCGGCCGCCACGCCGGTGTTGAGTTGGGTGCGCGAACAACTCCGGGTCGCGCAGGCGGTGTAGTGCGTTCGGACATCGTGATCGTCGCCAGGCCCGGCCGCAGCCCTCACATCGAGTGCACCGGCGGGATCGCGGCGCGCCGCACCGGGCAAGACACCGTGCATCTGGTGTCCTCGGCGGCCACCCCGCTGGGCGGCGACGCAATAGCGATGCGCATCGTCGTCGAGGTGGGCGCGCGGCTGAACGTGCGCACCGTGGCGGCGACGGTTGCGCTCCCGGGCCCGGTCACCACCGAGTCGCACGCCACATGGGACCTCGACGTGGCCGGTGAGCTCGACCTGGACCCCGAGCCGACGATCGTGGCGGCCGCGTCGCGGCACCATACGTCGACCCGTGTGACGCTGACCGACGCAGGAGTGCTCCGCCTGCGCGAGCGGGTCCAGATCGGCAGAACCGGTGAGCGGCAAGGATTCTGGTCAGGCTCACTGCACGCCGACGTCGACGGGACACCGTGCCTGCGGCACCGGGTGGAGCTGGGCAGCGGATCGCCGGCCGACGACGAGATCGCAGCGCCACGCGCATGCATCAGCGAATTCCATTATCCGCGAAGCGAAGTCGACGCGCCCGGGGTGACGCTGGCGCTGGCGGCCGGCGGATGCCTGGCCACCTGGCAGGGTGAGCGGCTCTAACTGGCGGCCCGCTCGGTCTCCTGGACGGACGCGGCGATCTCCTCGAGTTCCTCGATGCGTGTCCGTGCGTAGGCCTGCTGCTCGGTGATGGTCAGCTGACCACGCTTGGTCGACAGGAACGTCACCGTCCACGACAGCAGCGTGACGATCTTGGTCTTGAAGCCGACCAGGTACACCAGGTGCAGCACCAGCCAGGCCAGCCAGGCGACGAAGCCCTCGAACTCCAGTGGCCCGATCTTGGCGACCGCGCTGAACCTGGACACGGTGGCCATCGAGCCCTTGTCGAAGTACTTGAACGGTTCACGCTCTGTGGGATCGGCGCCCTTGAGCCCGGCGGCGATCGCCTTTGCGGCGTACTTCCCACCCTGGATCGCGCCCTGCGCCATGCCGGGCACCCCCTCGACGGCCGCCATGTCACCGACGACGAAAACGTTCGGGTGGCCGGGGAGCGACAGGTCGGGCAGCACCTTCACCCGGCCGGCACGGTCGAGTTCGACGCCGGACCCCTCGGCCAGGTCCCGGCCCAGCGGGCTTGCCGACACACCGGCCGACCACACCTTGCACGCCGCCTCGATTCGGCGGATGGTCCCGTCGGGGTCCTTGACGGTGATGCCGTTGCGGTCGACGTCGGTGACCATCGCGTTGAGCTGGATCTCGACACCCAGCTTCTCCAGCCGGGCCTGCGCCTTCTTGCCGAGCTTCTCACCCATCGGCGGCAGCACGGCGGGCGCGGCGTCGAGCAGGATCACCCGCGCCTTGGTCGAATCGATGTGGCGGAAGGCGCCTTTGAGTGTGTGGTCGGCCAATTCGGCGATCTGGCCGGCCATTTCGACGCCGGTCGGACCTGCGCCCACGACGACGAACGTCAGCAGCTTCTCCCGGCGGGCCGGATCGCTGGACCGCTCGGCCTGCTCGAACGCGCCGAGGATGCGCCCACGAAGTTCCAGCGCGTCGTCGATGGATTTCATGCCGGGCGCCCACTCGGCGAAGTGGTCGTTGCCGAAGTAGGACTGGCCTGCACCCGCCGCGACGATCAGGCTGTCGAACGGTGTGACGTAGGTGTGCCCGAGCAACTCCGAGCGCACGGTCTTGGTCTGCAGATCGATGCCGGTGACGTCGCCGAGCAGCACCTGGGCGTTCTTCTGGTTGCGCAGGATGACTCGGGTCGCGGGGGCGATCTCGCCTTCCGAGATGATGCCGGTCGCGACCTGGTAGAGCAGCGGCTGGAAAAGGTGGTGGGTGGTGCGGGCGATCAACTTGATGTCGACGTCTGCCCGCTTCAGGGTCTTGGCTGCGGTCAACCCACCGAATCCCGATCCGATGATCACCACCTTGTGGCGATCGGATGGAGTGGCTCCGGGATGGCTCATTGCGGCTCCTTGTCGGGGCTTTGGTGGGTCCGCGGACCTTCCTTCTTTACCCATTCAGAACAACGAGAACCTTAGTCGCTGCTCATCCTCGCGGCGCAGTGAGATGCCCCACCGCCCGGGGATCAGGCGGTGACCAGCGGTGCGAGGGCCTCGCCGAGTGCGGTGATCTGCCCTGGCTGGTAGCCGACGATCTGGGTGGGCACGTAGAGGATGACCCCGTCGATGCCGGCGTCGAGGACCTTGGTCTTGATCTGCTCGGCCACCTGGTCGACGGTCCCGGCCACCATCCGCTGTTTGAACTCGTCGGGAATCTGGTCGGGGGAGACGTCGTCGCCGACGAGGGCCCCGACCAGCACGCTGGTCTCCAGGGTGGCCGGATCACGGTCGATGTCCGCGCAGCGCTGCTCGATCACCTCGATCTTCCTGGCCAGCTCGTCGAATCCGGCGATCACGTTGAGGTGGTCGAAATGCCGTGCCGCCAGCGGGATCGTCTTCTTTTCGCCGCTTCCGCCGATCATCAGCGGAATATGCTCCCGGAAGCGGGGATTGGCCATCGCCTCCTGCACGCGGTAGTGCCGTCCGGTGAACGTGGGCCGCTCGCCCTTGAGCATCGGGACGATGATCTGCAGTGCCTCGTCGAGCTTGTCGAACCGCTCGGTGAACGTGCCGAACTCGTAGCCCAGCTGGTCGTGTTCGAGCTCGAACCAGCCGGTGCCGATACCGAGAACGGCCCGGCCCTGACTGATCACGTCGAGAGTGGTGATGTTCTTGGCCAGCAGCGTGGGGTTGCGGTAGGTGTTGCCGGTGACCAGCGTGCCCAACTGCACGTTCTCGGTGACGGCCGCCAGCGCGCCGAGCGCGGTGTAGGCCTCCAGCATCGGCTGGTCGGGGGTGCCGAGACCGGGCAGTTGGTAGAAGTGGTCCATCACGAAGACCGAGTCGAAACCGGAGGCGTCGGCTTCCTGCGCTTGCGCGACGACGGTGGGGAACAGGTCGGGGACGGGGGTCCCGTAGGAGAAGTTGTTGATCTGCAGGCCGAGTCGAATGGTCACGCGTTCGACCCTACGATCGCCCGCCGCGCGCCGTCGCTCGTTTCACTTGCCGCGAAGCGCGGAATAAAAGCTGCCGGAACGCAGTTCGGCCCCGGGAGCTCAGCCGAAGTTGGCCAGCGCGCCGTGAGTGACGTGCAGTGTCTGCCCGGTGATGTGCCGCGCGGCCGGGGTGGTGAGGAACAGCGACAGGCGGGAGATCTCCGCGGCGACCGACGGCGGTGTGGTGCCGAGTCCGTCGTAGCCGGGTTCGACCCCACGTCCGACGGCGACGGCGTTGACGGTGATGCCGCGGACACCGAACTGGTCAGCCTGGCCGGCGGTCCAGTCCGAGACCGCTGCCTTGACCGCTGCCGCGGCACTGCCGTCGCGCACGAAGTCGGGGATCACGTTGATGATGGACCCCCCCGAACGCATGTGGTCGCCGAGCACCTGGACGGTCAGTACCGAGGCCACCAGACCGGCGTCGAAAAGGCCGCGCCACTCCGCGGCGTGGTCGGCCAGCGTGTAGGTGCGGGGATCACCTACGGTCCAGGTGGGGGCCGGCACATTGATGATGGTGTCGAGGTGGGCCGGCACCTGGCCGTGGAGTGCGGCGACCGAGGCCGGATCGGTGTTGTCGAACACCAGCGCGTCGACATCGAGTTCCTTCGCGAGGACCTCGAGTTCATCGCGGCGGCGACCGCCGACCAGCACCTTGTGGCCGGCTTCGGAGAAGCTCTCCGCGATCGTGCGACCCAGATCTGTGTCGCATCCCGTGATCAGGACATCCATCGTGGGCCCTCCTGTTGTGTTCGGCGCTGAACCCCAGCGAGTGCCGCTTATGTTACTGGACAGTAGCTAGATGGGAAAATGCGACGCGCCGGACCTGAGGTCCACTGGTAACGCTGCCTGGGGCCGCCGCGATGGACAGGGCAGGAGACCGCCCGCCTCGCTTTGGGGATATGTCACAACCACCCGCGCCACGCGCGGGTGGTCTGGCGCGCCAGCGAACATTCCTGATGCTGATGAGCAGCTGTTATTCAGCTGGCAGCAATATAACAATTTGGCACTTCTTGAGCACCTCACATTTGCGTCACGCCAGCGACACGGTAGTTTCTTCCCCATGGATCAGCCGGACATGCATGCCAAGCGCCGCAAAGGTCTTCCGACGTCGTTCCGACGGTCGGCACTGACCGGCGCCACCGCAGCGTTGACCGCAGTGTTCACGCTGCCCGCGGTGGCCTACGCCCAGCCGGCGCCGCCGCCCAGTCCGGCGCCTCCGCCTGCGGTGGAAGCGCCGCCGGTGCCGCCGCCGGTCGATCCGA
>Ga0172382_10007556_pt1 | contig 15401 bp, 11 predicted proteins | sample Leawel138RmetaG_FD_122245 | JGI IMG/M metagenome (GOLD analysis project Ga0172382, IMG submission 122245) | Leachate microbial communities from a municipal landfill in Southern Ontario, Canada - Leachate well 138R metaG | ecosystem: Engineered > Solid waste > Landfill > Unclassified | place...
CCCGATCCCGAATTGTTGACAAACACGTTTTCCGTATCTCCGCAGCCGACCACGGCCACGACAAGAAAGATCAGAAAAACCCTGAGATTCAAAAACCTTTTCATTTGATGTTTCTCCTTCAAAAAGTCAAGTAAAATTCTGTTCCTAAATTGAATTACCTCTGGGAAAATTGGCCAAGTAGGAACGCGCGCCCGGGTCTTGAAAGGCGTTCTATGCAGAGACGCGATTTCTTGACTAAAAGTGCAAAAATTCTGGGTTTAGCAGGCCTCGGGGCGGTGAGCGGTTGCGAAGATTCCTCCTCCCAAAACTTCGTCTTCACCCAGGGGCAAGGACCGGACAAAAAGCCAAACGTCTTACTCATGATCGTAGACGAATTGCGGCTCCCGCCTCCGGGTTACGGACCGAACGAAGGGGAGATCCCGCAGCTCAAGGAGCTCCTCGGGTTTTCCAAGACCCTCAGCGAGAGCAACGGCCTGGTCCAGCATTACCCTGCATTCAATCGCCTGCGTAAGAACGCCGTGGTCATGAGAAACCATTACATCGCTGCGGCTGCCTGCGCACCCAGTCGGGCAAGCTTTATCACCGGCGCTTACCCGGAAGCCCACTCGGTCACCCAGACCGATGGAATGTTTAAAGACGCCGAGGAGATCCGTTTCCTGGACGAAAACGGCATCCCCACACTGGGAGACTGGTTTCGGGCCGGAGGCTACAGCACTCACTGGTTTGGTAAGTGGCACTGCTCCCACTCTGAGTTCGACTGCGGTGATGCCAATCACCCGTATCTCGAGCCGTGGGGGTTCTCGGATTGGGAAAAATCGTGTCCCGAGGCTCACGGGGGCGGAGTGAACGGACCCGCCGGTGGGCTCTACCGCGACCCCGAGTTCGCGGACGCTGCCATCGAGTTTCTCAATGGCAAGGCGCAAGAGCAGAGTGAAGATGGCGAAAGCGAGCCCTGGCTTGCGGTCTGCTCCCTGGTCAACCCCCACGACATCGGCTATTATCCCAACTTCTGGTATTTACCGGGCAACGCCGGGGCCCAGCCACCTAAGGTGGATTTTCACATACCCGCTCCCATTCCGTCTACTGGGGACCAGAGCAATCCTTACGTGAACGACGGCAGTGTCATCGACCTCAATCCTCTCGGGTTGCCGCAGCCCCTCTTCAACACACCCAGCAGTTCCGGTGAGGACCTGTCGACCAAGCCGGACTGTCACTTCGAGTACAGCTACAAGATCGGTTTTAGCATCAACTCGGGGGTGCCCCCGGCCGGCTCGGTGGTCCTGGCCAGGCCTTATCAAAAAGAGCCAAATCCTTCCGCCTGGTATCAGGCCCACGGCCAGTTTTACTGCTATCTCACCTACCTGGTGAATCTGGAGATGGCGCGTGTTTTCGACGCCCTCGACCAGGGCGGCTTGAGCGACAACACCATCGTGGTCTTCATTTCTGATCACGGCAACATGGCGGGCGCCCACGGCGGCATGACTCAAAAATGGCACACCGCCTATGATGAAGTCATCAGAACGCCCATGGTGGTATCCTCCCCGTTGATCAATCCCGAAGAGCAAAGTCTTCGGGAAGTCTGGCAGCCCTCCAGTCTGATCGACCTGGTGCCCACCCTCCTCGGGCTGACCGGGATGTCGGTGGATGAACTTTTGCCCAACCTCCAGGGACACCAACCGGTGGAATTGGTGGGGGCCGACCTGAGCGCACACATTGCGGGCAAAGTCAGAGGACCGATCAACGGACCAGACGGGAGCCCGCGTCCCGGCGTGCTTTTCGTGACCGACGACAACATCACGGAACTGCCTGATCCTGAGCTAGCCGAATCACCTCCCGGCCAGCAAGCTCGATATAATACCTTCGAAACCCTGGTGCAGGCCGCAGGCGTGCTTGGCGTTCCTCTGACCCCGGGTCCGATAGTCCAGCCCAACCAGGTGCGCTGTCTGGTGGACGGGGAGTGGAAACTGGTTCGATACTTCGATCCGAAAGGAAACCACCCGGATCAGTGGGAGATGTACCACCTGGTCACCGACCCCACCGAAGTCACCAACCTGCTTCACTACAAGACCGGCGAGCTCCGGCCAGGAGTGATCGTCCCGGGCATCGACTCCGGACAACTCGAGGCCAAGCGAGCTACCATGATGGATCAACTAGCTGCTCAAGAGCAGCGCCTGCTCCATCCAAGTCCGCTTTAATAACGGTTCAAGGCGGCACTCCCGCGCTGCCTCAAGCCCCGTCGCACTCACTAACTTCCCATTAAACTTTGCTGAGATCTGTGTTAAACTACCTTCTGTGGGTCGAGGGCTATTTATCTCCAAAACGAACCTCAGGGGTCTAACCTTATTAGAAATGGTCATGGCCCTGTTCCTCTTCGCCATTCTGGTTCCGCTCTTTGCCGGAATCTGGCCGATTCACAAACGGGCTGTCTCACAATCTCAAGCAGCCCTTTCCGGAAACCACATCTGCCGCCAGGTCCTGGAGGAGTGTCTGACTTCAGGCTACGACGGGGTTGACGCTATGGCCGGCACTTCCTTGGAAGACCGGACCATCCAACTGATTTCTCGGCGGGAAGATCGGGATGGGGGCACCAATACTCAAACCCGCACCTTCGTTTGGTCGGTGGAGATCAAGACTCGCGCAGAAGAGCCCGTTCTACTTCCCGGTGAGAAGCTCGTGATTGCCAGGGTCGACTGGGAGGACCAGGGAGAGACTCGCCAATACGTTATGAACACCATTCTGGCGGAAGCGCCGTGAAGAGGTCACTCAGCAGAGGAACCACCTTGATCGAACTGGCGGTTGCCTCCTTTCTCTTCTTGATCGTGCTCGGGCTCACTTCCTCGGCCCTCACTGCCGGAATCAAGAACTATCTGGGGGTACGAGGCGAGATCGAGCTACAGCAGGACGCCATCGTCATGCTGTCCCGAATGGCTCGAGAGATGGGAGAAGCGGATCCCGCTGCCACCTGGCCGCCGCCCGTTGTTGAGTCTGAATTGACTCCCCCTCCAGGCCAACCCGTGGGGGTCGTTTTTTCCTCAGCCCGTGACAACCAGGGAAAACTGCTTCTGGATTTTGATTCAAAGCAGCCGATTTGGCAGAAACGAATTTGCTATCTCTTCGATCCGGCACAAGAGAAGCTGTTGCGCTCTGTCGATCCCCTGACTGTTCCCACTGACAGCCCACCCGAAGTCGATCTGGCCAAAACCACCGGATGGTTCCGAGAGGCCCGACCCCAGGATCCCATGCCGGGAAGGGTCCGAAGCTTTACCATCAAGGTGGGAAAGGACACCGATTCTTTCAACTTGGATATCCAGGTTTCCGGAAGCAGTCTGGGCCGCACCACGACTCTGCAGTTTCTAGGCCACTCCACCATGAGAGGATAGTATGAAGGTGTTACAAGAACTCATTCATAAGATCGGGTCCATGGGGCACTCCAAAGGCGGCCGCGGGAAGCGGGGCATGGCGCTTATCGTGGTACTTTCTTTTCTAACCATCCTGGGTCTTCTAACCGGAGTGGTGGGGAAGTCAGCCAGTCTTTCCATGGCTCAAAACCAACAGTCCAATGAACAGGACCAGGCTCATTTTCTTGCTTATGGGGGCCTTCAACGAGCCCTCATACTGCTCCGCCAGGACCCCGAGTATGCTGGAGGGGGCTTTAGCTTCCCGGGAAATGAATCGGCGGAGATCACCATCTCAGTGGTTCAGAATGATTCTCCGGAAAATCCGAAGCCTACAGAATATGGTCTTGATCTACCCCCCAACACGACTATGGTGGTTTGCGAGGCGGTCAGCAGCGACACCAAACGCACCCTGGCTGGAACCGTTCGAACGGCCTCGGAGACCACACCGGGGTTTGGAATGCTGAGCCGCAGGCGCCTTTTGGTCAAAGGGGCCAAGGTCGGTGCTTTCCAGGCTGGACCGGGCGACGATTTTTCCCTCGCCGCGCTCGAAGCGGTGCCCAACGCCGTGCAGATCGGAACCACCGAGGGGCTCACCGAACTCACCCTCAAGGAGAAGGATGGGGTCACTCTTTACCCCGAGGTCGATGGGGCGATCGCAAGCGATCTGGTCGATGGCGACCCTAACACAACCGAGGACAGCGTTTACACCCTGGAAGAGGGCTCCATTTTGGGAGGCGAAACCGCTCTGGATACCCCGCCCGAAATGAGCCCCATGCCGGAAGCGGAGTATTTGGGCGGGGCCGACATCGATGTCAGAAGCACGAACGCGAAAACTATTGGACCTGGCCACTACAACTCCATTCACCTCTGCGAAGACGCCACCCTCATCCTGGATCCGGGGGAGTACTATATCAAGGGCAATTTCGAGGCCTGGGAGAGAGCCAATGTTCAGGTCAAAGGCCCTGTGAAAATCTATCTCAACAGTGTCTTGATGACCGGTCAGGAAGCCAGCATCAACCTTGAGCAGGACCCCAGCAAGGTGGAGATTTTCATCACCGGAGGGGAAAGTTCCAGCACTTATAGCTGGCTTCCCTGGTCCAGGAACATGGAGTTCGAAGAGCCCTGGCGCCCGGAAGGCGCCCCTCGTCGAGGGACCGTGGGCTCCCAATCGAAAATCTTTGGTCAGGTCCGGGCCACTGATTCGAAGTTTCACGTCTCGGGTTATATTTTTGGCGATATTCAAGCCGACATCCTGGACGTCGGGGGCGGAGTGGACGGCTCTGGAACCGTTCAGTATTACGTGGGTCTGAGTGAAGGGGACGGCTCAATCATTCCCCTGGATCCGGCAGGCTTCATCTACGACAACATCTGGATTGTGCAGCAGTAACTAACCTTTTGTTAATCACTTTTGTCATTCTACTGGCAACCATCGCCCTACTTCTGAGCAACCGAGTTCCCTTAGAGGTCTCTGGCTTTCTCTGCCTGCTGGCCTTGATCATGACCGGCGTTCTGAGCTACGAAGAGGCGGCCGCCGGCTTTAGCAACGGGGTGGTCGTTACGGTGGGAGCGCTCTTTGTGTTAGGGGGTGCTCTGATTCGCACGGGGGTGGCCCAGGCCGCCGCCGACCTGCTGGAGAAGTGGAGTAGCGGCGACCCGCTCCGCCTGATGCGACTTGTGGTGCTCACTTCCTCGGCCCTTTCCACGGTCATGAGTTCCACGGGAACGGTTGCCCTGCTTTTGCCCACGGTAGTCAACGCCAGCGGTAAGAGCGGTAAAAGCCCATCCAAGTTTCTCCTTCCCCTGGCCTACGGGAGCCTCTTCGGAGGCATGCTCACCCTGCTCGGTGGTTCGGCCAACTTGGTGGCCGATGAAACCCTCCGAAACGCCGGTCGTCCAGGCTTCGGTTTTTTTAGCTTCACCCCCATCGGTGTGTGCATCCTGGTATTCGGGTTGGTCTACCTCCATTTTTGGGGATACAGAAAGCTGCCCGAGCGAGCCAAGCCAGTCGATTTGGACGGTGGACCTACCGTGATCGAGCTTCTGGGCCAGTACGGCATGTACGACAACATCTATGAGGTGCAACTCCCCCCTAATCGGGACCTGGGATGCACCACCCTGGAGGGCTTCAATCTTCGGACCAAGTACCACCTGGAAGTCCTGGCCCTGCGCCAGGCTGGAACCGGAGCCGCTATTGTTCCTAAGCCGAACAGCCCCATAGAAAACGGTGCCACTCTGTACGTGCAGGCCTCCGAGGAAGACGTGAAGATTTTTTGCGAAGATTTCGGGGCAGGGTTTCAGAAACAGCCTGCTCAGGCCCCACCCCTGGAAGGGCGAAGTCTCGCGGAACTCATCCTGGTTCCTCGCTCCAAGTTGGCCGGGCGATCGCTGGTCGAGTCCCAGTTTTTTCGACAGTACGGGGTGCGGGTGTTGAAAGTCCGGCGGGCCGACCAGACGTTGGTCGAATCGCTGGCCGAGGCCCGACTTCGGGTGGGAGACACCCTGCTGGTGGAGGGCTCCCTGACTCGTCTGAGAACCCTGGCCAACGAGTACTCGGATTTCGTGGTCATCGGACTGCCCCGGGAGATCTCTCCCCACGACGGGCTGACCCCTAAGGGAAAGCTGTGCCTCGTTATTACGGCGATTATGATCGCCGCCATCGTCGGCAAAATTCTGGCTCCACCGGTGGCGGCGCTGGCTGCCGCGGTCGCCTTGATCCTGACCCGCTGTATCTCGATGGAGGAGTCGTACGCCGCGGTCAGTTGGAGCAGCCTCTTTCTGGTGGCCACCATGCTGCCCCTGGGCACGGCCCTAACCAAGACGGGTGGCATCGAGTTCCTGACCCAGAATCTCTTCGCGGCGTTCGGCAGCGATAGCTCACCTTATTTGATCCTGGCTGCTGTTTACTTCCTGGCCACGATCCTGGGACAGGTGATGTCCAACACCGCAGCGGCCGTTCTGCTGGCTCCCCTGGCCCTGGATGCAGCGCTCACCATGCAGGTGGCCCCCGAGCCGTTTCTCCTGGTACTGGCCTTCGGCGCCCAGATGTCGTTTCTGACCCCCATCGCATCAGCCGGAAACACCCTGGTCATGGTGCCCGGAAGCTACCGCTTCTCCGATTTTCTCCACCTCGGCCTCCCCCTACACCTGGCCGGAACCGTATTCTCCCTGGTACTGGCCCCCTGGCTGTTTCCGTTTAGCTAGAAGCACAACGACGAAGAATACACGAAGTGTGGCGAGTCATCAGGAGATCGACGAGAGAAGTCTTCGTTTGGCGCACGAGGTGGCCCGGCGCATCGACCGTGACCCCTCGCTGCTAGCGAAAGTGAGGGCCTGGGCGGACCGGCAGACGGCTCCAGCGATGGTGGAGTGGCAGCTCATTCTGCACGGCTCTTGGTCGGCAATTCGTGCCACCCTACTCGATCCGACCGACTTGGGGAAACGCCTGCGTCAAAGCTCTCCTTTCGTGGGAATCCTGACTCCTCGCGAACGTTGGAGAATCTATCGTGAATCGTCCTCAGCTTGAACACGTATTGAGGGCTGCGGGCGCCATCGCGGAAACGTCGGATTTGATCGTCATCGGCAGTCAGGCGGTGCTAGGCTGGAGCGAGGCCCCGCCGAATTCTCTCCTCCAATCGATAGAGGTAGACCTGTACCCGCGCGATACCCCAGCCCTGGCCGATCTGATCGATGGTTCGATCGGAGAGCTTTCGCCCTTTCACGAAACCTTTGGTTATTACGCTCACGGTGTCCACCCAGCGACGGCGATCCTGCCGAACGGATGGAAGCAGCGACTAATCCCCTTGAACAACGAAAACACACAGGGAGTGACCGGTTGGTGCTTGCACCCGTTGGACATCGCCATCAGCAAGCTTGTGGCGGGACGCCCCAAGGATCTTGAGTACGTGTCCGCCTTAATTTCCTTTGCCGAACTCGATGAGTCCGCACTCGATGAACTCGCCAGAACCTTGGATGAACCGGAGAGCAGCCAGGTCTTGGGACGATTGAATCGGCTCCGAGGTTAACCCTTTCGAAGGAGCTGTTCGATGAAGCAATCCGAAAGCTTAAGGGGCCACCCCAGCGGTGACTATCCCACTAGCGCCTCCGGCGCCATCAGGGTTTCCGCCGTTACCGCCACTTCCAGAGCTGGCCTCACCGGAGTTTGTGCCTTCGATGGTAACATCTCCGCCGGCTCCACCAGCCCCGCCTGAATCGTTTAGAGTAGCGGAACTCACGTCCTTGCTGAGCCTTCCACTGAGGATGAGCTCTCCGGCGTTGCCTCCGTTGCCTCCGTTACCAGCGCTAACATCAACTGTATTGTCGCCGGCGATCAGCACGCTACCGCCGGCACCACCATCTCCACCATTGGTGGCGATGGTGCCCGTCACGGTAAGATTGCCCAAAGCGATGAGAGTGACTCCACTCCCATCTTCACCATCTTCACCATCGGCGCCGGTCGGGTTGCCATCCGAACCATCCGCGCCGTCAACCCCACTAAAATCGATACCACCCGCCACCTCGATATCACCGAAAGCGACCACTTGAAAGGCTCGAGAGCCTGTGAGTTCCAGGGTGGAACCAGACTCCAAGGTAAAACTCTGGAGTATTAAAGAATATTCGGCAACTCGCCAACCCGGGATGGTTGAGTTTGCTCCTATGGATGGTTGGAGCACCCCAGTGTCGGTGTTGAAGGTATAGATTTGGTTTCCACCCATCACCAGATCCGGATAGACGGCTTCCGGAAGCAAAATTGTTGGGTTTTCAATAACAAAGACTTCTCCCTTCACCAGGATTACCTGAGACTGGGAAAGTCCCACGACCGCATTTTCTGCGTTGAGATACTCCACCACGAAGCGTTTCACCGTAAGTTGAACATCTGTCCAATCGGCGACGGTGTCTTTCTGAACCGTTTTCGGACCGTAAAGAAGCTCGCCCGAGTCATCGAAGCCGGATCCCCGAAAGCTCACCACATCGGGCGGGACCTCACTCCGGGCCAGCACGCTTCGGAGCTGGATAGTGGCAGTTTCGGGGGCCTGGGGCGACGTGGCTACAAAATCTTCAGAAGACCCGCAACCGACCAACAAAAGCGCAGAAAAAATGACGAACGATCTCAGCAACAAACGATTGCACATAATCCAACCTTTAATCCATGTAGTATCTTAATACCATCCTGTTTCTCGCTATTCGTGCAGAAACATCCTTCATTTTAATGAAGGAGTACCTACGGAGCGTCTGGGAATGAGTTTCACTATGCGCGGCCCTGGATAAGAACTTCGCGATGAGCGATCAGATTAGAATCAAGGGTGCCCGAGAGCATAACCTCAGGAACGTGGACGTGGTGATCCCCCGTAACAAGATGGTGGTGATCACCGGGCTTTCCGGTTCGGGGAAGTCTTCCTTGGCTTTCGACACTCTGTACGCCGAAGGGCAGCGCCGCTACGTGGAGTCACTCTCCAGCTACGCGCGGCAGTTCCTGGGCCTGATGGAGAAACCCGACGTGGACTCCATCGAAGGTCTCTCTCCGGCCATCTCCATCGATCAGAAGGCCAGCTCCCGCAACCCCCGCTCTACCGTGGGTACGGTCACGGAGATTTACGATTACTTGAGGCTTCTGTTTGCCCGGATCGGGGTGCCCCACGACCCCTACACCGGGGAGCCCATCCAGAGCCAGACGGTGGACGAGATGGTGGACCGGATCATGGACCTGGAGGAAGAGACCAAACTCATGATCCTGGCCCCGGTGGTGCGGGGGCGCAAAGGGGAGTACAAGAAGCTCTTTGAGGAGTACGCCGGCATGGGTTTTGCCCGGGTGCGAGTGGATGACGAGATCTACCGGCTCGATGGCGAGCCGATCGAGTTGGAGCGCTACTCCAAGCACACCATCGAAGTGATCGTGGACCGGGTGGTGGTTCGAGCCTCCTCGGTCTCCCGGATCACCGAAGCGGTCGAGAAGAGCCTGGAATTGGCCGAAGGTCTGGTGCGCTTCGCGGTGCTGGGTCAGGGACAGAGCATCGAGAGGGTGGAGGAGATGTCGGCCAAGCTCTCCATGTCTGATGGCACCGCCTTTCCCGAGGTCGAGCCCAGGCTGTTCAGCTTCAACTCACCCTACGGAGCCTGCTCCGAGTGCAACGGCCTGGGCTTCAGCCCCGAGTTCGATGTGGACCTGATCGTACCCAACCCCGAGCTGTCCCTGGCCGAAGGGGCGCTGGCTCCCTGGGGCAAGCCGAAGCGTTCCCTGCGCCACCACGCCCGGGCCACTCATTTTTGGCGGCGCTGCGAGCGGGCCCTGGCCACTGAAGGCATCTCCTTGAAGAAGCCGTGGAAAGCCCTCTCTGCCAGAGAACAGGAGATCATTCTTCACGGGACCCACGGCTACTCCGGTGCGGTACCGGCTATGCAGACCATGTACAGCGAATCGGAATCGGAGTATTTTCGCTCCGAGTTGGAACGGTTCATGACGGAAAAGCCTTGCTCGGCGTGTAGGGGGGCCAGACTACGACCGGAAGCCCTCTCGGTTCGTATCAGGAGCCTTTCCATCGCCGACTTCACCAGACTTTCGGTGAAGAAGGCTCTGCGCTGGGTAGAGCTTTTGGAGCTCAACGAAAGAGAATCCACCATCGCCGAGCAGGTCTTCAAGGAACTCACCGCCCGCCTTCAGTTCTTGAATTCGGTGGGACTGGACTATCTAACCCTGGACCGCTCCGCCCGCACCTTGTCCGGGGGAGAGGCCCAGAGGATCCGTCTGGCGACTCAGATCGGATCCGGCCTGGTGGGGGTGATGTACATCCTGGACGAGCCCAGCATCGGTCTGCACCAGCGCGACAACGCCCGACTGCTCGATACCCTGCGACACCTCCAAGAGTTGGGCAACACCCTGATCCTGGTGGAGCACGATGAAGACACCATCCGAGGAGCCGACCACATCATCGACATCGGACCGGGGGCCGGGATCCACGGCGGCGAGGTGGTGGCCCAGGGCCCTCCCACAAAGATTGAAAAGAGCAAGAACTCGCTCACCGGAGACTACCTGTCCGGTCGCAAGTCGATCGCCGTGCCTCCGCAGCGCCGAGTACCCGGAGACGAGTGGATCCGGGTGAAAGACGCCCGGGAGAACAACCTCAAGGGGGTGGATGCCGGTTTTCCGGTGGGTCTCTTCACCTGCGTGACCGGCGTCTCAGGCTCCGGCAAGAGCAGTCTGGTAGACGGCATCCTCCGCAAAGCCCTGGCCATGCACCTGCACGGCAGTCGGGAACGCCCGGGAGAGCATCGGGAGATCAGCGGCTTGGAGGCCATCGACAAAGCCATCGTCATCGACCAGACCCCCATCGGCCGGACCCCCCGCTCCAATCCGGCCACCTACACCGGTCTGTTCGATCCCATTCGCCAGGTCTTCACCCGCACCCCGGAAGCCAGGATGCGGGGCTACAAGCCGGGACGATTCTCCTTCAACGTCAAGGGCGGCCGCTGCGAGGCCTGCCAGGGCCAGGGGATCTTGAAGATCGAGATGCACTTTTTGCCGGATGTGTACGTGCCGTGCGAGGTTTGCGACGGCAAGCGCTACAACCGCGAAACCCTGGAGGTCCGGTACAAGGGCAAGACCATCGCCGACGTGTTGGAGATGACCATCGAAGAAAGCTTTGAAGTCTTCAAGAACATTCCCCGGATCCGCCGACGACTGGAAACCTTGATCGACGTGGGTCTCGGCTACATCAGCCTGGGCCAGCCGGCCACCACCTTGTCCGGAGGAGAGGCTCAGCGGGTAAAACTGGCCACCGAGCTTTCCAAGGTGGCCACCGGCCGTACCGTCTACATCCTGGATGAACCCACCACCGGGCTCCATTTCCACGACGTGGCACGCCTGCTGGAGGTACTCGAACGTTTGACCGGGGCCGGCAACACGGTGATCACCATCGAGCACAACTTGGACGTAATCAAGTGCGCCGACTGGCTGATCGATCTGGGACCGGAAGGGGGAGACAACGGAGGTCAACTTCTGGTAGCCGGTTCACCGGAGGAGGTCGCCAGATGCCCCGCCTCTCATACCGGACACTTCCTGGCCCCCATGCTGGCCGAACCGGAACCGCCTCGTCCGACCCCTATCAAGAGAAAGAAGAAAGCGGTCAGCGTCTGAGGTAGGCGGAGAGATCTCCCAGACCCTGGCGGATCACTTCCGGATTATCTCCGGTGAAGTCCAGGATGGTGGAGGCTTCCGAACGCTGCTGCCCCAGGCTAATCATGAGGTCGGCTCGGGGATACAGTTCCTCGATCTGGTCGGGGTCGCTCACCACCTCTTCCAGGGAATCGCTGGCCGAGGTGTTGACCAGGGGTCTTCCCAGACGGCGCACCAACTCCAGGGTGAAGTCTTGCTCCGGAACTCGGATACCCACCGTTCGCTGTTTGGAGATCATCAACTTCGGCACCTGACGGGTGGCCTGCAAGATAAAAGTAAAGGGACCGGGGAGCAACTTTCGCATCATGGAGTGGGCCGAGTTTCCCACCTTGGCGTACTCGCTCACCATCTTCAGATCCGAGCAGATAAACGACAGGGGCTTGCGCTTCGGAATCTTCTTCAGTCGATACAGTCGGTCCAGGGCGTCCTTGTTTTCCAGGTCGCAACCGATCCCATAGACCGTATCGGTCGGGTAGACCAGGATACCACCGTTTTCCACCACATCCAGCGCTCTCAATAGCGCCTCGTGTGGGTCGCTCAACAGGTCCAGTACTAACATATGAGCCCGGTTCTGTTTGCAGGCTATGGTTCCTTGTGGTCTGTCAACATTCTGTTTACAAAAAGGAAACGAACAACTGGTAACTTGGTATGTGAGGAGCGGACTGTGAACGTAGAAGCCAACAAGATTAGATGCCAGACTCTCAAATTAGGTCGGTATCAACCTGCCGAAAAGTCAGCTTCCAAGGTGGTCAACCCGCACGATGATATGGGTCCGAGCCTGCTCAGGGCCAACGATGAATTCTTCGAGTACAGCGAGAGTGACCTCACCAAGGATCATCGGGTACCGGTCCTGATCACCTTCCCCGAAGAGGTCCAATCCAATTGCGAATCGAGCGCGGCCTGCCCTCTCATTCCTCACGATGAAAAGTTGGAACTGCCGCTGGTCAATGGATTCTCCACTTACATCGAACGGGACAAGCTTCCCTTTCTGGCCGAATACTTGCCCGAGGGAACCTCACTCATGCTGAACAACCGCTTGAAGTATCACGAGGTACCGCAACACTTTTCCGATCCTGACATTATGCCCCAGGACCGGGTAGGCCGAGTGGAGCGTCTGCCCAATATTGAGAAGGTTTGGGAGCGCGGTTTCACCGGCGAGGGTAAGAAGATCGTGGTGATCGATTCAGGCGTTCACGCCCACCCCGATCTGAAAGACAAGGTTGTGGAATGGGTGGATTTTTCTACCGCCAAGCACTCCAAAATGATGGATGACTACGGCCACGGCACCCACGTGGCCGGGATAGCCGCCGGATCGGGCACCAAGAGCAACGGAGAGATTCGGGGCATTGCCCCCGACGCCGAGATCGTGGGCCTGCGCATCACCACCAAAGCGGAAGCCATCAAGGCTCTTCAGTGGTGTATCGACAACAAGGATCGACTGGACCTCGACGTGGTCAACATGTCACTGGGTGAAGAGGCCAGGAGAGGCCACGCTAACGATCCCTGGGCGGTGGCCGTGAAAAAGGCCACCGATGCAGGCCTGACGGTGGTGGTCGCGGCCGGCAACGAGGGCCCCGATCCCGGGAGCATCAGTACCCCCGGTATCTATCCTGGAGCGATCACCGTGGGAGCCTACGACAGCAAGGGCACTCCCGAACTGGAGGATGACACCGTGTGGAGGAGATCCAGCCAGGGCCCCACCATCGACAACTTGCGCAAACCAGATGTTTTAGCACCGGGGGTGGCTATCTTCGGACCCTTATCCCCCAAGTCGCACTTTGACAACGAAGCGTTTCCTCGTCGTGGTAATGAATACTTCGCCATCTCCGGCACCTCCCAGGCCACTCCCATGATCTCAGGTCTGGTCTCCATCTTGAAGCAAGCCAATCCGGCCCTGCTGACCGATGAGATCAAGTCGATTCTCAGAGAGGCCAGCGCTGAGGCTCCCATTCACCCCACCCTGGGAACCCCGGCACCCGATGGGGCAGGCCTGGTGGATGCCGAAAAAGCCCTCGACTTGGCTCTGGCCATGGCCGAGAACAACCAGACCATGGTAGCCTAAAGGCTGGCTAGAGTCTCCGCGATCTTCTGGGTGCGGGGGTGGTCCTCGCCGTAGGTTTCCCGGCTGGCCAGAAGCGCCTGGTCGAACCAGCGTTTGGCTTCTTCCGGGTTTCCCATCTGGGCGTGAAGTTTCCCGAGATTGTACTTGGTGGCGCATAGCCCACCGGCGTGGCGGGAGTCGTAGTTGGCCAGTCTGGTCCAGTACGACTGGGAGGCCACAAGCAGACCGTGGGCCCGCACCAGGTTTTCCATTTCTACGTGCAGACCGGCTAGGTTGTTGAGCATAAGGGCATAATGCTCATTGCGTCCGGAGGCTTTCTGGCCGAGTAAAAAGACGGAGATCGCAGCGGCTTGCATGGCCGAGTCCAGTTGACCCATCTGCTGGAGAATCCGGCTCTTGACTCCATAGGCCTGTCCTGGATCCTCTCCTTCGTGACGCCCAAAGAGGTAGCTTTCAACCACGCCCAACGCTTGAGTGTACCGGCCCTGTTCGGCCAGGGAGAGTGCCTCCGTTTTGATCTTTTCAAAGGGCTCGTGGCAGGTAGGCTCGCGACCGGCTTCCTTCATTTTTCGTTCCACCGGCCCAAGTTTTTCCACCAACTCGGAGGCTGCTCGGGTCAGTACATCTCGATGCCGATCTTCGAATGCTCCTATCTTGATCCGGTTATCCACGTACAGAAGGCCCAGGGTCAGACCGTTGGGGTGGCGCAACGGTACGGTCAATATAGAGCGGAGGCCGGAAAGAATCACCGAGGTCCGGTTGGTGAGACCGGGAGTGCTGACGGCATCAACGATCAAAAGCGACTTGCCTTCCCGGAGAGTCTCTTCAATCACCTTGGTGGAGATGTCTTCATTCACGTACAGTCCAGCCATGGAGAAACCGTGAGTCGCGTAGGGAGTTGGATATTCCAGATGATCGGCCGTTCGACCGCGATACGCCACAAAGGCCCGTTCCGGCTTGACTTCAGCCACGGCGCTACTGAGACCGGCTTCGAAAAGCGCAGCCAGATGGTCGTATGTGCCTAACACTTGCCTGATATGCGCGCAAATCCAGCCAAATCCTTTACCGGTTTCAAGGGCTATCATTCGGTGGCTGTCTTTTTTTGTGGGGGAATGGAATAGTTTGTCGAGAAGTACTACTATAAAGAAGTGTAAGAGTTGCGAAGACCTCCGGAGGTTTCACTATGTATTGCCCATCGTGCGATAAGTCATACGGCGCTGTTCACAGCAGATGCCCAGAATGTCATTCCTGGTTAAAAGTTTCCGCACCCGCTAGCGCTCGAAAAGGAGCCAAGTCGGCCTCTGGAGCAAAACCCCCGGCGTCTCCCGTCTCCAACCCGGAACAGTCTTCCGTTTCCACTTTAAAGCGAGACTCCGACTTCGGCACTTCTAACGGCTTTGGGGCCAGAGACGATCGTTGGGCCGACCCCGCCCCCAGTTCACCCGGAGGACAATGGGAAGACTCAGAGTCCGACGACGACTGGAACGAGCTCGGAAGAACCAACGAAGTTTCCCGACCGGAAGGCTGGGGCGCGGCCTCCCCAACTCCCTCGAAGTCCCCCGCTTCGGGCTGGGGAGGTAGCGGCGGCGCAACAGACGGTTGGGGAGGTGGAGATTCGCCCGGAGCGCCCGCTGGTCGTGCCGAGTCCCGCGGCGGCTGGGGTGGAGATGCTCAAGACGGGTGGGGGAGTAGTCCAGGAGGGGTAGAGACCGATCGAGGAGCCTCCGACGGTTGGTCCGGCGGCACGGGCTCCACGACTTCCACGACTTCCTCG
>Ga0172382_10007562_pt1 | contig 15395 bp, 11 predicted proteins | sample Leawel138RmetaG_FD_122245 | JGI IMG/M metagenome (GOLD analysis project Ga0172382, IMG submission 122245) | Leachate microbial communities from a municipal landfill in Southern Ontario, Canada - Leachate well 138R metaG | ecosystem: Engineered > Solid waste > Landfill > Unclassified | place...
TAAAATATATATTGCTATATGCCATTCTTTGAAAAACATAACTAAAAACACACCGAGAAAGAATAACAGATTGCCAATAATGCGGATAGAAAGATTTGAAAATAGAGCTTTTACTCTTTCTGCGTCAGATTCCACTCTTGCTATCAATTCACCTACTGCTTGTTTATTGAACCATTGAATAGGGAGAGTTAAAAGATGCCGAAAAACCTGCGCTTTAAACTTGGTGATAACCTTTACTCCAAGTTTGGAAAGTAAAACAGTCTGTAAATAAGTTAGGATACCGGAAAGAATGACTGCAGCTATAAACATTCCACCATAAAGATACATCTGAGACAGATTCCCAGAGGGTATACTTTTATCTACAATATTTGCCAGAATTAAAGGATATACTAGCTGCAGAACTGAGGTGCAAAGCATAGCAAAGAGACCAAAGCCTAAAAGCCCTATATCCTTTTTTATAAAAGGATATAGAAGATTAATATAATACTTAAGATTTTGCTTTTGATCGGGCATTTGATCTCATCACCTATAATTATAAAAATATGGTCGGGATGAGAGGATTTGGACCTCCGACCTCTCGGTCCCGAACCGAGCGCGCTAACCGGACTGCGCTACATCCCGACTTTTTCGTACATATTATGCTTTATCGTTCAAATGTCAAGATATTATTGCTGAAATTATTGTTATTGTTAGAATTCAAACAGCTGAGAGAAATTCCTTCCCGCTGAAAAAGAAAGAAAACTTATAAATCTTCTTTCTTCAATAAAAAGCTTATTTTAAATATTCATTATTTTTTCGTTACTGCATAGAACAATGGCGAATAAATTGGAAATAAGCCTTATTCTACTGTATCATCATTTGAATTTAATCATAGTTTTTTCAAGGATAATTGTAGACCTTATAATGCTTTGTCAATAGAAGCATTTGATAAATTTAACAGAAACTCGTTTGAGGATAATATTATTTTTCTACTAATAAAAACAGAACTAGCTTTTGTGGGTATATTATCTTTAAATTCCTTTCATCACATAATATTCCCAGGGCTTTTTGAAGGTATAGTTCATAATTACACGTTTTTTACCCATTAATCCATCAGGAACACGGTCTTGATAAAGGTCCAGAACCAGATAATAATTAAAAGGTAAACCAGTTTTTTCACTACATTCAATAAGAATCTGGATACCTTCTTCAACTACTTCCCTAGTGGTATATTCCATAAGATTATTATTACAGATAAATTCAGTTACTTTCAATCGGGAAGATGCTTCCAGTTGTTCTTTCATTTGCAAAATTTCTTCTATACTAGTGGTAAAAGGACGATAGGTATTTACCACAAAAAGCATTTGATAACCCCGGGTTTCAATTTCAGTTTGAAATCTTCCCAAAATTTTACAACCTACTGGGTCACCTCCTACATCCAGAATAACGGTTTTATCATAGTTTTCAATGGCTCCTTTAATGCTTGGGGAAAGCATTGGTAAATCAGCATGTTTGAATTGTCCTTCAGGTGCTATGACCTCTATTCCTAATTTAGCAAATTCTTCTTGAACTTCCCTAGTGCGAAAATAGGGATTAACCACATCCATATCAGCTAAAACAACCTTGTTATCAGAAAGATTGAGACTTTTTGCCAGATGAATACTGAACTCACTTTTCCCGCTTCCGTAAGCTCCAATGATTATATATAGAGGTTTCATATGTTTAAAACTTTCTCCAATTCTTTATAATTATAAACGAAAATATCAGCTAGAGCTTGAATTTGAGGATGAAACTCCAAGCTATCTTCATCATAAATGGCAATAACTTTCATATTTGCAGCTTTAGCAGCTTGAATTCCAGATAGAGTATCTTCAATAACCAAACAAGATACAGGAGAAACATTCAGCAATCGTGCACATTCCAAATAGATATCAGGATAAGGTTTCCCCTGAATTTGCATATCACCAGTTACTACGGCGGAAAAATAATCCCAAATTCTATTGCTAGATAGTACTTTTTGGGCTAGAGCATAAGAATTACTTGTTCCCAAACCTAAAGGTACTTTTCTCTGGTATAATTTATCCAGAACCTCTTTTACTCCAGGTTTAAGTGTAACTTCATTCTCATAATGCCAGCTTACCATATCATTCCATTCCTGCATAATTACTTCTGTGCTTTCAGGAAGTCCAAATCGGTCTTTGAAATATTGTGCTGTCTGAATAAAGGAATTGCCCTGAGGAAGATGATGGAAAAGGTCTTGAGGAACTGACAATCCTCTTTTATGCAAAAATTTTCTATCTACTTCTCGCCATATGTGCATAGAATCTATCAGAGTGCCATCCATATCAAAGATAATTGCTTGATATTCTTTCAATTCAGAAAAAACCAGCGAAGTGAAGCGTGAAGTGATGAAGGAACAGGATAAACTCCGTAAATGGAGGTGTCCATAAGGTTCTTATAGCTAACCTGGAACTCAAATCTATTACCAATTTGAATTCCAGCCCATAAATCTATGATAGACGAGGAATCTATATAAAAGGTAGAAGGATCAGAATTCCAGTAACCACTATGTCCAATAAGAGAGAAACCACTAAAGATAGCATTATTATATGGTAGATGGTAGAAAAGGTTAAGGTAACTGCTTCCTTCAAATTCTGGCTCTTCAAATAGCCCTTCAAAATTACTTTGCCAGGTTAGAGAAGGTTGCCATTGGATTTCCCATTTATTCCATATTTTATTTAGTTTTCCTCCCAATCTAATATAGGGAAGTTTCTTCTCTTCTTTAAATTCGGTTTCCAGTTCTGGATATATATTTTCTATGGTTTTTCGTCCAAGAGAAAGGCTTATAAAAGTGTTAGGATTTAAAGAATAGCGAGTATAGACTCCTGCATTATTTATTTCTCTGATCTGTACATTTCTAAGCGAATCAGCTTCATTATAGATACTGGGTATCCAAAAAGAAGATTGAGCAGGATTAAAATTACCAAGTGCCATTGCTCCCAAACTTAATTTACGAAATTGATAGGAAAGATCAGTTGCCAGTTGAACCTGTTTAAAATCAGTAAGTTCAGCTTTAATATCCCATTTAAGTGGTTTCAAGTTCCAGCGGAATTTCATTTCTGCCCTATCTTGATAATCTTTTTCTCCTGTTTCATAATTGCGATCAGAGAAGATATGTTCGTATTTCAAAGACAGGTCAATTTTTTGAAGTTGCAAATCTTTCCAGGCTTGAAGATGTAAAGCATCATTATGTAAGGTTTTAATAAATTTATCTGATTTTATATCATTCTGTTCATAAAAGAGAGCTAGATCAGGTCCAACCCAATTAAATCCTGCATATAAAGCACGGTAATGGTCCTTGACGATATAGTTTTGAGGAAGCCAGAATTCTGGACTCAGATTAAGCATAGAAAGCTTTGAATTGAGGTCAATCCAGCTAAAATTAAGCTTTGTTTTTGCTATTGGAACACTTAGATAAAGTTTTAAGGCATTGCGACTGGCATCTTCTTCCAGCCAGTATCCAGTTTGAGTTAGAAAATCTAAACTTAAATACAAGTCCTTGTAATCAAAAAGATTATTCTTTTTTAAAGCTACTCTGGTATATAGATGCTCATAATCTCCAATTCCTGCTTCTATATCACTTAGAGTCACCTCATAGGGATAGTATTTTTCTGTAGCATTGAGCTCCATAATCTCTTCCTGCAAATTAAATAAACCCAGGGTTAGATTATAAAGAAAAGAGGAAGTGTAAAGTGAATTCTGCAATTTAAATCCATAAAGATTAGGCAGATTATAATATTGAGGGCGAGAATAAGAAAAGAAACCAGATCTGTAGGGTTCATTCAAAGATAGAAAACCATTGGCAGATACTGAATCTTGTATCGGTTGATGAAAGCTTAAGGATTTTCTTTCCTTCTCTATCCAAAGCTCAATATTTTTTACATCTCTTGTTTTGCCTTGAGTTATTAAATTGATATAAGCAGGAGGAACCTGGATTATATCAATAATTACATTAAGTTCTGTCCCAGCAGAAGCAGGGATGGATAACTGATTAGCTTTGCGTGAAGAAAGAAATTCTTCCAGTAATGGAGTAAGTTCTGGCTTTTCATCCAAAACTTTAATAAAGCTCAAGATGCTATCTGCTTCCACTTTAACTTGAACCATAACCTGAGCAGGATCATAACGAAAAGGCCAGGATTCAGGAAGGACAAGTGCTTCTCCTTCCAGATGTGCAGCAATATTTTGTGCCGGTAATACTCCAGTAAGAATTATAAATAATATAAGAAAAATAGATTTAAATGATAATCTCATAGCCAATTGTGCTCTTTATACCAGTTTATAGTCTCGCTTAAATGTCCTTTCAGGTCAGGTTGAGGATTCCAACCCAATAATCTTTTAGCTTTTTCTATGCTACAAAGCCAGATAACATCAATGATTTCTTTCATTTTTTGCTTATTTAGCAAAGTGGTTTTACCTGTTATCCTTTCAAATGCTTCTCCCGCATAGAAAGCAGCTTTAGCCAGTGAAACGGGAACCGCTATCTCAATGGTTTTTACTTCTAATATTTCTGCTATAAGGTTCATAAATTCTTGTAGTGTGTAGATTTCACCGTCAGAAGCAAAAAAGATTTCTCCTGCTGCATTTTCTTTAACTACACAGAGTTCCAGAAACTGTGCCAGTTCTCGCACATAGATAAGGTTCATATATTGAGGTTTTCTTCCTATATGGAAATTTATCCCTTTTTGCACTGCTTTAAAAACCTGATAAAAATCCTTCTCACCTGGTCCGTAAATTGAGCAAGGTCGCACGATAACCCATTCTTTAGCACATTCTGTTTGAATAATTTTTTCTGCCAGAAGTTTGCTTTTGCCATACCAATCAACGGGATTGGGTGAATCTTCTTCCCTGGCTAATTCCATATCTTTAGTGGGATGAGAAGCTGCTTGAGAACTTATATAGATAAATCTTTTCCCCTCCGACATAGCATTAAACGCTTCCATCACCCTTCTAGTAGTTCCCACATTAGCTTCAACCATTTGCATAAAAGTATGAGTTCTTACGGCACCTGCATTGTGAATAAGGACATCTACACCTTTCAGAACTCTTTTTAACTCTTCTTTAGAATTGTAATCCGTGACCTGAATATCCAGATTTGAGTCCAGTAAACTGAGATCTGCCTGAGGACGAACTATCCCTGTAACCTCGTATCCCAGGGATTTAAAATAATGAGCAAAATTGCTGCCTGCGAAACCATTTGCACCAGTTATAGCTATTTTCATTTGTCATCCAGATTAGAATAATAAAAATATGGTGGGCGCTAAGGGACTCGAACCCCCGACATCATGCGTGTAAGGCATGCGCTCTTCCAACTGAGCTAAGCGCCCTAATTCTTTTTTCTTATGGTCGGGGTGAGAGGATTTGAACCTCCGACTCCTGGTTCCCAAAACCAGTGCGCTAACCGGGCTGCGCTACACCCCGAATTTTTATCCAACAAAAACTTACTTATTTTATTGTCAAGCCCAAAATCCCTGAAGTCAATCAATAAGACTCTCATCAAGTCAAATTCATAATATTTATATATAATAAATATTTTAAGAAAGTATATAGATATCCTGAAGGGTTATTGTTCCACCTCTTATCAATCATATCTAAACTGTTTCAATCGCTATGTTTAAAATCTAATTTTCTATATAACTAAAATTGTTCATATATTCTTCTTGACATAATCAGGATAATCAAAAATAAGGTATTAAATTAATATATAAGTATCAGGGGCATTAGCTCAGTTGGGAGAGCGCATGACTGGCAGTCATGAGGTCAGGAGTTCGAGCCTCCTATGCTCCACCAGATTTTGAGGCGGTTTGTCTTAAATAAGATGTCAAACCGCTCTTTCTTTAATTAAATGAGGTTAACAAATGACGGATGCAGAATTGATTTCCCGTTTACAAGAACAGGCTATTATTGGCAGAACTGCTATACTTTCTATGACAACTTTAGCTGGCTCCGGACATCCTGGCGGTTCAATGTCTTCTATTGATTTATTATTAACTTTATATCAGTTTATCCATCACCATCCTCAAAATCCAGATTTACCAGATAGAGACAGAGTGGTAGTTAGCAATGGACATATCTCTCCCGCAGTATATTCTGCCCTTGCTTTAAATGGTTATCATAATCTGGATGATGTTATTTCTCAATTCAGACTTTTGGGAAGTATCTATGAAGGACATATAGAAAGAGATGTGCAGGGTGTAGAATGGAGTACTGGTAATTTAGGACAGGGTCTTTCCGCTGGAGCAGGATTTGCTCTTGCTTCCAGAATAAACAATATTCCCTATAATGTGTATGTCTTGATGGGAGATGGAGAACAACAAAAGGGACAAATCTCGGAAGCAAGAAGATTTGCTATTAAATATCAATTGAATAATCTCACTGCTATTATTGACTATAACGAACTTCAGATAAGCGGGCATATTCATTCCGTGATGCCACAAAATATCAAAGCTAACTGGGAATCTGATGGTTGGAAAGTTATTGAAATTGATGGTCACGACTATCAGGAAATACTTTCTGCTCTCCAGATGACGCGTAAAAAGAATTATCCACTAATGATTTTAGCTCATACCATTATGGGAAAAGGTGTTCCTTTTATGGAAAATCAAGCTAAATATCACGGTTCTGCTTTGAATGAAGCTCAATTAGAGGAAGCTTTACAATATCTGGGACAACCCAATAGATTAGAAGCATACAAAAAGATGAGAGCAGAATTCTCACCAGCAAAGCACAAATCTTCTGAGGATAAATTTTCTCTTAATTGCAAACTGGAACAGGGACATCCTATCCTCTATGAAAAATCTACTGACAATAGATCTGCCTGGGGAAACGCTATAGCTGATTTAGCCGAAATAAATAAAAACAATCCAACTCCTATTGTGGTAACCGATTGCGATTTGCAAACCAGTGTTAAGACAGCTGCTTTTGAAAAAGTTACACCCGACCGTTTCTTTCAAGGTGGAATAATGGAACACAATACTGCTGTGCTTTCAGGTGCTCTTTCTACCTGTGGAATCCAGACTTTCTGGTCTGATTTTGGAGTGTTTGGTTTGGATGAAGTTTATAATCAGCAAAGATTAAATGATATTAATCATACTAATCTTAAAGTGGTATTAACTCATACCGGTCTGGATGTTGGTGAAGATGGTAAAACACACCAATGTATAGATTACATTGGAATTGTTCGTAACTGGTATGGGTTCCATTTAATTATTCCAGCTGATCCCAATCATACTGACCGCATAATCCGCTGGTTAATAGATAAACCTGGAAACTATGTAATAACAATGGGAAGGTCTGCTCTTCCGATAATCCTGAAAGAGGATGGCACACCTTTTTATAGCTTGAACTACGATTTTGATTATGGAAAATGCGATATATTGCGAAAAGGGAACCAAGGAACTGTAATGGTCTCTGGAACACCTATCGGTAATGCTTTAAAAGCAGTTGCCTCTTTGAGAGAGGAAAGAATATATCTCCAATTAATTTATGTTTCCTGTCCTCTTGCACTTAACCGTGAGATATTAATTCAAGCATCCAATACCGATCCTATTTTCAGTATAGAAGACCACAACATCCAGAGCGGTTTAGGCTCTATTATTGCAGATCGCTTAGCCGAAGAAAATCTTTCTGCTCGCTTAATCAAAATTGGGGTTAAAAATTATGGAGGAAGTGGCACCTCTTATGATTTATACAAAGCTGTTGGTCTGGACTCTGTATCTATCAAGGAAAGAATTAAGCAAGAGTTAGCAAAAAAAGATTGACATTTATTCCTTATTTATAAAAATGGTTTTATAAAAAAATATTATTGGGGAGCAAGGGATGAAGAAGTTCTTAAATACTTATGATGAAGATTGTATTGCCTGTCATGCTTGTGAAACTATCTGTGCTCGCACTTATTTTAAAGTAGATGACCTGGAGCGATCTCGCATCCGTATTGAAGAGCAAGAAAAATCTGCTCATATAGTAACCTGCAATCAATGTGAGACCTGTGTAAAGGTTTGTCCAACTCTGGCATTGACCGTTAATGCACAGGGTGTAGTTTTATTAAATAATCGTCTTTGTGTAGGTTGTTATATGTGCATTGCTGCCTGTCCCAATGAATCAATGTTTCGTTATTTGGGTGGCATAATTCCTATTAAATGCATTGCCTGTGGCTTATGCCTGGATAGTTGTCCTACTGAAGCTATCCGTATAGAAGAAAAGAAGGAGAATGAGAAATGACTAACCGTAAAATTCTAGCTGAATTTCCATACGAACTAAAACCTGTAGAAAAGGGTTATAATCGCAGGACTTTATATATAAACCTTAGCACGAAAGACATAAAATCCCGTCCGGTATCAGATTTGATGATAGATAAATTTGTGGGTGGAAAAGGATTTGACCTCTATTTGATGTGGCACGCAGTAAAAGATACCACTAGATGGAATGATCCCGAAAATGAAATCTGCATATCTTTTGGTCCTCTTTGTGGAAACACTAATTATCCTGGAAGCGGAAAGTCCATAGTAACTACTATTTCTCCTCTAACTGATATTCCAGTAGATTGCAATGTAGGAGGTCATTTTGGACCCTATGCCAAGTTTTCTGGCTGGGATGCTATTGAAATTCAAGGCAAATCCGATGAAGAAATTATCATCTATATTGATGGTGATAAAGGAATAGTCCAGATTCTTTCAGCTCCAGATGAAGAGATAAATAGCCACATTTTAGCAGAAAAGCTCATAGCAGAATTTGCTGATAATCCTAATAGCTATCAATATGTATCGGTGGTCTCCAGCGGAAAAGCGGCTGATTATGTCCCTATCTCTTGTCTTAACTTTTCTTTCTGGGATAAAAGAAGAAAGGTTGCTAGATTAAAACAAGCTGGTAGAGGTGGCACAGGAATGGTTTTCCGGGATAAAAGAATCAAAGCTCTCGTAGTTAAATATTCCGGATTGAAAGGCGATACTAATCATCCTGTAGACCTGGAAACCTTACAGAAAACCGGTCTCAAAGTTCACAAAGAAATAGAAGAATTGGATGATCAACAAAATAGGATGCGTCAAGTAGGGACAGCTCATCTGGTTGAAATAATGAATGATTATGACCTCCTCCCTATTAAGAACTTCAAATATGGACAGATGGAAGAAGCTAAGGGCTTAGCTTCCTGGGAATTCAAAAAGCTATTCACTCAAGGTTTACCGGACGGATGCTGGTTTGGCTGTTCTATGTCCTGCTGTAAAGCAGTAGATGGATTCATCCCTCGCACCGGACCTTATAAAGGACAAAAAGTAACCGTTGATGGTCCAGAATATGAAACCGTAGGCGGTTGTGGCTCCAATCTCTGTATCTGGAATCCACGAGATGTAGTAGAACTAAATTTCTATTGTGATACTTATGGAATTGATACTATTTCTTTTGGAACAAGCTGTGCTTTTGCTATGGAATGCTATGAATACGGAATTTTGAATAAAGAACGCACTGGAGGGTTGGATTTAAGCTGGGGAAATGCGGATAGTGTTTTTGAACTTATACATCAAATGGGAAGAGGTGAAGGCTTTGGGGTAATTGTGGGACAGGGTGTGCATAAAATGAAAGAGATTTTTGCGCGTGAATATGGAGCAGACCCAAAACTTTTACAGGATATTGGAATGGAAGCTAAAGGTTTGGAATATTCTCAATATATGTCCAAGGAATCTTTAGCTCAGCAGGGTGGCTATACCTTAGCATTGAAAGGTCCTCAGCATGACGAAGCCTGGCTAATCTTTATGGATATGGTCAATAACCAGATTCCAACCTTTGAAGATAAAGCAGAAGCTCTCCACTATTTTCCTATGTTTCGCACCTGGTTTGGTTTACAAGGTTTATGCAAACTCCCCTGGAATGATATAGAACCCGCCAATAATGCTGAAACTGATGAACCAGCAAAAGTACCGGAACATGTGCAAAATTATGTAGATATCTATACTGCTATCACCGGAAAACCTCTAGATAAGGATGAACTCATTCGCCAATCGGAAAGAGTATATAATTTTCAAAAGGTTTTCTGTTTGAGAATGGGTAAGGGTCGTCGCATAGATGATATTCCGCCTTATAGAGCAGTTGGTCCCGTAACTGAAGAAGAATATCTTTCACGCCAGGAACGCTATGATAAACTCCTTAAGGAAAAACAAGGAATAGACCCGGAAGGTAAGTCCACTCAAGAAAAAATGGCTTTGCTTCGTGCTTATAGAGAAGATCAATATCAGCAACTTGTAGATGCAGTTTATAAAAGGAAGGGCTGGACTAAAGAAGGAATTCCCACTATAGAACATTTGAAGAGTCTAGGAATGGACCTCCCTGAAGTAGTAGAAGTAGTTAAACGCTTTTTATAGATACTAATCATTCTTTTAGAATTTACATTAATTAAGGAAAATAAGTCCTGATAGTGTAGATATTGCTTAGGGCTGAGCAATGAGGGGTTTATTTACCAATCCTTTTTAATGTATTCTCCTTCTTAATTTTACTATTCTCTCTTGACTCTCCCTTGACTCTTTCTTATAAAAATAGCTAAGAAAGAGACAGGATAGAGCCAAGGAAGAAAACTATATGTTAATGTTAAGATGGTAGGTATATCAATAGAAATTGTTTTGTTTTGATTTGTGTATAATTAAGTGAATATAAAAAAGGTCTTGCTTTTTATACCTTAAGATATATGGGCAAGACCTTTTATTTAGAACTGCCTCAATATAAAGCAGATATTTAATATGAGTTATTTCATTAATACCATTTTACGGCTAGATGAATATTTACCAGAAACCATCTGACAGTAGTAAACGCCACTGCTCACTAGCTTTCCACACTGATCTGTTCCATCCCATACCAGACACTGAATCCCATTATCAGTAGAATCAATGTTCCAGGTTCTAACTACCTGACCTTTTTGATTGAAGATAGTTATTTGAGCAGCCTCTGTTTTGGTTGCATAAAAAGAAATAGTTGTGCTGGGATTAAATGGATTAGGATAAATTCCAGTAAGTTGAGCCACTATAGGCGTTTCAATATCATCGTTAACAGGTACATCACTCCAATCAGACAGCATCCGAGCAGTCACCTGAGGAATCTGATTATACTGATTTACTAGCACCCAGATGTTGAAGTTTCCAGTGGGAATTGGCTGTCCGATATAATCCACATCATAAAAAGTTGTACGGAAAACTACTGAACCGGTATTATCTATCAAAGTATAGTTTTGCCCGGTGGCAAAGGTCCCAGTTTCTTCAAAATGAGCATTTCTAATACGGACTAAACGAGCCTGATAAGTTGCAACATTAGCATTGATTTGTGCTATAGTAACAGTTGGTATATAAATTTCATTGTTAGAAGAAGTTGCAGGACCTGGATCTATAACCGGAGTAAGCTGAAGCATATTATTATAATAGGCTATAGTTCCGGTTAAGCCAGTAATTCCATCCAGTAGATTATAGTTCGTGGTTATAACGCCTGAGGGGTCGTCTATGAGAACTCCCGCCTGATTATCCTGCACATATTTCTGATGTCTGAAGCTTTGCTGAAATGTCAAAACAACCTGACCTGAAACCATATATACGGTTCCATCTCCTGCAGTTTGAGCTCTTAATTCGGTCATATTCGCTACCACAACAGGAAAGAAATAGCTTGCAGTAGCAATATAGCTGGGAGAATAACCACTGGCATAAGCTATGGCTTTGATAGTGGTATTGGTATTTAAAGGAATAGGACCCGTATAGGTAGGAGAAGATTCAGTGGGATTAGTTCCATCTAAGGTATAATGAATAGTAGCTTCCGGTGTAGAAGAAGTTATTGTAACAAAAATAGGTTGAGTATAAACTCCAGCAGGAGGATTAAAAGTAGGAGTTGCTGCATGTTGTCCACCATTAGGATTAAAGGTATGAAAACCGAGGTTCTCAATATAATTTTGAGGATGGACTAGCCATTCAGAATTATCTAGATTAGTTCCAGCACTGGCAATCCAATCGGTGTTACCTTGTATAACTTCTGGTTTACGGATTAAAGTATGATTAACCATAGCACCGTCAATACCTGCAACGGGCCATCCATTATCTCCTGGATTCTGCTGATACACTCCAATTATATCAATCAAGGTTGTTCCATAGAATAGACCGATACAATCGTTTCCATTGAAATTGGTAACATTATGTAATAAATCAGCCACAGCTTGCATTTCCTGATTTGCCTGGGTATTAACAATAACGAAGACATCATTATTGTTTAAGGTCCCAGAAAGAGTAACACTATTAGTTGTAGACCAGGTACCTCCATTGGAAGCCAGTTTAACTGTATACTGGGAAAGGTCTACTGGAGCTCCAGTACCATTGAAAATTTCAATAGCTTTATTGTAAGAGCTACCTTCCACATATTCCGAGATAAAAAGGTCTGTTGCCTGGGCAAATATCATAGATATAAAACCCAGCAATATAACGGGTAATAGAATCTTTTTAATCATTTAACACCTCTCTTTAGTGTAGTATTATTAAAGAACAATATAAAAAAGAACCGGCAAGTAGGATACTGTCAAATCTATCCAGTATGCCTCCATGACCAGGAATTAATTTAGAACTATCTTTCACACCACAGAATCGTTTTATCATACTTTCCAGCAGGTCTCCTAACTGTCCAACTATCCCAGCAGCAACAGCCAATAAAATCAAGTTTAGAGTTTTGTTGATAACTCCAGTTAAAAATAATATAATCGTTATAATAAAAGAAGCAATAATTCCCGCAATAAATCCTTCAACAGATTTTTTGGGACTTACCGGAAAAATTCCCCGATGTTTTCCCCATTTTATACCTATAAAATAAGCTACAGAATCGGTTATCCAAATTAAAATCACTAACCACAAGAGCAGATTAGGATGCCTAAAATTTAAACCCAGGTGAAGACACATTGCTGGAAGTACGCCAACATAAAATACACCAAAAAATTCTAAAGCAGCCTGAGGAATAGCTTTTTGTTCGTTCCATTTCAATAGAGCTTCCAGAGCTAGCAGAAAAAATATTAACCATGCAGTAATAAGCTCCCAACCAGGAAGAAATGAAAGAGTTACAAAAGTGCCGAATATTATAGCTATCCAATACCAAGAGATTAAGAAAGAAGCTTTACGCAACATAGCTATATATTCCGCAGCACCAAGAATTACAATTATAGCAAAAGTTACAGCCAGATAAGCTCCCCCCAAATAAAGTACTGCCAAAAGTAGAGGGATAAATATTACCGCAACCAGGACTCTTTTCTGCAGTTCTGTCATTATGATTCAATTCCTCCAAAACGGCGTTTCCGACCTTGAAAATCAATTATGGCTTTAAGAAATTCCACCTTATCAAAATCGGGCCATAGTGTTTCCGTGATGTAAATTTCTGAATAAGCAGATTGCCAGAGCAAGAAATTTGATAACCGATATTCACCACTGGTGCGAATTATTAAATCAGGGTCTGGCTGTCCCGCAGTATAAAGATAATTACTAAAGGTTTGCGGAGTCAAATTCTCTACGAGTTTTGGATTATTAATTGACTGTTGAAAGATTTTCTTTATACTTTCTATAATCTCCAATCTTCCACCATAGTTAAAGGCAATATTCAGATTAAGACCTGTATTTTGTGTTGTTTCACCAGCAAGTTTATGGATTTCTTTTAGATAGGAAGGATCTAATCGGTCTTGACTTCCAATAATTCTAACCTTAATATTTTCCCGATTTAATTCTGCAAGTTCCTTAATTAAATAATCTTTTAATAATTTCAATAAAGCTTGCACTTCATCCGCTGGTCTATTCCAATTTTCAGTAGAAAAAGCATAGATGGTCAAATAGCCAAGTTTAATTTCAGTAGCCAGTTCTACTACCTTCCGAACCGCACGAGCTCCAGCCCGATGCCCATCAATGCGAGGACGATGCCTTTTTGCTGCCCAGCGTCCATTTCCATCCATAATAATACCAATATGGGCTGGAAGTCTTTGCAGGTCTACTTCGGGTAACAGTTTTTTGTAATTCAATTTCTCCTCATTGTGCTTTCTCTAATGCTCTCTGTTTGAGCCAGGCATAGATAAAATTATCCAGGTCTCCATCCATAACCCTATCCACTGTCCCTACTTCATAACCAGTGCGATGATCTTTCACCATTTGATAAGGTTGAAACACATAGGAACGAATTTGATGTCCCCACCCAATATCACTCTTGGCAGATTCTTCCTTTAGCTTTTCTGCTTCTCTTTGTTCTTCATAATATTGATAAAGCCGAGATTTTAGTATTGCCATAGCTTTCTCCCTGTTCTGGATTTGTGAACGCTCATTTTGACAGGAGACCACAATCCCCGTGGGAATATGAGTAATTCGTACTGCTGAATCTGTAGTATTTACATATTGTCCTCCTGCTCCACTAGAACGATAAGTATCAATTCTAAGGTCCTTAGGATCTATCTCAATTTCAATATCCTCTTCAAATTCGGGATAGACATACACGGAAGCAAAAGAGGTCTGTCTTTTTCCTTGAGCATTAAAGGGTGATATACGAACTAAACGATGAATACCGATTTCCGCTTTAAGCATTCCATAAGCATAGGGACCTTTAATCTCCAGACTGACGCTTTTCACACCAGCTTCTTCACCTGGAAGGAGGTCTATTATGTTGTAAATAAAACCATTCTCTTCTGCCCAGCGTGTATACATTCTAAGCAACATTTCTGCCCAATCCTGAGCTTCTGTGCCTCCTGCACCGGAATGTATTATCAAAATAGCATCCTCATAATCATATTTTTCGTTAAGATAGCATTCAATCTCAGCTTTCTCTATAAATTGTTTTTGAGCAGGCAGTTCTGCCACAGCTTCTTCAAAAAGAGCAGGAGAAAAATCTTCTTCTAATAACTGTATATAGGTTTCCAGTTCCCCTTTTAAATTATCCAGAGACTTTATATGTTCTATTTCTTCATTTAATTGGCTCAGTTTCCTAGTTATATTCTTTACTTCAGTCTGATTATCCCAGAAATCAGGTTGACTCATCTTTTCTTGCAATTGATTTATCTGCTTGCTTTTTCCTTCCAGATCAAAGTAACCTCCGAATTTCAGAAATCTGGGAAAGCATAGAGTTAACTTCTTTTTTATAATCTATATATTCCATATTATCTTATCCTCATTTTCCGCATTCTTCTAGTCCTTTAATCTTAAAACACTCGTTTTGTCAAATAAATTATTCTTAGTCCTGGCTAGTAAAGGGTATAAGTACCCCCTTCCCAAAGATCATAAATACCACTAAGCAAAAACTAGTAAAAGAAAAAATAAAAAAATATATAAATGGGAGTTATTGAGACAGGTAGAGGGAATGCAACCGTTATGAATACCTATATTAAAAAA
>Ga0172382_10007563_pt1 | contig 15395 bp, 18 predicted proteins | sample Leawel138RmetaG_FD_122245 | JGI IMG/M metagenome (GOLD analysis project Ga0172382, IMG submission 122245) | Leachate microbial communities from a municipal landfill in Southern Ontario, Canada - Leachate well 138R metaG | ecosystem: Engineered > Solid waste > Landfill > Unclassified | place...
CCGTGTGTTGTAGTGTGGGAAAAACGAGCAGGCATTGTTGAATATCGATGCAGCTGTTTTGAATATGCTAAACAGACTTGTCAGAATTGTTTATATTTTCCTAAAATGGAGTTTTCTTGGAAAGAAGCGATGTCTGCTTGGGTGAAATGTAAGAAGGGAATCATGACATGGAAATGTTCAAACGTATGCCCAGAATTTACCAACGAAAAGTATTAGAAGAATCCTGTGAAGCTATTTATTGGGCATTTTTGATGGAGAGAGGAACAGGGAAGACAAAAGTAGGAATTGATACAGCAGTCCATCTTTATAGGAAAGGGGAAATCGAAGGTGTCCTGATAATTGCACCAAATGGTGTTCATGAACGATGGGTGGTAGAGCATCTCCCTTTGGACGTGCCGGATGATATAAAACTGGTTGCGCGCGTATGGAACAACCCTTCTACGAAGAGAGATATTCGGACTTTCGTCGAACTTTTTGACTTCGACCCAGACTTCCCCTTAAGAGTTGTTTCTATTAATGTTGAAGCTTTTCAGTTTGAAAAATGTCTAAATTTTGTAAAAAAGTTCCAAAAGGCTTTCTCCACGTTGATCATTCTCGACGAGTCCACCCGAATAAAAACTCCCTCAGCAAAAAGAGCAAAGCGGATTGTTTCTTTAGGGAAATTGGCAAAATATAGAAGAATCCTGACCGGTAACGAAGTGACAACCTCCCCTTTTGACGTGTATATGCAGTTCAAGTTCCTGGATCAAAATTTCTGGAAAATGGATTACTTTTCATTCACTCACTATTATGGCAAGTGGACAAATTCATTTGCAACTGTAAAGCATACGAAAAACAAGGTGACGTGCAAGGGATGTAGATCAAGCACCCGTTTGAGGGTAAGCCGTTTCTATAATAGAGCGACTGAAAAGTTCGATGTTCGTTTCTCTTGTCCAATATGCGGCGTTCGTTTTCCCCCAATTACCCAGGAATGCCGACAAATCATTTATAATGAAGGACTTTTCAAGTATCCAACTCTTGAAGAATACCAAAACATGGAGGAATTAAGAGAAAAAATTTCTGTATGCAGCACAAGAGTGAAAAAAGTAGACTGTCTTGACCTTCCAGAAAAAATTTATGATCCAATCTATACTAAGATGAATGATCAGCAAGAAGCTTTGTATAAAGAGCTTAAAGCAAAACTGAGTATGGAATACATGGATCATGAAATCACCATCATGAACAAGATTTCACTAACGCTCCGTTTTCAACAAATCGTCGGCGGGTTCTTCCCAGAAACGCATCAGCTCATTGGGAAAAATTCCCCAAAAATGGAGGCGATTCTTTATGATATGGAGGACGGTCTTCCAGAAACAACCATTATATGGGCAGTGTTTGTTCCAGAAATAGAATACATTGCAAAGACCTTGCGGAAGAACTACGACGGCGTCATAAGAACGTTTTATGGAAAAACCCCTAAAGAAGAACGAAGTAAGATCATTACAGAGCTTCAAGAAGGGAGAGTCCAGTTTTTCGTTGCGAATCCCGATGTTGCAGGTACTGGCTTGAATCTTCAAAGATCGAATCTTGCTTACTATTATTCAACATCATTTAAACCGGAGCCGCGATGGCAGTCCGAAGATAGGCAACACCGTTTTGGACAAAGAAATCCGTGCGTCTATAAAGATGTCATTATTCCCAAAACTGTCGATGATACCCTCCAGAAGGCAAGAGAAAAACGGATTTCGGTTGCTGAATTCTTTAAAAACCACCAATTGAAGGATCTCGTATAATGGGACACAAAGTTGATTATTGTGAAAGACATAGCTTTCATTATAATTCAAGCCACCTTAAAGATTGTCCTATCTGCGTAGGACAGAGAATGCACTTACATTTTTCTGAAATATTAGATCCGTTTTCCCGTGAAATGGATGACTTGTTTGTGAAAGGAAACGATGTTGAGCTGAAGATAACCGTGAATGGTAAGACAAAAACCTTTCACGTGACGTATAAAAACGGCGTATTTCAAAAGGGGGAGAAACCATGAAAGTCGATGAATTCAACATTTTTGATGCAATCGAGGAGGAAGGAGTAAAGCCAACTGTCTCAATGGAGGGGATCGAAGCAATCAGCGAACTTGGTGCAAAACAACAACAATTGGAGGAAAAAGCTGACCCAAGTAAAGTGGAAATGTTGTTTGAGTTTATTCGAAATAACAAACTTTCTGTTCCAACTGTAGAAGCAGCATTGAATCTTATAAGAAGCGAACTAAATGAGATAAAATCGGTAAAATTGCCGGATTTAATGGACTCTATCGGAATGGAGTCGTTTACAATGAAATCCGGCGCAACTATCTCAATCGGAAAGGGGATTTCTGTAAACGTCCCAAGTGAAAAAAAGACAGATTTCAATTCATGGTTGATTCGCCAAGGACACCAAGCTCTAATCAAGAACAAGGTGGTTGTTCAATTTCCGAAAGAGGGGAGACAAAGTGCAAGGAGGTTTGTAAAATACCTCAATCGTTACTACGCAGGAAAGGGGGCTTGTGTATTTGAAGAAAAAGAAGAAGTAAATGCGATGACACTGAAGGCATTCGTTAAAAGGGAACTTGAAAAAGGAACGAAGTTTCCGGATGATTTGATCAAAATCTTTGAATATCGATACACAAACCTGAAAGGAGCTTGATCATGGCAAAGGCAGTTGTGAGTACGAAAAAAGAGTCTACTGTTCCCGCCGAATTGGAAAAGCAGTTTGAAGCATTCGAGATGGGCGGTTTTGAAAACGCAGACATTGATTCGTATGCGGTTCCTTTTCTGAGGATCCTTCAAGGGCTTTCTCCACAAGTGAACGAAGATGATTCTGACGTGTATATCGAGGGTGCCAAACCGGGCATGTTCTATAACACAGTAAGTTCCAAGGTCTATGGAAAAGAAATCGAAGTAATTCCCGTTACATTCTACAGAGAATTCATCGAATGGGCGCCGAACCGGGGGGGATTCGTTAGGGCGCATGGACCGAATCCTGCTATCCTGGAGCAATGTGTCCGCAATGACCGTAATCAGGATGTACTTCCGAATGGAAACGTTGTCCAAGATACACGTTGCCATATAGTTCTTTTGGCAAACGAAATAGAAGCTGGTCCAATGCTTTTTCCGTTGGTAAGCACGGGGATCCGGCATAGTAAAAAATGGATGTCTTTAATGCGTATGATGCGGACTCCCGGTGGGAAATCCTGCCCGATGTTTTCCTGCCGATGGAAATTGTGGACTGTCTTGAACAAAAACGACGATGGTTCATGGTACATGATCGGGGATCGTTCTCTGCACGCGGTTGAATACGTCGGGTGGGTAAACGCCCAGCAATGGAGCGCTGCTATTGAAGCGAAAAAACTTTTCGATGCAGGAAGAACGAAGGTTGATTATAGTTCGGGGTTAGAGCCTGGTTCGTCAGATGAAAACACGCCCTTCTAAATGTCCACTGCACACCCCCGCTTAACCAAGCAGCGGGGGTATTCTTAGGAGAAATGCAGTGGAATTCTGTGATCTATTCAAAGGACTGAGTGACGCTTTTGGCCGGTATGTTGTAAAATCTAACCGGGAAAAGGGTGGGAAAATCACGGGACAGGCTTGGACTGAAAAAGGGCCAGTCACAAGAGAGCTATATGATCTCCATTTAAAAGGAAAACAAGGTCTTGGTATCTGCCCTATTACAAGGGGGAATGTCTGTTACTGGGGCGCAATAGATATTGATAAATACGATATTGATCTAATAAAGCTTGAGCAAGACGTCAAAAAGTTAAAGCTTCCTTTTGTATTGTGTCGAACAAAATCAGGCGGAGCACATCTTTATTTATTCATAAAAGGAGAACCTGTTCCTGCTATCATACTAAGGGACAAACTTCTTGAATTCGCAACAGCCCTTGGTTTTCCCCACAGCGAAATCTTTCCAAAACAAACTTCTCTAAATGAAAATGACCTCGGTAACTGGATAAATCTTCCTTATTTCAATCACGGAACCACTACAAGATATGCTTTAGAAAACGGGAAAGCGGTAGATCTTCAAAGGTTTTTGCAACTTTGCGAGGAAACTGCTGTTGATGAAAAAGAACTGGCTAAAATAAAACCGCCGTTGTTGGAGGAATTTTCAGACGCTCCGCCATGTCTCCAATATTTAGCTGCGATCGGTGTCCAGAAAGGACAAAAAGACGCTGCTCTATTCAACTTCGCTGTTTATTGTAAAATGAAGTATGGGGAAGAATGGGAGGCGCGTCTCGAAGAAATCAATCATAAATATGTTCATCCTCCTGCATTAGCAAGAACGGTTCAGAAAGTCATCAAGCCCCATCGTAAAAAAGACTACTTTTATACGTGTTCGCAATCCCCCCTTTCCCAGTATTGCAACAAAGACACATGCAAGTTACGTACATTTGGTATTGGCAAGGGGGGTGGGCCGCAAATTATGATCGGAGCGTTAACGAAAATAAACGCTTCTCCTCCAGTGTGGTACTTGAATATTGAAGGCGTCCGGGTTGAGATGGTTACAGAAGACTTACTTAGTCAAAATCGATTCAGAAAACGCTGTCTCGAAACCATCCACAAGATCCCTCCAAGAATGGATGAAAACCAATGGGATGCCTTGATGCAAGAGAAACTTGATAATGTCGAGATTATAGAGGCACCAGAAGACGCTGGTCCACTGGGACAGTTCCTTTATCTACTCAGAGAATTTTGCAACCTGTATCCAGCAACCGATAAATCAGAAATTTTACGACAAAAACCTTGGACGGAAGGAGGCAAAACATATTTTCAATCCCCAGCATTGATTGCGTTTCTTAATAAGAACCGATTCAATTATTTTTCGACATCCCAGTTATACGCATCGATTAGGGATCTTGGGGGAGAACCAAAATCGATGAATATAAAAGGGAAGACTATCAGAGTATGGGTAATTCCAGAATTCGACAAACAGCAGGAACCATATGATGTTCCAAAAATAGAAAAGGATCCATTTTAATGAAGAGGGGGAGGAATGAAACCAAAAAATATTCGCAGAAAATTAAGAGGGATTTTCGACGAATTCTTAGAATCCATCGAAGATAAAGATGTTGCAGAAGATGTTTCAAGGAACACGATCATTTCTGGTGGGGCAATTGTGTCCCTTCTTCAAGATACCGATCCTTCCGATTACGATCTCTATTTTACTAACAAACAAACAGTTCTTAAAGTAGCTCGTTACTACGTCAACAAACTAAATGAAAACTCGAACAAAAACCGATTTGGCTACAAGCATAAAGCCCTCCTAATCGATGGAGCATTTAATATTCAACAACAAATAATTGACCAAGGAGAAGAGCCCTGGGAAACTGCAATGTTAAAAGGCTTTACCGAAGACCGTGTAAAAATTGTTATAAGAAGCGATGGGGTAAATATCGACTTGAACGATGTAGATGTAGAGGAAGAAAAAGAACCTAAAGACAAAAAGTTCCAGATAAAGTTTGTTAGTACGAACGCAATCAGTCTTTATGGAAAGATTCAGTTGATCATCCGATTTTATGGTCCTCCCGAAGAAATTCATAAAAACTTCGACTATGCCCATTGTTTGAGTTACTGGGACACAAAAGACAACCTTGTTTTGAACAAGGACGCACTTTCGTCCATCCTTACGAAAGAACTTATTTTTACCGGTTCAAGGTACCCTTTGTGTTCTTTGTTTAGGCTTAGAAAATTTATTAAAAGAGGTTGGTGGATAAGCGCGGGGGAAATCCTAAAAATAGCAATGTCATTAAATGAGCTTGATCTGAAGGACCCTATCATACTTGAGGATCAGCTTATTGGTGTAGATACAATGTACTTTTTTGAGTTGATAGAAATGCTTCGTGAAAAAGAAGTGCAGATTACTTCTTCTTATATAACGACCCTTGTGGATAGAATATTTCACTGAGAATAAAAATGGGACCTCCAGATATGCACTGTCCATACGTGGCTTTTGATCCATGTGGTTATTTGTTATATTATCCGAACACGGACGGATTTAATTTCTGGACTGAGCAGTGTATATATCGACAAGAAATGAATGCTCCCGTGTGTCGGAACTGTGTTTATGGAAGGGGGCTTTATAAAAACCTAACCGGTAGAGAAATACTCCTTGAGGGGGGAAAATCAGCATTTTGCGTATGTGGAAGACTCTCATTGGAAAAATGGTCACTAAAAGAGCTTGGTATACAGGATTTTCCTATGTGTGAGGAGTGTGCCACTGAGTTGATAAATAATCCCAATAAAAGAAAGCCCCTTTCTTCTGAACAGAAAAGAGAAATCGTTTATCTTTATTTCACTGGAAGGATGAAACAAAAAGAACTTGCGGAAATGTTCAGTCGTTCTCAATTTACTATTTCTTTCATTATAAACGAAGAATCGAGAAAGTTTTTATGAAAATCATTCTTGGGCCACCGGGTACAGGAAAAACAACAAAACTAATAAACATATTAGAGAAAGAGTTGTCAGAAGGAATAGATCCAATGCAGGTAGGTTTTGTAAGTTTCACCCGGAAAGGCGCATATGAAGCAAAGGAGAGGGTGATGAGGAAATTTGGCTTTTACCAAAACGAACTCCCCCACTTCAGAACTCTTCATAGCATGGCTTATCGCGCAACTGGCGTACAGAAAAATCAAGTAATGGAAAGATCCCACTGGAAAAAGCTTGGAGAATTACTTGGGATCGACTTAAGTGGGAACTTCGATCCGGAAGAGCCCCCAGATGCATCCAGCCGGAGGGGGGACCGGATGTTCTTCCTTGAGGAATATGCTCGAAATACTATGCAACCCCTCCGGAAGGTTTGGCAAAAATATGGGGAAGGAGTTTGTTGGAACGAACTTGATCTTGCAGAAAGAACCTTGCATAAATTCAAACAAACTTATGGTTTAATAGATTTCACAGACATGGTAGAAATGTTCATCAACGAAGGGCACAGCATCCCGGTCGAAGTTGCTATAGTCGACGAAGCTCAGGATAATTCGACTCTCCAGTGGAAGATGTTTCATACTGGCTTTAGAGGTGCAAAAAGAATCTATGTAGCGGGAGACGACGACCAATCAGTATATCGCTGGGCAGGGGCGGACGTGGAACATTTTTTGGGGTTGAAGGGCGAAAAAGAATATTTACGGAATTCACATAGGCTACCTGTAACTATCTACGATATAGCAAAAAGAATTGCATGTAAAATAAAAAATCGTTTTGAAAAAGAATTTTATCCGAAGGAAGAAAAGGGCGCTGTCTATTACCACAATTACCCAGATTATATTGATTTTAATGAAGAGGGGACATGGCTGGTTCTCGCAAGAAATCGCTACTTGCTAAAATCAGTGGAGGAGCGTGTTCGAAGCCTTGGTTTATCCTATTCCACGCGTTTCGGAAAAAGTATCAAAGATGAGCATAGTAGGGCGATCTATGCATGGGAACAAATGAGGAAAGGAAAATTAGTAGGAAAATCAGAAGCGGAGCTTGCTGCAAAGTTTTCCGGAAAAATAAGCCATTTTTCTAATGACCTTGTAAAATACAGCGATATAACGAATCAAGATGTACCCTGGTATGATGCATTTTTCCGAATGAGTAGTTCTGATATAGAATACTATAGAGCGATTTTAAGAAATGGGGGCAACTTAAAAGAGAACCCACTGATTCACTTCAGCACCATACATGGTGTAAAGGGAGGAGAAGCTGATAATGTTGTAGTTATATCGGACGTTTCAAGCAGAACAAACAAGAATTTTGATGAAAATCCTGATGATGAGCACCGCGTTTTTTATGTAGGAGTGACCCGCGCAAGAAAATCTCTCCATATAATCCTCCCTCAGACAGACTGTTACTATAGAATTCCCCGATTTAGTTCACAATCGTAAACATTTCATCAGTGTGTTCATGATTGTGAACGCACCTTAATAAGTAATTAAAATTATTATGAAAAGTTGTATTCACGATTATGAATTCATCTATAAAGTGTTCAAGATTCTGAACTGCATAAGTAATTGAAATTATTACAAAGAACCGATTTTTCAAAAAATCGGTTCATAGTAGTGAATTTCAGACAAAAATGACGAAAGCCTGCTCTGATAACATATTGAAATCATTAAGAATAGTTTTTATATAAATGGAGAAAAACTGGTATAGAATTTTCATACATATAGTAGTGAAGAGGGACAAAGAGACGGGCGGGGGAAACGGCCCGAGCGAGTAAACCCCATAAAAACATCTCGAGTCTCTCGCCCGACCAAATAGGTCGGGGGCCGGTTGGGGAAGGACCCGGTAACGGGAGTATCCCCCCTGATGATGGCCCGGAGCTGATAGCCAGATTTCGTTGTTTATGGGAATCTGAATCTGGATCCAGAAAGGACTGGATCCCGCACGTCAGCCGAGGATTCCAAATCAGGAGCTGGAAGTTTGGCACGCCGGGGGCGGGGAAGAGTAATCCATCCGTCCGTATTATTGTGTGATTAGCAAGATCTTCAGAAGGCCGTTACATAGCGAGCGGCCTTCGAAAGATTTTGTTAACTAAATACCCAACAACCAAAAAGGAGAATCCAATGAAAGAGCAAATTATCGAAATGGCCAAGGCGCGGGCGACGTCCATAAAAGACGTCAGTCAATCTTTGAAAATCTCCAATGATAAAGCCCGATATTGGGTGAAGAAGATTGCGGAAGAAGATGATCATATGAAAATCTTCCGGGGAATGAACGGAACAAACAACAAACTTTTCTTCAAGTATGTTACAAAAGCCCCGGTGGCGGAAAAGAAGGCCGTCACAAAAATTGATCGACTCAAGGCGGCTCTTCAAGAAACTTTTAACGAGAACAGGGGAATGACCCGCCAGGAACTCATGGACCGGTCCGGGTTCGACAAGAAGAATCTCGCGGTTTCCTTGAGCATGCTCAAGAAGAAGGGGTGGACGATCAAGTACAATAAAGACGCTGGCCTTTATACACTTGATTAAAAAAGCCGAAACCGGGGTGTTACCAACCCCGGTCTGATTGAGATATGTTCTCGGTCACTGATGAGGCAACCTAATATGAATGATCTAATGTGGAAAAACCTAAACATGCTCGAAAACACGTCAAAACCGATTCGGACAAGATCGGAGAAACTTTAGCAAAGTATGGTTTCACCTATCAGCATTTTTACGCTTTCGAAAACTGGTGCATGAAGCAATACGTTATCAGAAAGGAGCGTACAGCATAATGGCATTCACAATCAAGATCAACGGGCTGGAGCTGGAAGTGTACGACGGCGACCAGCTCGTCTTTCGGTCAGTAAGCCGCGTCAAGGTCTACCGCTTTGTTTTCGAAAGCGGAATTCGCGACTCGGCCCCCAAGGACATTATGCAACTGGACCGCCAAGGAGAGCTGATTTTCGGGTACGACATGGCCAACGACATTTACGTTATACTGGAAACACGACGATGGAACACCGTCTTTTACAACAAGCACCGGATCATCGTTGAAAACGAATGGTTGCAAAGAACAGGAGGCCCCAAATGACACAATTCACCGTCCTTTATCGCAAGAACCCCACCTTCGTGCCCCTAAAATGGGAAAGGCCCGCCTCCGACCTGCTGCAGAGCGTCCTGGTGTACCTGGCCACGGTGGAGGCCAACACCCCGGACGAGGCCTTCACCCGCATGCAAGGCGAAAACTGGTCCCCCAACGGAGAGGCCCGCCCGCTGATCCTGGGCAAAGGCCTCCAGCACACCAGCATGTCCGTGGGCGATGCACTGGTTGACGGAGCCACCGGCACATACTACCTGTGCCACCTCGCGGGGTGGAACGTGGTGCAGGACACCGACCGAGCGGTGTAAAAGAGGCCTCAGGCTCGGTGCGGCAGGGGGGAGCTCCCCCCTGCGTGGCAACCAACTTCACCATCAACCCATAGGAGGCAAAACATGAGAAAGCTCGACCGTTTTTGGTGGTACTTTTTCGTATTCATGCTGGGCGTGGCCGCCGGGTATGCCTGGTGCTGGAATGCTCTGCTGGGTTAACCAAGCCGAAACCGGGGTGCGGTGCGGCGCTCCCCGGTCTGACCGTGGATGGGTTCCCGGTCACTAACGAGGCAACCTAAAAAACCTTATAGGAGGAATATTATGGAAGAGTACAAAAGCGCGATGTACGTGGTACTGGACGCCCTGGCCGACTTAGCCGACAAGGACGATGATTTCGGGATGCAGGTTGCGTTGGAGGTTATGGTCCAGGACACGGCCGAGGCTTTCGGCCTGGACGACGCCGAAACGCTGATGGAGATGGTCACGCGGGAGATCGCAGCTCGCGTGGATGCCGAATTCGCCAAAAACTGCTAAGATTGAAAGGAGAACAAAAAATGTCAAGTGAAGTTTATCAAATCCGCGATGAATGGAGTATGGCATATGTCGGAGACACTCCCTGGCATACACTCGGACAGGAACTCGAATACGACGCACCGTTGGAAGTCTGGGCAGAGAAAGCACACCTTGATTGGGAAATTGAAGAAGTGCCTGTTGGTTACTGGGATCCTTCTAACGGAAATGCTTTTGCTATTCCAGATAGAAAAGCTCTTATGAGGGGGGACAACAAGAATTATCTTTCCATGGTAAGCAATCGCTACAAGGTCGTTCAGCCAAAAGAAATTCTCGATTTTTTTAAGTCCCTGATTGATACAGGGGACTTTCGCATGAAAACAGCAGGCTCCCTCCTTGGGGGAAGGCGGCTATGGGCACTTGCAGAAATCGGGAAATCAGCAAAAATTTTTGGGCAAGACCGGATTGACGGGTACCTCCTTCTTGCAACATCATGTGACGGTTCTTTGGCAAATACTGGGATGTTCACAACGGTTCGCGTGGTGTGCAACAATACTCTCCAAATGAGTATTCATGAGGGAGAGGGGGGACGCTCGAGACGGTATATTAAAATCCCTCATTCACGAAAATTTAACCCTGATGAAATGAAGAACGAGCTTGGGTTGGGGGAATATGCATTTGAGAAATTCATCGAAAAAGCCGGGGAGATGGCAAAATACAGACTAAACGATAAGGATGCACTGGAACTTTTCACAGGACTTTTCACGAAGGAAGATGAAGAAGGGAAATATGTTACGGAAGTCGGAAAGAATACCCTCAAGAAAATCTGGGGAGTTTATAAGGGGGGACGCGGGCAGGATCTTCGATCGGCGAAAGACACCCTCTGGGGGGCGGTCAATGCTATAACAAGATACGTGGATCACGAAAGAGGCTACAAGTCTCGGGACACAAACCTGAATAATGCATGGATGGGAGGAGGTTTTTTTCTAAAAGAAAAAATCTGGAATAGTGCGGAAGAATTGATCAAGAAAGCCGCATAAGCCGAAACCGGGGGAAACCCCGGTCACGGGAGGATGGGTTCCTTTCGTCTGATGAGGCAACCTGAAAAAAGAAAGGAGAGAGCAGATGAACAAGCAGGAAAGAATCATTCTGTATTTAACAAAAGCACGTGAAATGTTTGAAATTAGGACGACTTCAAAAAAGTACCGAGCTTTCGAATCTATAACAGGAAAGATCTGGTACGTTGGGAAAAACGGATCTGTTCGAACAGGAGGAAAGACAATAAAAGAATCAATTCCTGTAACACAAACAGTCATGGAAAAGATGGAATTTTGGGAACAGTGTATGAAATAAAAAAGGGGTTTCCAAAAACGAAAAAGAGGCATATAAAATGGACAACATTTCAAATTGGAATGGGGAAACCCGGCAACGCAACGTACAACTTTTACTCACGAGGAGGAAACCAATGACCGAAGAAAAAAAGTTTTTTCTCATCAATTACGACGAATTTAAGCCGGTGGGGGTTTTCGGCGATGCAGCATCCGCCGATGTAGTTGGGCAAAAATCCAAGTTCAAATATCTGGTCGTCGGGAAACCTGAAGACTTGGAAAAGTTCCCTCTGAAATCCCTGAACGCACTCAGTTCAAATTGTGAAGGAGAGGGGGAAATCAAGGATCGTAAAGTTGGAGCACAGTCCGTTTTCGAACTTCTCAACAAATTGAAGCTTGAAACGCCTGCGCTCCCTCAGAAACGACGTGCGAAGAAGTCCAACCCCGATAAACCCAAGACCAAAGCAAAATCCACCCTCCTTCGTGAAGCATTTGAGGGGGAGAAAAAATGTTACAAGAAGGATGAACTAACTGAGCTTACTGGTTATGATGAAAGAAACCTTTACACCATGGTTTCCATTCTCAAAAACCCCAAGAGAACCCCCCAAGAAAAACTTCTCGAGATTCTGTATGACAAAGCAACGGGCTGCTACTACATGGGGGAAGAAAACAAGCCCGTGGTTGAAATGAAAGAAGAAAAAAAGTGATCATTCTCGAAGGACCTGATGGTAGTGGAAAAACAGCTACCGTCGATTATCTATCAAAAGCCCTCCAGATTGAATATGTTCATCATTCTGGAGGGCCTTGGATAGATCTTGAAGACGGCGAAGCACGACTGGTGGCCATGCTTCGCCGCTCTTTTCCTGCGTTGTACGACCGGTTCCCTGCTTTATCTGAATACGTATATGGCCCAATTCTAAGAAACAAAAACAATGTTTCCCTAAAAGACCTTATAGAATGGTCGAGCACCTTCGACAGAGCTATTTTAATTTATGTTAGACCTTCCATGGAACACATTATCGGGAACGCCTTTAAATTAGAAACCAAGAAACACAAACCACCAAAACTCGTCCAGGACGTCCAAAACAATATCGAATTCATAGTAAAGAGATACGACGAAGCAATACTACGCATGTCGTTTGCTAAACACGGAATGCGAATCGTCCATTATAATTGGGAGGATGTCCCATTGGAGGTTCTAAAGACATGTGTGGAATCGCGATTGGAATCAATGGAAAATTTGACGTAGTAGAAAATATGATCGGTGCGATGTTGCACCGAGGAACAAACCCTCCAATAACAGAAAAACTTTGTAACGGTTTCTTCACAATCGGACACGTCCGCCTTCCAATCCAAGGCTTGTCACCAAAATATTCCTCTCCGTATAAATACAAAAATCTTGTTGGTGCTTTTGTTGGGGAGATCTTTAATTTTAGGGATCTTCATTGTTGTGCTGAAAGTGATATTCAGGTTCTCATGGAAGGGTTCAGCGAACTCGGAGAAAACTGCTTCAAACAATTTGATGGGTTCTGGTCAGTAGCCATTTACGATAAGAAAACAAAAGAGCTGCATATTTTTACAGATGATTTAGCAAAAAAACCATTGTACATAAGATTCTATCAAGGAGCAGTTTACATCGCATCTGAAATCAAAGCTTTAGCAACGAACAGTCTTCCTAAACCAACAATTGATGAAATTTATATGTCTGGTGCTAGAAAATGGGGATACGTCGTTGACGGAAGAACTCCTTTTAATGAAATAAAAAAAATACCAGCTGGTTTGCACATCATTTTTCCTTTTAAAAAACCGCCTATAGCAAGGCCTCTTCATTTTATAAAACCCTCTTCGAAGTTTCATATATTTAATGGACTAAGAAAAGCAGTTAAAAATCGACTTGTATCGGATGTTCCAGTTTCTTTATTGTTGTCCGGCGGATTGGATAGCACCATCATATTCACAATTATGACAGAATATACAGAAAATTTTACTATTTATCACGTGGACAATGAGGAGGAAGAGTTTCTTAATTATCTTCGAATTCCCCCGGGAGTGTCTGTTAAAAAGCTGTTACTGGGGGAGAATGTTCCAATCCAGGAAATTTTGTTTTGGAACGAAACTCCGGTTGATCTTGGTTCGGTCATTCCTCAATATAGATTATCTCGAGCAATAAAGGAAGACGGGATGCATGTTGCAATATCCGGGGACGGGGCAGATGAACTATTTGGGGGCTATCGCAGAGCATCTGAATACGACTCTCAATGGTCGGACCTATTTCACGAAGTCGTTGAATATCATTTACCAAGATTAGATAAATTGATGATGGCAAATACAATAGAACTTCGCTCTCCGTTTTTATCGCGATCAGTTATAGAGGGGGCGCTTAGCTTACCTTGGCCAGAAAGGAGAAACAAAGAATACTTAAAACGATTGTTTCAGTATGTTGTTCCTCGGGAGATCCTGGATAGAAAAAAGAAGCCATTAAAAACGAAAGCTATATTAGTAGACAAAGTTTCTCAAAGAGAAAACATGATTTCAACATTTAGGAGAATGCATAATGAATATTGATGACGTAGAAGAAGTCCGTGTAGAAGGGGATGTTCTAAAAGCAATATTTGCAAGGCAAAGAAATCTTATGAACAAATACCATGTTATTGAAGAAAAATCCGGGATTGGTTATGCATTAGTTACTGGTGATTCGTTCGATATAAACAATCAAAAATGGCAATATCTTTGTAAAGACTTTGCTTGGAGAATCACAGAAGAATTAACAGAAGCATGTGAGGCTTATGCAAAAAACGATTTTCACCATGCTAAAGAAGAACTATCCGACGCGCTTCATTTCGCAACGGAGCTTTGCTTAATATGCAAAATTTATCCAGAAGAAATTGGGAAATTTGAAGACTTGTTTAGAGAGCCGTGTGTATGGTGGCAACCAGTTTATCACCTGGGGCTTGCTATGAATTGCTTGAAACTTAAACCCTGGAAACAAACACATGTTTTAACGGACAGTGTAAAATACAAGAATCATGTAATCGATGCATATAGAAAACTTTTAGGTTGCGCGGTATTACTAAAATCCAATAAAGAAGAATTCCCCCTTTATTATTTCAAAAAAGCAGAAGTAAATGCTTTTAGACAAAGATCCAATTATTAGGAGAACAAAATGGGATTCAATATAGGAAATATAGAAAAAGTAGTGCTTATAAGAGAGTCTTTACCGAAAGACTATCACTGCGACTGTAGGTTTTGCCGAAAGTTTGCTGGAACTTTAAAAAGACCGGACGGAACATATTACTCAAAATGGGAACGAAACCGGTACTATGCAAAAATTGCTGCGTCCGCCCATATAGCAAAAACCCCTCTCCATATAGCAAGATGGGCTGTCCAAGAATTTACTAAAAAGGGGGAATGGGTCTTAGATCCAACGATTGGCATCGGAACAACTGCTGTTGAAGCCCTGATCCAACAGCGAAATGCTGCTGGAATGGAAATAGAATATTACGAAAACACGATAAAAAATATCGAATACACAAACTGGTGGGGGATGAAGCACCAAGTAATAGCGGGGGACGCGCGAGAGGTCTTAAAAAAACTTCCTAATGTAAGGGAAGTTGATTTAGTCGTTACTCATCCTCCGTATTCTGGAGACGAGAATCAGAAAGGCTTCCGTGGCAAAAGCGGCAAATACGATAAAAATTTTTCTAATCTGGCATTTCTTGGAGAGTCTACGGAATATTATGAAACAATGTTTAGTATCTATTCTCAATGTAAAA
>Ga0172382_10007567_pt1 | contig 15390 bp, 13 predicted proteins | sample Leawel138RmetaG_FD_122245 | JGI IMG/M metagenome (GOLD analysis project Ga0172382, IMG submission 122245) | Leachate microbial communities from a municipal landfill in Southern Ontario, Canada - Leachate well 138R metaG | ecosystem: Engineered > Solid waste > Landfill > Unclassified | place...
CATCTTGGTGGGCTTAACCGCCTCTCTTCGCCGCTGCACCATCTTTTCCTGTGCTTGTTTATGACGATAGCCTCTATCCCCTTTATTTCTAGACAGCTCCCTGCTAACCGTTGATTGGCTCACCCCTATAATTTGGGCTATCACGCTTTGTGTACATTTACTTTTCTTTAGGGCTGAAATCTGGCATCGTTGCTCGTAAGTCAGCTGTTGGTAACTTCCCGTCATCACTTCATCTCTTGCCGGAGAAAAAAGGGTAGGAGCTTACCTTCAGCTGGCCCTTTCTTCTACCTAGTTAGATGATGCACTTCGGATTTGAATCCGCGACCTATTATTACCTTTGATTCCCCTTTTACCGGTGAAAATACTCATCTTAGTGGTAGCTACATTGGGGTTGATAACCTGCAGTTTGGTCTGGCATTAGCTATGCTGGCTAAACGATTAAAGCCAGGCGGTGGACAAGTCTGCATCATGAGTGCCGCTAGGAATGTTAATCTACAACTACGTGTGTTGGGAATACGCCTGGAGTTGAGTGGTGATTATGCACGCAAGGCTGGAAGATGTGAGGGGGTATTAATCCTACCTATACTCGGCCCGCACCCAGAATCACAACCTCAGGATCTCTATCTGCAAACGCACGCGTAATATCGCGCATCTGCTTCCAGTTTTCTTTAATTTTATATTGTGAAAACTCATCACCAACTGGCCGAGGTATTTATCTGGATTGCTAAATTAGGTGGTTATATTGGGCGACGTACTGACCCTTCACCAGGAATGATTAGTTTATGGCGAGGTTGGCAGCGACTGATGGATATGGTCGAGGATTATCGAGATATTTGTGGGTAATGCTAAGGGTTGGTTTGGCGCTTACATTGAAACCAATCAACGTGTAAATTTACCCTCTCAAAAAGCTTACTGTAAAATAAGATAATTCCTCATCAAGAAAAGCAACACTACAAATACATACAAAAAAGCCCGTAAAAATACGGGCTTTTTTGTGGTCAGAATAACTTTAACATTATTCTGGTATAGGCATCGATGTGGTCGTAGCTGGATCCCAGCTTAGATGAAGATCTTCCATACTGCCTACCGTACCCGCTTTAAAAGTAGGCTTGGTTCCCGGTGTAACCATAAAATCAGGAATACGTGATAACCACGCATTAAGTGCAGCGATTACCTCAACCCTGGCCAATGGTGCACCAGCACAACGATGCGGCCCCGCCCCAAAGGTAGTGTGCTCAACACTTGAACGATCAAAGTCAATATCCATCGGCTTCGGATTAATCCGATCATCTAACGCAGGAAGGAATGTGGCATTAATCACCATCTCGCCAGCCTTCATTTCAACGCCATGAAAAACCGTATCATGTTCTACATAACGCCCCACAACCACCAAGCCAAAGCGACGAACAAATTCATCAGCCGCCGCAGGAATAAGTGAAGGGTCTTCAACTAAACGTTTACGCTCCTCTGGGTTGTTAGCCAGGTAATACATAATAAAACTCAGGAAATTAACAACCGTATCCAAGCCCGCAATCACGACCTCAAGACATAATTCATAGGCGTCATTTTCACTGAGCGGCTCACCCTCAATGGTGCCATTGACCAAACCACTAATCATATCATCTGTTGGATTTTCCTTACGGGCGTCCATGTAGGGTTTTAAATATTCTTTTAACTTTCCGTAAGCCTCGGTAATGGATACCGTGCCGTCGGGACGCATAATATGGTCAGCATAAGTTTTCAGGTATGGACCATCTTCAATGGGCAACCCTAAAATCATCATCACGATGGAAGTAGGAAAAGGTACGGCCACCTCTTCCATAAAATTGCACTGCCCCTTAAGGCGTACACCCTCTACCAGCTGATGGATAATACGATGAATTGCTGGCGTTAACGCTCTGATCCGCTTTGGCGATAATCCTGTATTAAGTAAGGCTCGGTAGGGACGATGCTCGGGAGGGCTTAAATGCGTTGGCAATATCCCGTATTCTTCACCCCTTGTTTTGGGCACAATAATGACTTTGGATGAAAAAGTTTCGTACTGACTCAGCACATCAGACATAACCGACGCACGAGCCGTTAACCAATGGCCACCATTACAAGGCGTCCATAAAATATCACCCAAACCTTCAGCATGAAGCGCTTTCCACGCCTCATGAAACCCGTCCTGCAGTCCCGGCGGATTATAAATATCAAAATCGATGACCAACTCATCAGGTACATGTGCAGGCTGTTCGCCCCGGGGATTTAAAGCAGCTTGTGCGGTCATTTATCAATCCTCTACATTATTATCGTCAATAATTTAATAACTACTTATTTAACAGCCGTGTTGCTCTTCCGGCATATGCACTACCAATCCGTCAAGTTCAGGACTCATTCTAATTTGGCAGCTCAAGCGAGATGCTTCAGTAGAACCGGGCACTGCGCTTAGCATATCTGCCTCTAGCTGAGTAGGTGGCCCAACTTTCTCAACCCAATTTGGGTCGATAAATACATGGCAGGTTGCACATGACATACCACCACCGCAATCAGCGTCTATACCGTCAATACAATTCTGTATCGCGCCTTCCTGTATAGATACGCCGCCTTTTAGGTCAATGACTGTCTCATCTCCACCGGCAGATACATAGGTCACTTTCATCAACTAATTACTCTTTGGCTATTTTTATGAAAAGAATGGGAATCCAAAATCGCGTTTTAGATTTAACCAAGAATTAGCACGCTGCTGTTTCTTGGAGTTTAATCTATCACTCTATGATCGATAATACAACACTACTGTTGTATTATCGATACTCACTTGACCCATATCAATTACACTCATCAAGAACCTAAGGATTACTCGCATTATAGAGAAGACCCTCAAGCTCCTTAAAATGAAAAAAATCCTGCAGCAATGGCTCCATCGCGGCAGGAAAAATTACGCACAACAAAAGGAAATAAAACATTATTCCCACCAAAATCTTTACTAGCACAAACAATGTTTAGGTCTAGATCCCTTGTAATAGGCGTGCCGATCACCCCTCATTTGTGAAAATAAGGGGTGCCAAGGTTAAAAGTTGTATGTTAACTCAACTCCAACCGTGCGCGGCTCGCCAGCAATTGTACTATTGATACCTATTACAGCACCCAATGGTAGTCCACCACGAATATACTCTTCATCTAAAGCATTACGCACAAATGCTGCAGCAGACACAGCCGACCCAGCGATTTCATCTAGGCCAACCCGGAAGTTAACTAACTCATAACCTTCAACGATAGTGTTTGGATTCACAGATTTACTGGTATTGGTATAGAAAGCATCTGTAACTTTGTACCAATCCGCCCTCACACGCAGAACACCAACACCCTCAATGTCATTCGTAGTCACCGCATAAAGACTGTATGAATTTTCTGGAGAGTCACCATAGTTACCGAACTCACCATTGAAACCCGCCAAATCTGTGGTTGGATCTGTGAACTTAGCATTGGTATAGGCATACGCACCGCCCAACTCCAGCCAATCAAGGACATCGAACTTAAAGTCCAATTCAAGGCCGTTAATTTCTGCCTCACCCACATTTCCGGTTAATGAACTTAGACCGACATACGCAGTTTTTTGTACATCCTTAACAATCTGCCGAAATACAGCCACGTTAACTTGACTCGGGATATCAGCGAGATAACCTGAGAACTTATAACCCAATTCAACATCATAGGTTGATTCAGGATCGAAGGAATCAGGCTTGGTTGGATCCAGTCCATCCACTGCCGTACCGTTAAAACCACCGGTGCGCCAACTGCCGCGCTGTGACGCGTAAACCATATTACTATCATCTATCGTGTAATCTATCGACAACAACCAACTTGGCTTGTCGAAAGTAGTATCCGCTGGCTGAGTACCAGCAGAGATCCGGTTGATATCTCCCAACCAGCGATACTTGCCCACGAACTGATCAATCTCAAAATCTTCCCAGGTATGGCGATAACCTGCAGTAACATTGATTTTATCAGTAAGCGCATAAGTAACCTGGGCGAAAATTGCTTTAGACTTATCAGTCGTCTCAAAGTCATAGCCAATCAGTGAATCAGGAGCACCTGCCAAGACCGCATCACAGAAAAAGCAAAGTGAAATACTGTTACGGAAAGTTTCATTAGACCAAAATACGCCGGCAATATAATCCAAGCGATCATCCATAACCGTTCCAGAAACCTGCAGCTCTATAGATTTTTGCTCAGTATTATATTGATATCCTGTCCCCCCCTGACTGTCGGTTCCATCCAAAATATTGAATGCAGTTCCATCCAAATCCGTACCTTGGAAAGACTCAACCTTGTTATAACCAAGAATCCCTTTAAACACTAAAGCATCACTGACTTCAAATGTCGTTGCATTGGAGTACAGGCTTTGCTCAATATCATTTACTGAGGACAAACTGTTATAAACATCATGAAAATCCATATCAGCTGTTGCAGAAAAATACGCAGCCAAATCGGTAAAGCCTAATTCGTTCGCACGAGGATTCAGCATCGCATCAGCGCCGCCAGAGTAGATATCGTAAGCAGAACTGTTAAGCGCACCATTACCATCAGGACGTTGTTGACCAGTCACATAGGAATATTCTGCACGTAGACCTTCAGGACGCCCTTTATGCCTTGCCTCATAGCCAACAAAAGAGTTTTCCACTCGATTGCCGGTATACAATAAACTCAGGCGCACGTTATCGGTATCAATTTCTGCCAACTTATCGCCATTAAATAGATTGTCTTGCCAACCATCCCGCGAGCGGGTCATACCTGCAACCCGTGCAAATAAATTATCGGTAACGGGCACATTAATCGCACCTTCAATTAGACGGTTTGAATAACTACCGACACCGACTTTGACATAACCACCAAACTCCTCTTCTGGAGCCTGTGTCGCATAGAGAACTGCACCACCTGTGGCATTTCGACCAAATAGAGTGCCCTGAGGGCCTTTTAATACTTGAATCGATGCCATATCAAAAAATGAGCTGGCAGAAATGCCACCTGCCTGCACTTCGTTTACATATGCCAGTACTGCGGGCGCAGAATACGAAAAGGCATCAATGGATTGACCACGCAATGAATAACTTAATTGATTTGAGGAGTTGGTTGCCCTCACCATTAAACCTGGGGTGCTCATTTGCAGATCGGCCTCTGTTGCAATACCGCGCTCTTTAATCTGTTCTGCGCCGAATGCGGATACCGCAACCGGAACTTCTTGTAAACTTTCTTCACGTCTACGGGCACTGACCACAACCTCTTCAATGGCTCGGAGCTGGTCACCATCCTCTGCTGCTTGAACGCCAAAACAAGGAAAAGTTGAAGCAATACTTATCGCTGCTGTAAGTGTTGATTTAATCATTGATGGTGAAAAGACTTGATGGCCTTTGATGTTCATCTTGGCTCCTTGAATTTCTCTATTATTTCATTTTGTTATTTATTGGTTGGTTTTCTACGCCGCTAAGCTTTACGCAAAACCTGCTGGACAAAAATTACCACCGCGCCAAAAACAAGTCAACACATATGTTGTATTTTATATTTATTAAACCGAAATCTTATTAAATATTATTTATTTAAAAATTATAAAATAGGTAAAATGTGTTTATATGCGTACTTTATGGGGAAAAAAGTAACACATTCCAAGTAACAAATTAATTTATAAAGAGAAAAAGTCCCCCTGTGTCAGGGTTGCTGGGCGTGCTTTTTAAGCAATTTATTGATGACTAAGAGTGATTTGTTAAATTCGAAAGTTGTTCAGAGGTTCCCTAGATTTATTTTAGTCTTGTAATGCTATTAGTTTTTTTAAATAGCGTTATGAGTACTTAGTAGATAATTTAATTTTTAATTTTTTAAAGAGTAATTTTCCGTTTCAATTTTTAATAAAAAGTCGAGTATTTCTGATTCTATTCGATTCCATAGACGCAGTTCGGAAATACTGCTTGGATTAATGTTTTGGCCGATGACTGTAAAAATACATTTCATCAATCCTCTAGTTAACTGTGGATCAATACTACTTTGTTTATGTTGGCGAATGGCATCAGTCAGCACGCTCTTTGCCTCACCTTTATAATTGATCCAGCCTATAAGACAGTAAAGTCCCCAATCTATCATTGTATTTTGCATCGACTTAACATGCACGCCTCCATGATGTGAAAATATCTCACTAGATTTTTGGTAGTCCGTTAAAAATTTATTCATGATGATCGGATGAATATCGCCAATATTTTCTGCTGCTTCTTCTAATATTTTATCTAGTAATTTTAAATCGAAAATTTCTTCTTTGCCGGTAGTCATAAAATATATTTCCTTTTGTTATAAAAAGATCATTATATTTTTATCTATTCATCAGACTTGATCAGTATTTACATGCTGCTTGCTTTAGTCTTAGTGATAATAATTTATTTTTATGATTTATATATTCATCGGATCCATAATAGACTAAAATACAACACGCGTGTTGACTGCGGGCGATTATAATGCTACTTTTTCCCGTGTTTGTAAATATGACCATGGCACTAACTTAATAAATTAAGAAATAAATGAGGGCGTCATCGCATGAAGAGTAAAAATAAAAGACAGAGTGCGGTACAAAGCGGTTTACTTTTGTCTACGTTATCAATGGCAATATCTAGTGTGTTGTATCCACAAGTAGCCGTTGCAGATACCGGTAATCAATTGAGAGCTATTGAAGAAGTTGTTGTTTCGGCACGTCGCCGAATGGAAAGTTTGCAAGACGTTCCAGTCGCAATTCAAGCTTTTGGGGCGGAGCAAATAAAGGAAAGAGGTATTGAGACTGAGGCAGATCTGCAAATGAACACTGCGGGATTGATGGTGAGGGCGACTAACTCTTCAAATCAGTTAAATTTTTCTCTACGAGGACAATCGATAGATGCCTTTTCGTATTCAGCGCCTGCAGTTCTAGCTTATGTTAATGAGGTTCAGAGTGGAGGTGTTAGTGCGAGTTCATTTTTTGATTTAGAATCTATTCAAGTTTTGAAAGGCCCGCAAGGTACTCTTTTTGGGCGTAATGCGACTGGCGGTGCAGTTTTATATCAAACTAAACGTCCAGATGGAGAGCTGGGTGGGTATGTGAAGGCTGGGTTTGGAAATTATTCCAATCGCGAGATTGAGGGAGCAGTCAATGTACCTATTACAGAAAATATGTATGCACGTATCGCGGGGTTGGTAAGAGAGAGAGATGGCTGGCAGAAAAACCTTTACACAGGAACTGATCTTGCAGAAATTGATACAAAAAATCTGAGGATCAGTGTTTTGTATGAAGGAGATAAATTTGAAAATCTCCTAGTTGTTTATAAAGGAAAGCACGAAGGAAGACCAGAGGGGCTGAAGATTCGTAATGCGTATCCAGTTGATGGCAACCCTAATAACGGTGAAGAGTTGGCTTCTGGGCTTTATCCAGAAGGAATTCTTAACTCGGGTTTACTAGAGCCGGAAGATAACCCCGGATTGTTTGAATTTGGTTTTGATGGTATTGCTGATTTTTTAGAAAAACAACGGTCGGCTGACTATAATGAAGTATATAACGATCTGGATTCGCTGAATGATATAAAAAACAATTTTGTTTCCAATGCTACTGAGTATGAAGTGAACCCAAATCTTAGGATTAAGAATATTCTGGGTTATAACGAGGTTTATTCTTACCAACCCACTGATATTGATGGCAGTCCGTTCATGTCCCTTTCCAATGGCGATGAAACACGCTCTTACGGCTATCAGTACAACACTAGACAGGTATCTAATGAATTCCAATTATCTGGTATGGCATTAGACGAGAGTCTTGATTACATTGTTGGTGTTTATCTTTCAAAAGAAACCAATAGAAATCAGATTCCGCTTAAATTAGGTGGAGAGTATAAAGCTGCTTTTGAGCCATCCGCCTTATTTTTCTATGATTTTGTAACAGAAGATAAATCCAAAGCTATCTTTATGCAGGGCACCTATGCATTTACAGATAACTTGAATATAAGTGTAGGCTATCGTCACACTTGGGAAGAAATTGATATTGCACCACTAGCAAAAGACTTATGGGGAAGCGCCTTTGGTGCTGTTCCATCTAAATCCAAGTTCGATAAACCGAGCTGGGGTGTTACTTTGGACTATCGTCTGAATCAGGAAAGTATGTTTTATATTTCTCAGCGGGGAAGTTGGAGGGCAGGTGGATTTAATGGTGTTTCTGCCTTACCAGATTCTAATGGGGTTTATCGATCAACAGACTTTGATCCCGAAACAACTTGGGATGTTGAGCTGGGTTATAAATTTTCCGGCTTCTTGGGTGGAGTGCCTTCACAAGTCAACTTAGCATTATATAGACAGATTGTAGAGGATGCTCAACGCACTGTGTACTTGAATGTTTCCTCAATCACTGGAAATGTCAAGGAAGCAGAAATAAAGGGCCTGGAGGTTGAGATGAAGTTTGATGTGACTGATTGGCTTGATGTCGGCGCCGCCTATGCATATACCGATGCGAGCTATACAGAGGCCGAAGGTAATATCGAGGGTTTTGATCTTCTTTTTGGTCCTTATGGTGATGCTCCCGAGAATACTTTCTCCGCTTATATCCGCACTGAGTTCAATCTGGACGTGGGTTTGTTAACTTTCCGGGGGGACTACTACAAAGCTTCAAGTACATATTTCAGTAATCTGAATGACACGATTATTCCTGGGTCAGAACTTGATAGTTACACCCTGGTGAATTTTAGGCTAGGACTTGAAGAGATTGCGGGTAGTACCTTGAGTATAACTGCATACGTTCGAAATGCGGCTGATGAAGAGTATGAGCGCGGAGGATTACCTCTAGGTGGAACTATCGGTACCAATGCCACTATCGCTGGTGAGCCCAGAACTTTTGGGGTTGAGTTAGCCTATACATTCTAAATTTTATGGCACCATAGACAGGGACGTCTATTTTTAACTTGATATTAAAATCTAAGTGACTAGCTAGATCTTTGTATTGCCCCAAAATAATCTAAAGGTTGGATCTACTAAATTCTTGATCCATTCGCATCAATATATAAACAGCCATTTTGGCCTCATCTATTGTCATACCTTTCGAAAGCCTGTCAACTACGGAAGCGGCGCTATCAAGCATTTTTTCGCAGTGTTTAGTGCCAGCCTTAGTTAGGGATATAACCACCTCACGACGAGATTGCTCGCCTTTCTCAAGTTTAATAAATCCTAGAGGCGGTTTGCATAGGTATTGCACTGCTTTGGATACACCAGAGCTGCTGATGTCGTACCAGCTCGTCATCATGTTGACCACATCCTTGCGGGCAATTACTGCTTTACCTGTTCGTTTTTTCTCTGAAAAAAGCAGCCACATTATAACTGTTTGATTTCTGTTTAGAGTCCCACAGGTTCGTAAACCTTCTTCGACTTTCATACCAATAGAAAAATGTATTGGATAGAAATATTCGAGAAGTAATTTAGATGCGTTTTTGCTATTTATAGGTGCATCTTTATAAGATGTCCAAGTATGGCTCAATTTTATGTCCTCATATATTATTGAAATAACTACACAGTTGTCCCGTTAACTTTCATATAACCGCAATTTGATTAATACCAAACAGTCCGTCATTAAGTGAGCTCCCTGTTAATATGGCCATCAAACCACGTTTACCAAAAATTAAACTGTAATCATCGCAACATTCTTGCCTGTATCATTCAATGGTTTTATTTTTAGGTATTGTTACTCTCATGTCGTCTGGGCGTCGCAATACCCTTATCCTTCTTGAAGGAACGAGTAGCGCTTGGATTAGAGAAAAATTATCAAGGTCTACATGAAGCTAGGGGTTAGGTTGTGAGCTTAAGTATACAGGCAGGCAGTTATAATCACTTGTTTTAATCGTAGCATCTTCGCTTATCAATCAGCGTCTCTTTTTCCATTTCTGTGAATGTTACTATATTGGCCACATCGAATAACCCACATTAAAGTCGGACATATTAACCTGCCAACCAGCCGCTACCAACTTAATTGTTTATACCTTACCGCTTACTGAGGGATATTTCTATGCGCTGCAATGTGAAAGCGCTAATTAAAACTTTAGATTACCCCAGGATTATGTTCGGTATGTAATTTACTCCAACAAAATAATCAGCTCTTCTTGTTCGTAGCATTGGCTATTAAGCTTATTTAAGGCCGCTTAGATGTGTATTTTTCCTGTCCTAAGATGGTCTTTAATGTAAAAAATATAATAAAAACAAGTAGTTGGTCATAAAATAAGGGCACGCCAAATTAAATACAACACTTGTGTTGAAGTTTGGCTGAAATAGGTTTAAATTGTTTCCCTGTGGAAACTATTAAAACAGCTCCAATAATAAAGAGGATTTAGCTATGGATCGTGATGTAAAGAATTCAATTGAAATTGGTATTGCCTGGTGTGGCCCTATATTTGTTATTACCTATTTAATTTTTTGGATATTTATGGGGCACAACTCTCCGCCTCCAAATTTTGTAGGTATGACTCCGCAAGAGTTAGTTTCTGAGCATTATGGTAAACATCAAACTTCAATATCTATTGGAATGGCAATGTCTACTGTAATTGGCTTGTTGTATTTGCCTTGGACGTGCTTACTAGCGTCGAAAATGAAAGAAACAGAGGGGGGTAGTCATGCTTTGAGTAATATGGAATTAATGGGCGGTACTTTAACGGCTTGGCTGTTGGCATTTTGTTGCGCTATATGGTTGGTATGCGCCACGCAAGTCAATGTGCTGGCTGCTGAAGTCATTTATACCATCCACGCGTTCACTTGGTATATCTATGATATGACATACATGATTACGACTGTGCAGCTAACGGGTTTGGGTTTGTGGACCATATTTAATAAGAAGCAAACCATGTTCCCTGTTTGGGCTGGATGGGCCGCTATTGCGGTAGGTATTATATTTATACCGCTCACTTTAATTGCGTATGTACCTGATGGGCCGTTTGCAGTAGGCGGAGTGTGGAATTTCTATATTGTATTTGGAACTTGGGGGTTTGCGTTTTTCACCCCGTATAGTTACTACATGCTCAAAGCCCTCTATAGCGAGCGTCATGAATTAAAAATGGTTGCGGCAACGGCGTAAATTTTTGCGGGGTGTCTATATCCCCGCAAATTACTCTCCTTTGTCTCTATGTAAGGGGGTTGCTTAGATCATAATAGACTATAAGAATAATGGAATTATATTTATGCGAAATGAAAACTCAAAATATATGAATGAGAATTCATCGGCATCTGGCGATGGAGAGTTGAGTGGTAGTGAGGGGCTGTGGATTTTTGTGTTCATCGACATGCTTGTTTACGGATTGATTTTTATGGTATTTCTTTTAGAGAGAAGTAGGAGTATCGATTTATTTTATGAATCACAATCATATTTAAATAAATCCTTAGGCTTAATCAATACACTTATATTACTTACTAGTTCCTGGTGTGTTGTGAAAGCTGTATCGGCAGCTCGTTTAAATGATTGGGTAAGGTCGGGGCGGTTCCTATGGTGCGCAGTGTTTCTTGGGGGAGGGTTTGCGGTATTAAAAATTTTTGAATATTATCAAAAATTGAATTCTGACATTGATATTCTTACCAATTCATTCTTTTTGTTTTATTTCTTTATGACTTTCGTCCACTTCTTACATGTTATAGCTGGGATTCTTGCGATTTCTATTTTAGCGAAAGGAATTAAGGTTGGCTCATCAGTGAACCGTATAAGAAGTGTTGAAAATGCGGGTTTGTTTTGGCATTACGTGGACGTTCTTTGGGTCTTTGTCTTTGCAATATTATATCTTTTGGGGTGATAAGGTGAAAATAATGTTAATAGAAAAAAACACATACATATTATTTTTTTTGGTAATGTTAACCCTTTTATCTTTTTTTTTGATAGAAGATGCGGCTGGTGAGGGTTGGACTAGGTGGGCATCTTATATAGTGGTCATCGTTACAACTTTTAAAGCAAGATTAATTATATTAAATTTTATGGAAGTAAAGCATGCGCCAAAAAAATGGAGGTTAATGTATGAAACTTGGTATATTTCTATCGGTATGATGTTGCTTATCGCTGAAGTCATGACCGCGACCGTGAATGTCTAGTTATAATACGATAACGCCTATACCACTTTCAAGGGATTTGGAAGCCTGTATTATAGCTGCAGCGAAATTATTTTTTATTGATACCTACTTGGCTTTGCATAAGCACTGACTGCTTTTATTTTTTTAATGATGCGGTCACTATAAATAACAACGCGAACATAAATAATGCCGCGCCGATCCACTGTAACATACTTACCGATTCCCCCAAAATAATGATGCCTGCTGCCATGCCGACGATTGGAACACCTAATGAGAATGGCGCAATACGGCTAACGGGATAACGAGCTAACATATGTGCCCATATCCAGTATCCTAGGCCATTGGCAATCACGCCTAAATACAGCAAAGAAATCCAAGTTTGCATAGATGCGGTCATCCAATTCTGTTGGGTACAGTCATCTTCCAGGTAAGCGCCAAACCAACCACATTCTAGTCAGTCATATATCACTCACCTAAGCTTCTATTTTTATCAGGAGCTTATTCTCATGCAACGTAAAACCAAACAGCAATGGCTAGTACTCATCGAGCAATTTGAAGCCAGTGGCTTGTCACAAGCAGACTTTTGTAAAACCCATGAGATCAACCCTAAATATTTTAGCCTAAAACGATCCAAGCTATTAGCTCCTAGTGAAAGCTCGTCAAGCCCCTTCGTACGTGCCACACGCCAAAAGTCGCCTGCACAAGCGTTTACACTCGTTTGTGGTCGCGTCACGGTTCGCTGTGATGCCACTGTCTCAACATCCTCGTTGGCCCAACTTATCACGGCACTAGCGTGATCAACTGGCGCAACGACATTGAAATCTTTCTGCATCGAGACCCCGTTGATTTCCGCAAGGCTATTAATGGCTTAAGCGTGATTGTACAGGACCAGATGCCATGTTCACCCTTTGCATCCGCACTGTTTGTCTTCTGTAATAAAAACCGTAGCCAATTAAAAGTGTTGTACTGGGATGACAACGGTTTTGCATTATGGCAAAAGCGTCTGGAGAAAGATAAATTCAAATGGCCTCGAAAACACAGCGAGACCACGGTGCAACTCAATCATGAACAGTGGTGCTGGCTACTGCGCGGATTTGATCTCAACCAAATAAAACCGCACCAAGCTTTATTTTTTAAGGCATTGAATTAGCTGATAATTTATAATGTCGCCATGAACGATGCGGCGACACTACAACAGGAAAACGAACAGCTAAAAGCCCTGCTGAACGATAAAGATTCCTACATCCAGCAATTAGAAGAAGCTATCAAAAGCTTCCGACGCAAGCAATTCGGTTCGTCTAGCGAAAAAGTATCCGCTGATCAAATCCAGCTGTTTAATGAGGCTGAAGCCGGCACCGATGATGAAAGTGCCGACAGTGCTGTAAGTCTAACTGAACCGGTTGTCGTTAAAGGACATACCCGCCAGAAAAAACCGCGAATTACTATCCCTGATAACTATCCCCGCGAAGAGATTGTTCACGACCTCTGCGACGCTGAAAAAATCTGCCCACACGACGGCGCTACGCTTAACCTGATCGGCAGCGAGGATCACGAGCAGCTCGATGTCATCCCCGCGCGGATCAAAGTACTTCGTCATCGACGTTTAAAATACGCATGCCCTTGCTGCCAAGGCTATCTGGTGACAGCGGCAAAACCTAAGCAGCCGATTGAAAAGAGCATTGCCAGCCCGGGCTTACTAGCCTATATCGCCGTACAAAAATATTGTGATGCTTTACCCCTGTATCGTCAGACCGCAATGTTTAAGCGCTTGGGTATCGAGCTGGACCGCACCAACCTGAGTAACTGGATGATGAAAGCCGGTAGTCTAGTACAACCGCTGATCAATTTATTACAGGAGCGCATCCTGGCTACGCCGGTTGTACACTTGGATGAAACGACGGTGCAAGTGCTCAACGAGCCCGATAAAGCCGCGGAGTCCAAAAGTTATATGTGGCTCATGGCAAGCTTTGTCAACAACCAAAGTGCGATCGTATTCCAGTACGCACCGACGCGCAGTCAAAGCATTCCCTTGGCGCAGCTCGACGAATCCATACAAGCCATCATGGTTGACGGTTACGAGGGCTACCAAAAAGCCTGTGACACCTACGGTATTGAACGTTTAGGTTGCTGGGCACACGCCCGCCGTAAGTTTGTTGACGCACAAAAATTACAAGCTAAAGGAAAAGCGGGCAAATCCGATCAAGCCATTGCGTTCATTCAAAAGCTCTATCGAATTGAGGCGGCTATCAAGGATGACCCGCCGGATAAACGCTATCAACTACGCCAGCAGCAAGCCAAACCGATACTCGATAAAATCGACAGCTGGCTGCAAAAAAGTTTACCGAACGTGCCGCCGAAAACAGCGTTGGGCAAAGCGCTTCAGTACTTACACAACCAATGGCCGCGTTTGATTCGCTACGTGGAGAATGGTCATTACCCGATTGATAACAATCCAGCCGAGAATGCAATCAGGCCGTTTGCCATTGGCCGAAAGAATTGGTTATTTGCACAGTCACAGGCTGGAGCCAAAGCCAGCGCCAATCTTTACAGTCTGGTGGAAACAGCCAAGGCCAATGGTTTGAATCCCTATGCGTATTTAAAGCAGGTGTTTGAGGTACTGCCTAATGCTGAGACGGTAGAAGCTATTGAAACGTTATTGCCTTGGAAGGTTAATTTAAAGTAGCTTGCTAAAGAATGCTGTGGTTGGTTTGGCGCTTACTCTTCCAGTACTAATGACGTTAACAGAAAGAGCACTCCTGAAATTAGACTGGCCCAAACTACAATATTCAAGGAATTGCATGTATAGCCCGATAAATTAATTTTTTTAATTATAATGTTGGAGGTTGCCCACATAGCCGCAGCAGTTAGAGTTAGAACAAAACCAAGAACACTAATCGCTTGTGGATCTTTGGGTGAATAAACAGTGACAATGAAGCAGCATAAACCTGCGGAAGATATTATCATTCCAATTTTTAATGTTCGAGATAAAACCTCATTGAATATTAAAACACCTAGTATTGCTGTAATAAACACTTGTATCTGCATTAGTAATGAGGCTATACCTGCGGGCATACCACTGGTTAACGCAATAAATAACAACATGAATGTAAGCGCCGCACCAACCACACCCTAAACACCCATCCTAGCTATCAGTAAACTACAGCTCTTTTCATTGTAAGGAGCATGGTATGCCTTCCCCTATGAGTAAACAGCAGTGGCTAGATTGGATTTACGAACAAGAACAAAGTCATCTATCCATCGCGGCGTTCTGTCGCCAGAAAGATATTCGAGCGGATAATTTCTATTATCATCGCCAACAATTAC
>Ga0172382_10007569_pt1 | contig 15385 bp, 21 predicted proteins | sample Leawel138RmetaG_FD_122245 | JGI IMG/M metagenome (GOLD analysis project Ga0172382, IMG submission 122245) | Leachate microbial communities from a municipal landfill in Southern Ontario, Canada - Leachate well 138R metaG | ecosystem: Engineered > Solid waste > Landfill > Unclassified | place...
AGCCCATATCGGCGATACGGTACGTGTTGTAGAGTGTCGTCCTATAAGTAAGGACAAAGTCTGGCGCCTAGAACAGATTGTCCAGAAGGCGAAATAAGCGAGGAGCAACATCATGATACAGATGCAGACATATTTGAATGTAGCCGACAATAGTGGTGCAAAACGAGTCCAGTGCATTAAAGTTTTGGGGGGAACCCACCGAACCAGTGCCGGAGTCGGAGATGTTATTGTTGTTGCGGTTAAGGATGCACTACCCAACGGAGCCATTAAAAAAGGGGATGTCCTCAAGGCTGTGATAGTGCGCACTAAAAAAGAATACCGAAGACCTGACGGTACCTATATCAGGTTCGATGATAACGCATGCGTTGTCATTGATGCCAACAATAACCCGCGCGGGAAGCGGATCTTTGGCCCTGTAGCACGCGAACTACGTGAAGATGGGTATGTAAAGATTGTTTCACTGGCGCCGGAAGTGTTGTAGGAGTTGAAGGATGAGACTGAAGAAAAATGACAATGTCAAAGTCCTCGTTGGAAAGGACAAAGGCAAAACTGGTCGTATCTTAAAAATTGATCACGCTAAAGAACGGGTCATTGTTCAGGGTGTTAATCTGGTTAAAAAGACCATGAGAAAGCGTTCTGAACAGGAACAAGGTGGCATCAAAGAGATTGAGGCACCGATTCACGTTTCGAATGTGGCCTTTTTAATGAAAAATGGCGAGACAACTAGGATTGGTTACAAAACCGATGAGAAAGGGGCAAAAGTTCGTTATGCCAAGAAAACTGGGGAAGTGATCTAATGGAAAAGTTCGTACCTAATTTAAAGAAAAAGTATAATGAAGAAGTTGCTAAAGAACTCTTCTCTGAGTTCAGCTATAAGTCGAAGATGCAAATCCCAGCCTTAGAGAAGATTTCTGTTAGTGTTGGTGTCGGAGAGGCTATTGTCAATAAGAAATTGCTCGATTCAGCAATCAAAGAGCTTGAGCAGATTACCGGACAACATGTTGTTAAGACCAAGGCTCGTAAGTCAATTGCAAACTTTAAGGTCAGAGCAGGCCAAGAGATTGGCGCTTTCGTTACCCTGCGGGGTGATAATATGTGGTTCTTCTTGGAAAGATTGATTGGAGTTGCCCTTCCACGTGTTAAAGACTTTAGGGGCGTTAGCCCTAACGCTTTTGATGGCAATGGAAACTATTCTCTCGGGATTACTGAGCAGATTATTTTCCCTGAGATTGATTACGATAAGATTGAACGGGTGAGTGGCATGAATATCGCAATCGTGACGACGGCCAAAACCGATGAAGAAGGTTATGCCCTGCTGAAGAAGCTTGGTATGCCCTTTGCGAAATAGGCGGAGTGAGAGAAGATGGCAAAAAAATCATTAATCGTAAAAGCGAATAGAACACCAAAGTACAGCACTAGGAAGGTTAATCGCTGTAAAATATGTGGACGCCCTCGGGGGTACATGCGGAAGTTCGAAATGTGCAGGATTTGTTTTAGAAAGCTTGCTAGTGAAGGACTCATTCCGGGCGTTACCAAATCCAGCTGGTAGGAGATAAACATGGCTATAAGTGATCCTGTTGCTGATATGCTGACAAAAATTAGAAATGCAAGCATGGCGAAGCATGAAAAAGTTGAAGTTACTACATCAAAGCTCAAGTTGCAAATTGTTAAGATTTTGAAGAACGAAGGATATATTAAAAATTTCAAGAAAGTTGTTAATAAGAATGGCATTAACACAATCAGAATTTTCCTGAAATATGATGATGATCAGAATCCTGTTCTCCACGGTATTAATCGTATCTCTACTCCGGGCAGGAGAGTCTATTCGGGGTATCGCGAATTGCCTAGGGTTTACAATGGGTATGGTGTAGTAGTGGTGTCGACCTCCTCCGGAGTTATTACCGGGAAGAAGGCTCGCGAAAACAAGGTCGGTGGTGAACTGATCTGTTCAATTTGGTAAGGGGTGTGAACTATGTCTCGTATAGGTAAGTTACCAATTGTTCTGCCAGAAGGAGTCTCCGTCAAAGCTAAAGACGGTGTAGTTTCTGTTGAAGGACCTAAGGGGAAACTGGTTCAAGATTATCGATGCGAAGTCGAGATTAAAGTTACTAAAGACCAGGTAGTGGTCAATAGGACTGTCGAATCGAAAGCCGGTAGAAGTTACCATGGACTTTATAGACAACTGGTTAGCAATATGGTGGAGGGGGTCTCTAAGGGATTCTCGAAGAAACTACAGGTTAATGGTGTGGGCTACAGGGTGGAAGTGCAGGGAGATCTCCTTGTTTTAAACCTTGGATACTCTAACCCAATTGAGTATTTAATCCCAAAAGATGTCAAAATTGAGTGTGAGAACCCCAATACGATTCTCATTTCTGGGATTAGTAAAGAGCGTGTTGGACACCTCAGTGCTGAAATTAGGTCGTTAAGACCACCCGAGCCCTATAAAGGTAAAGGGATTAAGTATGAGGATGAAGTGATTAAACGTAAGGTTGGAAAATCTGGCGGTGCTAAATAGGTAGGTTGAAGATATGAATAGAGTTTTAAAGAAAAATAAGAGGCGTGCTCGCCGTAAGGTTCATATTAGAAAAAGTATCTTTGGTACTGCAACTAAACCAAGAATGACCGTATATAGAAGTAATAAGCGAATGTACGTCCAGGTTATTAACGACGATACCGGCGAAACTTTGGTTTCTGCCAGCAGTATGGAAAAAGAGTTACGTAACCTTAAAAATAGGGTGGAAGATGCAGCCAAACTTGGCGAGGTCATCGGTAAAAGGCTCCTCGAAAAGCAGATCGATAGTGTTGTTTTCGACCGCAATGGATACCTTTTCCACGGTATTGTGAAAGGTATAGCCGACGGTGCCAGAAAAGCCGGAGTCAAATTCTAGGGGGATATGGTGGATAGGTCAGATAGAAATAAAGGGAACGAGTTAGTTGAAAAGTTAGTGAAACTTAATCGTGTCTCCAAGGTTGTTAAGGGTGGACGACGTTTCTCTTTCGCAGCCTTAGTTGTAGTTGGCGATCAAAGTGGCCGCGTCGGTTATGGTACAGGTAAGGCCAACGATATTACCGAAGCTATCCGTAAAGCTGTCGATAAAGCCAAAACTTCAATGATTAGTGTTCCTATGGTGAAGGACACCATTCCCCATGAGATTTTGGGTAACTTTAAAGGTGCCAGTGTTCTCCTTAAACCTGCAGTGCCAGGTACCGGGGTGATCGCCGGAGGTTCGGTGCGTCATGTAATGGATGCTTGTGGTATTAAAGACGTATTGAGTAAGTCCCTCGGTTCAAAAAACAGCTTCAATTCCGTCAAGGCAACCTTTGTCGCTTTAGAGAGCCTTTTTGATGCCAAAGAATTGGCTAAAAGCAGAGGGAAGTCTCTAAAAGAGATGTGGGGGTAATCTATGGCAGCTAAAAAAGAGCAGAAAATAAGGGTCACATTGGTTAAGAGTGTCATTGGTTCAATTCCTAAACATAGGAGGACTGTGAAAGCTCTTGGCCTAAAAAAGATGGGTAGTTCAATCGAACACGATGCTTCTCCCTCCATTCTCGGGATGATTCGTGTAGTTAGCCATATGGTTAAAGTCGAGGAGTTATAAGATGGGACGAATTAAGGCACCATCCGGTGCTAATAAAAAGAAGACAATCGTCGGCCGGGGTGTTGGCTCGAAAGGGCGCACTTGTGGTCGGGGAGATAAAGGACAAAACTCACGTAGCGGTGGTGGTGTAAGACCCGGTTTTGAGGGGGGGCAGATGCCTCTTTACCGCCGGATTGCCCGCAGAGGATTCAGCAATTACCCCTTTAAGGAAGAGTACGCAGTGGTGTCACTCGATGCTGTCTCCAAAAACTTTGCAGAGGGAGAGGTTGTCTCTCTGGAATCTCTCAAAGATAAGGCCTTAGTAAAAGGGGCCAATAGCAAGGCAAAAGTACTTGCCAATGGAGAACTGACAAAGAAAGTGGTCTTCGAGGGCCTTAAGGTATCTGCAGCCGCAGTGAAGAAAATTGAAGCTGCAGGCGGCGAAATTAGATAAAAAGAGGATTGTGATGTCTAACACCCTAGTAAACATGTTTAGAATCGAAGAGCTTAGGAAGAAGATTCTTTGGACAGTTTTGTTCCTCGTAATCTTTCGATTGGGCGCTTTTATCCCGATCCCAGGAATTGATCCCGAAGTACTGAAACTCTATTTCATGGCACAAAGTAGTTCCACCACAATTGGGCTGACGGAGTATTTAAACTTCTTCGCCGGTGGTGCGTTCTCTAACTTCTCTCTCTTTATGTTGGGTATTATGCCCTACATCTCAACGCAAATTATTTTGCAGTTGTTGATGTTGGTAGTACCTGCCCTAAAGAAGCTAAGTGAAGATGCTGCCGGTAGAAAGAAGATGCAACAGTACACTAGGCTGGGGACGATTTTAGTCTGTCTAATCCAGTCATACGTGGTGACTGTCTATGCAAAGAGTATCCCCGACGTGATGACAATGAGTCTTCTCCCATTTACCCTAATTGCGATGATGACAGTTACTACCGGGACGATGTTCCTTGTTTGGTTGGGCGATCAAATTACTGAGCGGGGTATTGGTAACGGTATTTCACTCTTAATCTTTGCTGGAATCGTAGCCCGTATCCCCAATGCAATTGTCACCCTTTGGAAGAGTGTCCAAACCGGCGTTTTAAACCCAATAGTGGTTTTAATAGTATTTGCCATGTTTGCCTTGGTTGTTGCGCTGGTGGTTTATGAACAGCGCGGGCAGCGAAAAATTCCGGTGCAATATGCTAAACGGGTTGTTGGACGCAAGATGTATGGGTCTCAAAACACCTACATCCCCTTCAAAATTAACCCTTCAGGAGTTATTCCTGTCATATTTGCATCAGCGCTCTTAACCTTCCCCTTGCAGATTGCCTCTTCATTGGGACCACAAGTGCGCTGGTTACAAGCGGTAGCTAGATGGCTTAATCCGCAGGGTGCCCCCTATCTAATTATCTACACCTTGCTGATTATTGCGTTTGCTTTTTTCTATACCCAAGTTAGCTTGAATCCTATCGAGATAGCTAAGCAGATTAGGGAAAACGGTGGTTCGGTTCCCGGAGTTCGTACGGAAAGACTTGAAGAATACCTCTCTAAGGTCTTGAATCGTATTGTACTGCCAGGGTCGCTGTTCCTCGCTTTTATTGCCCTAATTCCAACTATCGTGCAGAAGTTCTTTAATTTCCCTGCATCGGTGGCCATGCTATTGGGTGGTACTTCTCTCATAATTATGGTTGGGGTTGACCTCGATACCATGAGTCAGATTGAGGGAATCATGAAGATGCACCACCACGAAGGAATTTCGAGCCGGGGCAAGATTAAGGCAAGAAACCTATAGGAGATAGTGGAAATGAAAGTACGAGCGAGTGTTAAGCCGATGTGCGATAAGTGCAAGGTTATTAGACGGTCTGGGGTTGTGCGCGTAATTTGTGAGAATCCCAAACACAAGCAGAGACAGAGATAGAGGAGGCCAGTTAATGGCAAGAATTGCTGGTATTGATTTACCTAATAAGTCGGTGAAGATTGCATTAACCTATATTTACGGTATTGGCAGAACTTCTGCACTGGAAATCTGTGAAAAGAGTAAGGTTAACCCCGAAGAGAGGATGAACAACCTTTCTGCCGATGAAGTGAACGAGTTACGTAAGCTGATTGAAAATGAGTACAAGGTTGAAGGTCGACTGAGAACTGAAGTGGCCCTCAATATTAAGCGTCTTATGGATATCGGTTGTAACCGGGGTTTACGCCACAGAAAAGGTCTTCCCGTCAGAGGGCAAAGGACTAAGACGAATGCTAGAACCCGTAAGGGTAGAAAAAAGACCGTTGCCGGTAAGAAGAAATAAGGAGATTTGAAGTGGCTAAAGCAAAACGCAGAGTCAAAAAAACAGTATATGAAGGTAACGTCTACATCCAGGCTACATTCAATAATACCATTGTTACGATTACCGATTTAAACGGCAATGCAGTTTCTTGGGCAAGTGCCGGTGGTTTAGGCTTCAGAGGAGCCAAGAAATCGACTCCTTACGCCGCTCAAACGGCAGCCGAGACTGCTGCTAAAAAGGCGATCGATTTTGGCCTTAGAGAAGTAAATGTATTTGTTAAGGGCCCTGGAGTAGGACGAGAGTCGGCTATTAGGACATTGGGTGTTTTAGGTCTTCAGGTGAGAAGTATCCGAGACGTTACCCCCATTCCCCACAATGGTTGTCGTCCCCGGAAGACCAGAAGAGTCTAACAAGGAGTAGTTGAGATATGGCTAGATATATTGGACCGAAATGTAGGTACTGCCGAGCAGAAAAAACTAAATTGTTCCTTAAAGGCGAGCGGTGTCACACCCCAAAGTGTCCCCTTACTAAAAAGGATGTAAGTTCACCTGGTAAGGACCCCCGTGCCCGTTCAAGGAAGATGACCGATTATGGTTTGCAGCTCCGTGAGAAACAAAAGCTTAAGAGGATGTATGGTATGCTTGAGAAGCAGTTTGTGCTCACCTTTAATGAAGCTGCCCGTATTCCGGGGAAAACCGGTGAAAACCTGATCTCTTTGTTGGAGCAGAGACTCGACAATGTTGTCTTCAGACTCCATTTCGCCGCCAGCAGAAGTCAAGCTGCCCAGTTGGTTGGTCACGGACATGTATTTGTCAACGGCAAGCGGGTTGATATCCCCTCTTATAGAGTAAAAGCCGGTGATGAGATTGCCATTGGACCACGCGGACAAAAGATGCTCATCATTAAAGAAAACTTAAAAGAGTTCTCAAAGTCGGGCGTTCATCCCTGGCTTACACTAGATGCTGATACCATGAAAGGGAAGTTCTTAGCTATCCCCAGAAGATCAGATGTAGCAGAAGTTGCCGATATCAACGAGCAGCTGATTGTAGAGCTCTATTCTCGTTAAGGAGTAAACATGGCACGTAAAAACCTGTTGAAAGGATTTAAAAAACCGAAAGGGGTTACCTTTGAACACACCTTAGTTGAACCCGATTCAGGTCGCTTTGTGGCTTATCCATTTGAACGTGGATTTGGGACAACTATCGGAAACACTTTGCGCAGAATTCTCCTCTCATCAATTCAAGGATACGCTGTAACAGCTGTAAGGATTACTACTATCAATGAAGAGGGGATTCCACATCTGCTCTCCAGCGAGTACGAATCGCTACCTCACGTTGTTGAAGATGTCCCTGACATCGTGGCAAACCTTAAAAAACTGAAGATTAAAATGCCCGAAGATATTGAGAGCACTTTAATCACCGTTGAATGCAAGGGGCCGGGTACTTTAACGGCTGCGGCACTCGAGAAAAACAATGTTGAGATTATCAACAGAGATTTGGTTATCTTCACCATGATGGAAGAGGCTAATGTTGAACTAGAGTTGCAAATTGACCTTGCCAGAGGGTATGTCCCGGCGGAAATTAACGAAAAATATATTGAAGAAGTGGGAACTATCCCCCTTGATGCAAACTTCTCTCCGGTAAAAAGGGTCAAATTTGAGATAGAACCGACCCGTGTTGGTCAGCGTAGCGACTACGATAAACTTTTGTTGGATGTTTTTACCGATGGGACTATCTCTCCCGAGAACGCCTTAGCAGAAGCGGCAAAAATTGCCAAAGACCATTTTTCGATTTTCATCAATTTCGATGAGAGCTTAATCGATAGCGGTGATGAGGTTGATGAAGAGGAAGAGCAAATTAAGAAGATTTTGAATACTTCTGTTGAGGAGCTCGAATTGACTGTGCGTTCAAGCAATTGCCTTAAGAATGCCAATATTAAAACGATTGGCGATTTGACTCGCAAGAGTGAAGAGGAGATTGCCAAAACGAGGAATTTTGGAAAGAAATCACTCCAAGAGATTAAAGAGAAACTCAAAGAGTGGAATTTGAGTCTTGGTATGACCGATTACAGTGTTTTAAAGAACTCAATTAGAATGTCAGGTAATAACAAGGAAGAAGAGAATGAGGCATAGGAAAGGTTTTAATGCATTGAGCCGACGTAGCGGCCAAAGAAAAGCGCTTAAGCGCGGATTAGTAACTTCACTTTTTAGATACGAAAGGATTGAGACTACCAAGGCTAAAGCTAAAGAGGTCCAGCGGATGGCTGAAAAGATGATAACGAGGGCAAAAGTCGATTCGGTACACAACCGTCGCATGGTAGCCCGCGATATTACCAACGAAGCTGTCTTAGCCAAATTGTTTACCGACATTGGACCCCTCAACGTAGATCGTCCCGGTGGTTACACTCGAATAATTAAGACGGGCAGACGCCAAGGCGATGCGGCTGAGATGGTTATTCTTGAGCTGGTTGCTAAGAGTGAAAAGCCCAAAAAGAGGGCCAAAGAGCCTAAAAAAGTCGAAAAAGAAAAGCCAAGAGCGCTGAGTAAAATTGCTCGGTAAACTCTCTAATAAAAGGCCATCTCCTCGCGGGGTGGTCTTATTTTGTTACATGGACTGACTCTAAATTATTAACCTGCAATCGCTTGACAAGCGTTAAGTCCGTGCGTATTATTGTTTCAATACAATGGGGGAAGTACTATGAGTATATTTTTGCTAATCCCTCTTTGTCTAGTTAGTGTAATTCTAGGTTGGCTATTTCGTTGGATTTATGCGAGGTTCAAGCTCACCTCAATTGAGCAGAAGGCTGTTCGATTGAATCAGGAAGCTATAAAAGAAGCAGAAACTAAAAGTAAAGAACTTTTAATTGAGACTAGAGATCGTTTATTAAAAGAGCAACAAGAACAGGAACGTGAGGCTAGAGAACGCCGAGGAGAACTTCAGAGAACAGAACAGAGACTGTTAAAGAAGGAAGAAAATTTAGAACGAAAACAAGCAGAACTGGATGTCCAGAAGGGACAACTAGAAGACAAAGAGAAGAAAAATTTAGAACGCGAAGAGAAAATTGCCGAATTAGAGCAATTTTGGACGAGCGAGTTAGAACGTGTTGCCAGTATGACCTCAGAAGAGGCCAAGCAACAAATTATTGAAGCTTTACAGAACGAAGCGAAAAGAGATGCCCAAGTTGTTATCAACAAGATAGAGCAAGAGGCCCAGTTGCGCTCCGACAAGATCGCTCGCGATATCATTGTGACCAGTATTCAGCGGTTGGCCACCGAGGTCTCCTCTGATGTAACGGTAACAACGGTGAGCCTCCCCGGTGATGAGATGAAGGGGAGAATTATTGGGCGTGAAGGGCGTAATATTAGAACTTTGGAGACGCTTACCGGGGTCGACGTTATAATCGACGACACCCCTGAAGCCGTGGTCATCTCCTGTTTTGATCCCGTTAGAAAAGAGATTGCCCGGGTTGCTTTAGAGCGACTAGTGCATGATGGCAGGATCCACCCCGCTCGTATTGAAGAGGTGGTGACCAAGGCAACCAAAGAGATGGAGCAGATTATTATGGAGGAGGGGGAGAAAGTTATTTTCGACCTAGGCCTGCATAACTTCAGCCAAGAGTTGATTCGTGCTTTAGGCAGACTCCACTTTAGGACCAGCTACGGACAAAATGTGTTGGCCCACTCTAAAGAGGTAGCCATCCTTGCCGGTATGATTGCCAGTGAAGTTGGCGCTGATCGGGATATTGCGCGGCGTGGAGGGCTGTTACACGACATTGGAAAAGGTATTGAGTCCGACGGAGACGCAAACCACGCCGAAATGGGGGCGGAATTGGCGCGCCGCTTAGGGGAAGACCCTAGGGTGATTAATGCAATCCTCTCCCACCACAACGATATTGAGCCGGCGTGTATAGAGTCGGTTATTGTCCAAATTGCAGATGCCATCTCCGCTGCCAGACCGGGAGCTCGTCGGGAGACCCTCGATAACTACATTAAGCGACTTGAGAGTTTAGAGGCAATTGCCGAAAGTTTTGAGGGGGTCGAAAAAGCCTACGCTATTCAAGCCGGTCGCGAGTTGCGAATTTTGGTCAATAATGATAGCGTTAGTGACGATGGGGCGAAAGAGATCGCCAAAGGGATTGCAGGGAGGATTGAAGCCGAACTCCGTTACCCAGGGAGGATTAAGGTAACTATAATCCGTGAGATGAGGGTAGTGGAATACGCTCGCTAACGTAAGGAGACTATGTCTAAATCAAGGAATTTTACGGCTCTGATGCTCGGGGATGTGATTGGACACCCTGGGTGCAGAGCCATTTTTAGTGGGTTGAATCAACTCATAAAAGAGTATAGGGCTGACTTTGTGGTGGTCAACGGAGAGAATGCCGCCGGTGGGTTAGGAATCAACAAAGAGATTGCCCGCCATTTTTTCTCGCAAGGCGTGGATGTAATCACCAGTGGCAATCATATCTGGCAACAGGAAGATTTTATTAACCTCTTTAAAGAGCATGAAAACCTCCTTAGGCCGGCTAATTATCCCTCACAAACGGCTGGCAGGGGGTCAATTGTGGTTGAGAAAGGGGGCTGGAAAGTGGGGGTAATTAACCTCCAGGGGCGCCAACAAATGGTCCCTATTGACTGTCCATTCCAAGTTGGTAAAGCCTTGGCAGAGAAACTGGGCAAAGTGACCCCCCTGTTGTTAGTCGACTTCCACGCCGAATTACCCCAAGAGAAAGAGGCCTTAGCTTTCTTCCTTGATGGGAAGGTGTCGGTAGTGGTTGGAACCCACACCCACGTACAGACAACCGATGAACAGATTCTACCGAAAGGGAGTGCTTTCATTACAGACTTGGGGATGAGTGGTCCCCTTGGTGGGGTTATTGGCTCGACTCCTTCTATTTCGATAGAGCGACAGTTGACCCAACTCCCCCTTAAAAATGAGGTCTTTGATGGCCCTTCTTGCTTACAAGGCGTGGTTTGTTCAATTAACCCGGAAAATGGGAAAGCCCTCTCAATTAAGAGAATTAGTCGCCAATTTGGACGTTAAGATGGATAAGGTTAAGCTAAGAGAGTTGTTAAAAGCTCAATTGCCAACTTTAAGTTGCGCTGAAATTGAAGCCCTGTTAGCATGCCGACAGTTAAAAATTGGACAGGAGACTTGTACCAACTTAGAGACCCTCTACCCGGCAGAGAGCAAAATAGAGATTGTCAGAAAACGGTACGTCTCGCGTGGCGGTTATAAATTAGAGAAAGCATTGACGACATGGCCTCTTGAAGTGCGGGACAAGGTGATGGTTGATGCCGGTTCCTCCAGTGGAGGCTTTAGCGACTGTCTCCTTCAAAATGGGGCTGCTCTAGTGCATGCAATTGATGTAGGTTACAACCTCCTAGATTACTCTCTTCGAGTTGATAAGCGGGTAGTGGTCCATGAGAGACAAAATATTATGGAGAAGGTGAAACTAGAGCCCCCTCCACACGCCGCTGTAGCCGACCTCTCTTTCCGTTCGATTGTGACGGCTGCTGACCACATCCTCTCTCTCACTCAAGAGAGATGGATGGTAGCTTTAATTAAACCCCAATTTGAAGTACCCAAAGGGGCAGAAGACTTTAATGGGGTCCTTGACGATGATGAGCTCCTTTTTAATACTCTCTTAGAAGTATTTAAGGCGCTAAAAGAGCGTAATGTTGGCTTTAAGGCTATTATGGAGTCGCCAATTCGGGGTAGTAAGGGAAACCGCGAATTTTTAGCCCATCTGGAGAGAGGCCAGTGGTTAAGTGAAGCTGAATTTGTCGAGAACTTACACAGGCTAATCTAGGAGTTTCCCTTCCACTAAGATAAAAAGCTTTTTAATTTGAAGAGGTTTTAAGGTCTGCCAAACCTGCTCCATTTTAAGGTGGTACCCATTTTCCCAGACAGTTGGATTTAGGAACTCTTTTGAAAAATCGACATAGGCGACTGCTCTTCTAACACTAACGCCCCTCAGTTTTGTCTTCTGTGGGATATAGGTGATGCCTCCGTCCCTGAGGGCTACACTGGGTACTCCCTTTAAAAGCGCCTCTAAAGTTCTGTGGTAAATTGTAGGGCCTTCAGCGGTGACAGAGTAGAGTTGGTAGGTTTTATCTGGGAGGGGAAAAGCAACTTTTATGGGCTCTTTTACCTGCTCATTTTGTGCTAGATAGTTCTTAATAAGGGGCACAACGCCAGAGGCTTCTATAGCTGAGCGGATGCGGGGTAGGGCAATAACGGTAGCCAGTGCCAGAGCAACGAAGAGGGCGAAAGTAATATAAAGGAGTGGCATCCTGCGCATAGGCTAAGCATACACCACAAGGTAACCGTTAGGCGAGTATCTATTTACATCAACAAGGAAAGCACAGTATGATACGCCATATATGAGAGTTATGCAGGGCATTGCAGCCTCCCCAGGGATTGGATTAGGTCAAGCTTTCCTCTATGTTCACGAGAGATTCCTTACTCCCCATATTAATATTGAGGAGGGTGAAATCCCTGAAGAGCTCAAGAGGTTTAAAAAAGCCCTCCAAGTTGTAGCCCAAGACCTCGCTGAGATTGTTAAGACCGCCGCCGTCGATAACTCTGAGCAGATTGTCGAGACGCACCTTTTAATGCTTGAAGACCCAGAGTTTACTAAAGCGGTTGAAGTGCTGATTAAAGAAGAACAGGTATGTGCTGAGTGGGCAGTGGAGCGGGTCTTAAAGGCAGCGATTGAGGCGATTGAAAAGGGTAATGACCCGCTGCTACGGGAGCGTAGTGCCGATATAAACGATATTAGGTGGCACTTAGTAAAACAGTTGATGGGTAAGAGCCACAGCAACCTCTCCATGATAAACCACGATGTGATTTTGGTATCAGATACACTGTTACCCTCCCAAGTACTCTCTTTAGACCATAAATATATTAAAGCAATCGCCCTTGATGGGGGCGGTAAAACCAGCCACGTTGCAATTCTAGCCCAAGCTCTCCAAATCCCTACCGTCGTTGGGTTAGGCAATATTACGGAGAAAGTTCGCCCTAATGACCAAGTTATAGTCGACGGGAACTTGGGAGAAGTTGCCATCAGGCCTAGCGTTGCCTCTGCCAATAAAATGGTTGAGCGCCATGCTAAATGGGAAGAGAATACCAGAAAATTGTTGGCGTTAGCCACTGAAGAGGCCATCACAACCGATGGGTTTAAAGTCGAGCTTAAGGCTAATATTGAGAGGGTCGAAGAGGTCGCGTCAGTTCTCAAAAATGGGGCAGAAGGGGTGGGATTGTTCCGTTCTGAATTCCTCTTTTTAAAACCGGGCGGAGCAAGTGAAGAGGAACAATTTGAGGCCTACAAAGAGGTCCTCAATCGTCTAGGTAAAACGAAAGCTGTCACAATTCGGACGATTGATGTCGGTGGGGATAAAATTATCCCGGATCTCCAAGGACTCAGTGAAGAGAACCCTATTTTAGGTTGGCGTGCCGTGCGCTTCTGTCTCTCCCGAAAAGATATCTTTAGAGCACAGTTAAGGGCCTTACTGCGGGCTTCCAATTACGGTAAACTCAAAATAATGTTCCCGATGATTAGCGGTGTTGAGGAGTTAGAGAGTGCCCTTACAATCCTTGAACAGGTGAAGGATGAACTTAGGGGAAATCAGGTTCCCTTTGATGAAGAGATTGAGGTTGGCATAATGGTTGAGGTTCCCTCAGCCGCCCTCACTGCTGATATCCTGGCAAAAAAGACCGACTTCTTTTCGATTGGGACTAACGACCTAATTCAGTATACAATCGCGGTAGACCGGGGGAATGAGAAGATCGCCTATCTCTACCAGCCTTTTCATCCCGGTGTGTTGCGATTGATTCAAATGGTAGTAGAAAAGGGGAGTGCGGCTGGACTTCCCGTGGCAATGTGTGGGGAGATGGCCTCAAACCCCCTTGCAGTTGTCCTTCTTATTGGTATGGGGATTAATGAGTTGAGCATGAGTCCCCTTAGTATCCTGAAGGTCAAACACATTATTCGCAGTATTTCTAAGCTTGAGGCGTATGAGGTTTTAGAAGAGGTGCTGAAAATGGACTCTTACCTCAACATTAATCGTTATCTAAGGGAGTGGATGTATGATAGATTCGGAGACTTCTTCACTGCGTAAACTGGGACTCCCTATAATAGCTATTATTGGTAGACCCAACGTAGGGAAATCGACCCTCTTTAACCGGCTTATAAGGAAGCGACGCTCAATAACCGATCCAACCCCGGGTGTCACCCGTGATATCTTGCCTGAGAAGTGGTTGTTGGAGAACAATCCCGTCCTCCTTGTCGACAGCGGGGGGATTAAAGTTGACCAAGAGGGACTCGACTTCCTCGTTAGCGAAAAGAGTTTGGCCCTTTTGGAGGTGGCTGACGTCATTGTGTTGCTGATGGACTGTAGTGAGGTGACCAGTGAAGATGAGGTCTTAATTGAGCGGCTTCGACGCTACAGCGATAAGGTTGTTTTAGCCGTAAACAAGGTTGATGACCACAACCGGGACCATCTTGTGTGGGACTACTACCGCTACGGCTTTCCACGGGTGGTAGGAGTCTCTTCAGCACACGGTTTAGGGATAGACCTTTTAGAAGAGCACCTCTTGGAGATGCTTAACTTAGAACCCCTAGATGAAGAGCCCAGTGAGGTTGAACAGATAAAAATTGCTATTTTAGGGAAGCCCAATACAGGGAAATCAACCCTGACCAACTATTTGACCGGTGAAAATACCTCTCTTGTAAGTGATATCCCGGGGACTACACGCGATGTAACAGTGGGCAGTTTCAATTACAAAGGCGTCGACTATTCAGTCCTCGATACTGCCGGTATTAGGAGAAAAAGCAAGATTGATGAGGATGTAGAGTACTATTCCGTTAATCGGGCCATAAAGAGCATTGAGGAGGCCGATGTGATTCTCCTCTTAATCGATATTACAACGGGGATAGTGGAGCAGGACAAAAAAATTGCCCAACTCATTGTTCGTCACGGAAAAGGGGTAATTTTGGTCTTGAACAAGAGCGATCTTTTAACAGGGGTCCCCAATGAACTGGAGGCAATCAAAGACCGCTCAAGGTTCCTCTTCCCCATCCTCTCTTTCGCCCCCCTTATTACCATTAGTGCTTTAAATGGGAAAGGGGTGAAGACACTTCTTAATAAGGTGGCTGAGATTTATGAGATGCTTAACCGGAGGGTGGAGACTTCTCAGCTGAACAACTATCTCCAAGAGTGGCTACAAGCTTACCAGATTCCTCGGGGCAGTCGCAGTCACTTCAAAATTTACTACGGGACGCAAATCAGTTACCACCCGGTAAGGTTCCTCTTCTTTGTGAATCGCAAGAAAGATTTCCCCCAGGGGTATGTGCAGTATCTAAAGAACTGCATTAGACGGGAGTTAGGATTTAGCGAAATCCCGATTGAGATTGAATTGAAAGAGCGTAGTCGCGACTTAAAGGGCAGGTAGGGCAATGGAGTTAAAAGCTGTTTGTTTCGATATCGACGGCACGCTCTACCCCAAATGGCAAACAAAACGCTCTCTCTTACCTTC
>Ga0172382_10007570_pt1 | contig 15381 bp, 13 predicted proteins | sample Leawel138RmetaG_FD_122245 | JGI IMG/M metagenome (GOLD analysis project Ga0172382, IMG submission 122245) | Leachate microbial communities from a municipal landfill in Southern Ontario, Canada - Leachate well 138R metaG | ecosystem: Engineered > Solid waste > Landfill > Unclassified | place...
ATACTGTGAATCTGCGTGATCTGTTGGGTTTATTAGAGCATCCGCAGTTTACTGAGGGACGTGCTTTAGCGGCGATGTATATCGTGCGCGATTTGCTGCAGCAGCGTGGAGAGTTTCATCCATGATGCATCCACTGATGAGTGCTGTGCTGGAGTTGGTGCAGACAGCAGGTCAAGCCACCTTGCCGTATTGGCGGGCTGATGTGACGGTACAAACCAAAGCGGATGATTCACCGGTGACTGCTGCAGATATTGCTGCGCATACAGTGTTGGCAGCAGGTTTGGCGGCATTAGATCCTAGTATTCCCGTACTCTCGGAAGAAGATTGCGAGATTCCTTTTGCCGAGCGCCAGCAGTGGAGCCGTTGGTGGTTAGTGGATCCTTTGGATGGTACTAAGGAGTTTATCAGTGGGAGTGACCAGTACACGGTCAATGTGGCGCTGATTGAACACGGAAGGGTGATCTTTGGCGTGGTTGGTGTGCCGGTCACCGCTGCTATTTATTACGGCGGCGCTGAGTTTGGCGCGTGTTGCCGAGATGCACAGGGTGCTACGCGGACTTTACAGATGCGCATTGCACCGGAAAATGAGTTGGTAGTGGTGGCCAGTAAGCGCCATAGCAGCGCTGCGCAAGAGGCTTTATTGCAGAATTTGACGCATGCGTTTCCAGCGCTGGATTTAGTTAATGTCGGCAGTTCTTTAAAGTTTTGTCAGATGGCTGAAGGTGCTGCTGATCTCTACCCGCGTTTGGCTCCGACTTCCCAGTGGGACACTGCTGCTGCGCAAGGTGTTCTCGAAGGGGCGGGTGGCCAGGTGTTAAATTTGCAAGAGCAACCGCTCACCTATGCCGCGCAAGAGAGTTATTTAAATCCATTCTTTGTTGCTTTACCGCAACAGGCGACCTGGCGTACGCAATTCTTAGCTCAGTTACAAGCGACTCAAGGATAACCATCGACGGCACTAGGTTTACCACTAATGTCGCAAAGCGTCGCGTGTCAAAGCACTGCAGACTGTTCCTTTAATAATAAGAAAATAATTATGACTGAAAAAACACCAGACCTCTTACGGGTGATTATTGCCGGCGCTCTAGTATTGCTGGTGGTGCATACCTTAGGGCGTTTTATTTATACTCCATTGTTGCCATGGCTGGTTGAAGATGGGTTGCTGACCCTCAAGCAGGGCGCGGATGTTGCCAGCTGGAACTATCTGGGTTATTTGCTGGGTGCGTTATTGGCGATGCGTTGGCATCGTGTTGAGCAAATTCATAAAGTCTTGCCTTGGGCATTGGCCATTAACGTGCTGTGTACCTTGCTGCAAACCCAAGCAGAAACCTCAGAAAGCTTATCGGCACTGCGTTTAATCAACGGTATTTCTAACGGTATCGTTTTTGTGCAAGCACCATCCTTAATTCTGGAGTGGTTGGCGCGTCATGGTCGTGCCTCTGCCAGTGGTTTGGTGTATCTCGGTGTGGGTGCAGGTTTATTGGTATCCAGTGCCTTAGTCGCTGTGCCGGCAGAGTGGCTGCACGGTGCCGACCGCTGGTGGCCCGCCTTTTTATTGAGTGTGCCTTTAGCCTGGTGGGGCTGGCGACAGCTGGCAGTGTTGGATATACCTGCGCCGATTGTCTTACCCAGTGATAGCACTAAAGCACCTTCATCGCATTTGTTTGATCGTGCCAGTACACCACTGTTTTTATCCTATGCCGGTGCGGGCTTAGGCTATATTTTACCTATGACTTTTTTGCCGATGCTGGCGAGTCTGCAACTTGAACCGGGTAGCTTTTTAGTTGATGGCAGTTGGTTGCTGGTCGCGTTGGCAACCTTGCCGGCACCTTGGATCTGGAACAAGTTAGGCGCACGTATTGGTGATGCCCTGGCATTGCGAATCAACTATATTTTGCAATTGCTCGGGGTCTTGGCAGTATTGTTATTGCCGGCAGCCTGGGGGGTTGTGCTCTGTGCTTTATTGGTGGGCGGGACGTTTTTAGGCACGGTACTCTTAACTCAGCGTCTAGCGCGCACTTTACATCCACATCAGGGCCCGCGTTTGTCAGCCGCGTTGGTGGCATTGTATGGTTTTACTCAGCTTACTGGACCTTGGTTAACGGGGCTATGGTTGGCCGCGAGTGGTACGCTGCAAGGGGCCTTTTGGTTAGGCGCCGGAGCCATGTTATGGGGGTTGGTCTGGGCTTTGATCGTTCCAGAAAGAAAGTTAAATTAATATACTTGTTGTGTATCAATGCAGAGCGGTCAGTAAGAGTGACAAAATATGCCGCTACGCTATAGAAAATTTATACTATTTTTCATTATTGGCTTATGCTTGCTTCCCCTATTTTATAATACTTTAAGGTGGGGTTATAGTAATCATAAATAATAGGCAGAATAGTTTGTTGGTGAGAGCCGTGCTGAGCATCGATTATCACCGCCAAAATGATTCCGCTATGACTTGCTTTAGGGTGTAATAAATGAATAACTCGGCTATTTTGATCGATATTGATCAATTGCGTGATAATGCAGAAGCTGCAGGGCAGCTGTTGAAAGCGCTGGGTAACCCTGATCGGCTGTTATTATTATGCCAACTGGTGCACGGCGAGATGAATGTTGGCGAGCTAGAAGAACGTCTGAAAATTGTGCAGCCCACTTTGTCGCAACAATTAGGTGTTTTGCGCCGCGAAGGTTTAGTAGATACCCGTCGTGACGGCCGGCAAATTTATTACAGCATCAGTAGTCCGCAGGCGTTATCTATTATTGAAACGCTATATGGCATCTTCTGTAGCGATGTTGCTGAATAGCGTCTCAACACTAGATGACAAGCTCATAGAAAAATCGCTTAAGCATAAACAATTTATCTCTCTGTATAGTATATTGCTGGTGTGACATCTTGACAGCAGCAGTGAGGAATTATTATGAAAGGCAATATGGGTTCAATTGATCGTGCTTTGCGTATTATTGTCGGACTTGTTTTAGTCGTCCTAACGTTGACCGGTACCATAGGATTGTGGGGTTGGTTAGGTGTTGTGCCGATTGTGACTGGCGCACTAGGCCGCTGCCCTCTTTACAGCATCATTGGTTTAAATACCCGTGGTACTAAAAGCTGCAATAAAAAATAACACTTGTGCAGCATGCAGTAATCAAGGCACCTTCGAGGTGCCTTTTTTATAGCTGCTAGATGGGTTTTCCGGCCATATATTCCTAAATGCTATAAGCATATTCTTTATTCTTGTGTATGATACTTTACAAGTTTCTTTAGTGTTTCTGTGAGGAGGTGTTATGCGGCCTGTAGTCACAACTTTTTTTGATCCCACCACCTTTACCTACAGCTATGTCGTACGTGACCCTGCTTCACAGTCCTGCGTAATTATTGATTCGGTGCTTGATTATGATCCGGCTTCGGGCCGTACCCACACTGCAAGTGCGGAAAAAATAGTATCTTTTGTGCGTGAGCAGCAGCTGACTGTGGAATGGCTGTTAGAAACTCATGTGCATGCTGACCATTTATCGGCTGCGTCCTATCTTAAGCAAGCGTTGGGTGGGCAACTAGCGATTGGTGCACACATCACAACGGTGCAACAGGTGTTTGCTGAGCTGTTTAATGTGGAGGAGGCATTCGCCACTGATGGTAGTCAGTTTGATCGTTTGCTCAACGAAGGTGATCGCTTAAATTTTGGTGAGCTGAGTGTGCAGGTGCTGCATACGCCGGGGCATACGCCTGCTTGTTTAAGCTATTTGATCGGCGATGTCGTTTTTGTCGGTGACACCCTTTTTATGCCTGATTATGGTACAGCGCGCTGTGATTTTCCGGGTGGCGATGCCCGTACGTTGTATGCCTCTATTCAGCGTTTATTCGAACTGCCTGACAGTACTCGTATGTTTATGTGCCATGACTATAAAGCGCCAGGTCGTGAAGAGTACTGCCATGAAACAACAGTTGCCGCCGAGCGTCAGCACAATATTCATGTGCATCAAGGGATTAGCGCGGATGAGTTTGTGGCGATGCGTAGCGCACGTGATGCGACCTTATCGATGCCCACGCTGATACTGCCATCTGTGCAAATAAACATGCGCGCAGGTGAGTTTCCTCCTGCGGAAAATAATGGTGTACGCTATTTGAAAATCCCTCTCAACGCACTGTAGCTGTGGAGTTCCACCGATGGAAGCAATCAAACAACTCACGCCTTTTTTATCCGTTATTGGCCAAGTTCAGCCTGCCGATATGGCTTCAGTCGCGTCGTCGGGTTTTCTGACGGTTATCAATAATCGTCCCGACAATGAAGGCGAAGGGCAGCCGAGTAATGCTGATATAGCCGCGGCAGCACAAGCGTTAGGTTTGCAATACCATTATCTACCGGTGATCGCTGGGCAAATAAGTGATCAAAATGTCAGTGACTTTGTTCAGCTACTAGCCCAAGTGAAAGGGCCAGTACTGGCTTTTTGCCGAACCGGCACCCGTTCGACCAGTCTATGGGCACTGAGTGAGGCGCATCATCTGGACTCCTCCGCCATTCTCGCGACCGCCAAAACAGTGGGTTATGATCTGACTGGTTTAGTGCCGCGTTTGCAGCAACGTTGGACTGAACAAGTCTGTGTGCCCGATGCGGCACAGGCGGCAAAGAGTAATCGTTATGATGTCTTGGTGGTGGGCGGTGGCGCTGCCGGCTGCTCGGTTACAGCGAGTTTGCTGCGTCGTGATGCAAGCCTGCGTATTGGTGTGATTGATCCCAGTGAGGCGCATTATTATCAGCCCGGCTGGACCATGGTGGGTGCCGGAGTGTTTACCCGCTCGCAAACTGAGCGGCCGATGCAGCAATGCATACCCGAGAAGGCCCAGTGGATTCGCGCTGCAGTAACAGGCTTCTTACCAGAGCAAAATGCCGTGGTGTTGGAGGACGGGCGTCAGCTCGCCTATCGCACCTTGATTGTCTGCCCTGGCTTAAAGCTGCATTGGGATGCTATTAAGGGGTTACGTGAAACCCTCGGTAAGAATGGCGTGACCTCTAACTATGTCTTAGAACTGGCACCCTATACCTGGCAACTGGTACAGAATCTGCGCAAAGGACGGGCGATTTTTACTCAGCCGCCGATGCCGATTAAATGTGCTGGCGCACCACAGAAAGCGTTGTATATGTCTGCTGATTGGTGGCTTAAGCAAGGCGTTTTAGACGCAATTGATACTGAGTTTTGTACTGCTGGTGGTGCCTTATTTGGTGTGGCAGATTTTGTCCCAGCGTTAATGAGCTATATTGAAAAATATAAAACTCAGCTTAATTTCCATCATGACTTGGTTGAAGTGGATGGGCCTGCAGGTAAGGCCTGGTTCAGGGTCACGGATGCTGAAGGTCAACAGCAGCGTATCGAAAAGTCATTCGACTTATTACATGTGGTACCGCCACAACGCGCACCACGCTTTATTCGTGAGAGTGTATTGGCCAACGCTGAAGGCTGGCTGGATGTCCATAACGATACGTTACGTCATGCCCGCTACGGTAATATTTTTGGCTTAGGTGATGTCTGCTCAACACCTAATGCTAAAACCGCAGCCGCGGTGCGTAAGCAAGCTCCAGTGGTCGCGGAAAATATCCTAGCGGTACTGACCGGTCGTGGTGTGCGTGCCGTGTATGACGGTTACGGAGCCTGTCCGTTAGTGGTTGAGCGCGGTAAAGCGGTACTGGCTGAATTTGGCTATGGTGGAAAACTGTTGCCCACTTTTCCGCTCGAGCCAAGGATTGCGCGACGTTTCGCTTGGCTGCTGAAAGCGCGTTGCATGCCCACCATCTACTTCGACATGATGCTCAAAGGTCGTGAGTGGTTAGCCAAGCCGCAGCTTCTTGATCATGAGCCGCAAGCGCCTGTTGCAGAGCAGGCATGTGATTTTGAGGCAGGTAAAAAAGAGTGAATGTAAAGCGTTGGCTGCCCTGTATCGACTGGGTAGCCTCTTATAACCGTGTGACCGCAGGCAAAGATGGTTTGGCTGCGGTGATTGTTACCCTGATGCTGATTCCGCAAAGTTTAGCCTACGCTATGCTGGCCGGTTTACCGCCGATTACTGGACTCTATGCCAGTATCGCGCCGCTGTTGTTGTATGCGGTTTTTGGCTCAAGCCGCACTTTGGCGGTAGGGCCGGTCGCGGTTATTTCATTAATGACAGCAGCAGCCTTAGCGCCGATGTTTCCTCCAGGATCTGCCGCTTATATTGGTGCCGCGATGTTGTTGGCGGCTTTATCAGGGCTGATCTTGTTGTTGATGGCGCTGCTGCGACTGGGTTTTTTAGCCAATTTCCTTAGTCATCCAGTGATTTCTGGTTTTATTAGTGCGTCAGGCTTACTGATTGCTTTAAGCCAGCTTAAGCATATTTTAGGGGTTAAAGCCGACGGGCAAACCGTCTTGCAATTAGTGCCATCATTAGCTGAGCACATACCTTATATAAACGTGCCGACGTTAGTGATTGGCGGTTTGTCTTTGCTGTTTTTACAGCTGGTGCGTACCCGTTTAAAAAGACTGTTATTGGCTTTAGGGTGCACACCAATATGGGCAGAGAGTTTGACCAAAACGGGTCCTGTACTGACTATTATTGTTTCGGTATTGGCCGTCACTCTTGGCCACTTGGAAAGTAGTGGTGTGCAAGTGGTTGGCTCGATTCCAGAGGGCTTACCGGCCTTGCGCTTGCCAACCATGGATTGGCAACTAACCATGCAGTTATTGCCTGCCGCTGTATTGATTAGTCTAGTGGGCTTTGTTGAGACGGTATCGGTTGCGCAAACTTTGGCGGCGAAGCGTCGTGAACGCATTGATCCAGACCAAGAGTTGGTCGGTTTAGGCGCAGCTAACATTGCCGCGGCCGTCAGTGGCGGTTTTCCGGTGACCGGTGGTTTTGCGCGTTCAATTGTTAACTTCGATGCTGGCGCTAAAACGCCGATGGCAGGGGTATTAACGGCAATTGGTATTGCTATTACGGCGTTATTTTTCACCCCTTTATTCCATAACTTACCGCACGCAGTATTAGCCGCAACCATTATTGTTGCGGTCTTAAGTCTGGTTGATTTGGGTTCTTTAAAGCGCACTTGGCGCTTTTCTAAACAAGATTTTATTGCGCAAGCGGCGACCATGCTCGGCGTACTGTTGATGGGCGTGGAGATCGGTATTGTGATGGGTGTCAGCTTGTCTCTGCTGCTATTTTTATGGCGTACCAGTCGTCCGCATAGCGCTGTGGTTGGCCAGCTACCCGGCAGTGAGCATTTCCGTAATATTGAGCGTTTTTCAGTGATTCAAAGTGAGTTTGTGGTGTCGCTGCGGGTGGATGAAAGTTTGTACTTTCCGAATGCTCGCTATCTAGAAGAACGTATCACCGAGTTGATGGTGGAGTATCCACACTGTAAGCATTTGGTGCTGATGTGCTCTGGGGTTAATCTAATCGATGCCAGTGCTTTGGATAGTTTGGAAGCGATTGCTGAACGCTTAACCGCAGCCGGTGTACAGTTGCATTTATCTGAGGTGAAGGGCCCAGTGATGGATCAACTGCACCGCTCAGAATTTCTTCAGCATTTTGGTGGGCAGGTCTTTGTCAGCCAATATGCGGCCATGCAAACATTGGATCCTGCCAGCGTTGCGCGCAGTGCCGCGCTCCCTGCTTAAATATATCGTGGTATCGGTTAGACCTTATTATCAATTAATTGTAAGTAATAACTCGGTTTATTGATTTAAATCAACTTCAGGTGATGTGCTATCCAGCATGCTTGCAAGAAGACAATACATTCCATGGAGGAATCACTTGATGCTTCGACTATCCGTATTAGCACTGACGCTCAGTATGAGTGCTGGTGTTTTCGCCGCAGAGCAAAAAAACGAACCGATTCAACCCATTGAGCCCGCTGTGATCACCGACCAAGCTAAGGTTGAGTTGGGTAAACAGTTGTTTTTTGATCCGCGTTTATCTAAATCGGGCTTTATCTCTTGTAACTCATGCCACAACTTGAGCATGGGTGGCAGTGATAACTTACCTTCTTCAATCGGTGATAATTGGCAACAAGGCCCGATTAACTCACCAACCGTATTGAACTCAGGCTTAAACATCGCGCAATTCTGGGATGGCCGTGCCGCTGACCTAAAAGAGCAAGCCGGCGGACCCATTGCTAACCCTATGGAGATGGGCTTTAGTCATGAGGCAACGATTGAGGTCTTAGCATCTATTCCACAATATGTGCAGTCGTTTAAAAATGTCTATAACGTTGACAAAATCACCATTGATGCAGTAACCGATGCCATTGCTGAGTTTGAGAAAACCTTAGTCACGCCTAATGCGCCTTTTGATAAGTGGCTTAAAGGCGACGAAGCAGCATTAACTGCTGAGGCTAAGGCAGGTTATCAACTGTTTAAAGATGTGGGTTGTACGGCTTGCCACAATGGTGCTGCGGTAGGTGGTAACTCGTTCCAGAAAATGGGTGTGGTTGCAGCCTACGACACGGTTAACCCAGCAGAAGGTGTCGCTGGTTTGACCGGTAAAGATGTAGACCGCTTTAAGTTTAAAGTACCTACTCTGCGTAACGTCGAATTAACCTACCCGTACTTCCATGACGGTGCTTACTGGAATTTGGAAGAAGCGGTTGATGTGATGGCGCGTTTACAGTTAGGTCGTCAGCTGGAAAAAGACGAAATCAGTCAGATTACCGCGTTCTTGAAAAGCTTAACGGGTGAGCAACCAAGTTTTGCTTTACCGATGTTACCGCCCTCTACGGCGGCAACACCACGCCCAGAGCCTTTTGCGAAAGTTAAAGTAGCAAACTGAGTGAATAAAAAAACGGCCTTAAGGCCGTTTTTTTATGACTGCGAAAAGCGTTTTATTTTTTCAATTTTGGATTGGGAAAAAACTGCAGTGCTTGCCCAGATTTTTCCTTTGGTTTTTTCAGTGCGCTCACATTGACCCGTGTGACTAATTCATTAGGAATCGAATTACCGTCGGCATTTAAGGTATCGCTGTAACCGCATTTGACGCAGTCGCGGTGCGGAACACCATCGGCTTCCCACATACGAATGGTATCTATGGTTTCGCAGGCTGGGCATACCGCGCCGGCGATAAAGCGCTTTTTAGGTTCAGTGTCAGTGCTATTGCTTGGCGTAGTCATGATCATCTCATCCATTATGCCGCATGGTGGTCGCTAAGGCCGCTGTGACGCAGTAATGCATCAATCTCAGGCTCGCGTCCGCGAAATTCGATAAACAGTTGCATGGGTGATTGTGAGCCACCTTTAGCGAGGATGGCATCACGGAAAGCTCGACCGGTAACGGGATTGAGTACGCCTTCTTCTTCAAAGCGCGAGAACGCATCGGCGGAGAGTACTTCAGCCCATTTGTAGCTGTAATAACCTGCGGCGTAACCACCGGCAAAAATATGCGCAAAGCTGTTAGCAAAACGATTCCAACTCGGTGGCACCATCACTGCCACTTGATCACGTACCCCTTGCAGCACATCCAGTACGCTACGGCCATCGCCGTGACTGCAGTGCAGTTCAAAGTCGAACAGTGAAAACTCCAGTTGGCGCAACATGCCTAAACCTGACTGGAAATTACGTGCGGCGAGCATTTTGTCGAGCAATGCTTTTGGCAACACCTCTTGAGTTTCGTAGTGTCCAGAAATCAGTGCTAAGCCTTCAGGCTCCCAGCACCAGTTTTCCATAAACTGACTGGGCAGCTCAACCGCATCCCAAGCCACACCGTTGATACCCGAAGCACCAGCAAACTCAATACGGGTTAGCAGGTGATGGAGGCCATGGCCGAACTCGTGGAATAAAGTGGTGACTTCATCGTGGGTCAGTAGCGCTGGTTTGCCTTGGCTGGCTGGCGTGAAGTTGCACACCAAGTAGGCAATCGGATTGATCAGCTCACCTGTTGATGAGCGATACTTGTCGCGAGAACCATCCATCCATGCGCCGCCACGTTTGTGTGAACGGGCGTAGAGGTCAAAGAAGAAACGTCCGACATGCTTGCCGTCTTCGCTGATTTCAAACAAGCGCACATCAGGGTGCCAGCTGTCGAAGTCGCTTAGTTCAGTGATTTGGATGCCATACAGTTGCTCAACAATGGCAAACAGGCCGCTTAATACTTTGTCGATGGGGAAGTAGGCGCGTAATTCTTCTTCGCTGATATCGTAGCGTTGTTCGCGGAGTTTTTCGCTAAAGTAGCCGATATCCCAGCTGTTGAGATCGCTGACATTATGCTCAGCAGCAAAGGCGCGTAACTCGGTTAGATCTTGCTGAGCAAAGGGCTTGCTGCGCTCGGCGAGGTCGTGCAAAAAGCTCAATACTTGCTCAGAGGACTCGGCCATTTTGGTGCTGAGTGACAGCTCACTGTAGTTTTTAAAACTCAGTAATTGTGCCAGTTCTAAACGCAAGTCGAGGATTTCAGCCATGATGGGTGAGTTATCGAGCTGACCGGCATTGGGGCCTTGATCAGAGGCGCGAGTGCTATAGGCGCGATAGACTTCGGCGCGTAAATTACGATCATCGGCGTAGGTCATGACTGCGTAGTAGCTGGGGAACTCAAGGGTGATTAACCAACCTTCCAGTTCTTTATCTTGTGCTGCTTGGGCCATTTGCTCTTTAGCTGAGTCGGTGAGGCCGGCTAACGCCTGCTCATCAGTAATATGCTTGGTCCAAGCTTGGGTGGCATCGAGCAAATTATTAGAGTAGGTACTGGACAGATCAGAGAGGCGCATTTGAATCTCGCCATAACGTTTTTGCTTGGCGGGTTCTAGATCAATACCGGATAAGCGGAAGTCACGCAGCTCATCTTCTAAAATGGTTTTTTGTGCAATGGAAAACTGCTCAGCAGCAGGGCTATTGGCCAGCGCTTGGTAAGCATCAAATAAGGCACGATTTTGTCCTTGCTCCGTCCAAAATTCAGACAGCTTAGGCAGGCAGGCTTCATAGGCTGCCCGTAACTCAGGACTGTTACACACCGCATTGAGATGACTGACCGGACTCCAAGCTTCGCCTAAACGCGCGCCGAGTTCGTCCATTGGCAAGACTAAACTGTCCCAGGTCGGCGCTTGTGCAGCGCTTAATAATTGTGCAATCGCCGCACGGCTGTCGGCAAGAATAGTGTCAATGGCCGGTTCGATATGCTCAGGACGAATAGCTGAGTAGCTGGGTAAGTCAAAATCTTGCAGTAGAGGATTGTCTTGATCAGTCACGGGAATACCTGTAAATACAAAAGATGGATGGCTGGCTGCAGCCAATAATGACTCTATCTTAATACAAATCAGCGCCAGCGCGGTTTAGGGTTTTCTATTATGTCGATTAGAATCTATAACAAAACATTACCACAGTGTGGCAGTAGGGTGTTCATTGATCCCAGTGCCGTGGTGATTGGTGATGTGCACTTGGGCGATGATTGTTCGGTGTGGCCGCAAGCAGTGATTCGTGGGGATATGCATTCAATTCGTATTGGTGCGCGTACCAGTGTGCAAGATGGCAGCGTGTTGCACATTACTCATGCCGGACCTTTTAATCCGCAGGGTTACCCATTAACGATTGGCGACGATGTCACCATTGGCCATCAGGTTTTATTGCATGGGTGCAGTATTGGTTCGCGGATCTTGATTGGAATGGGATCGATTGTGATGGATGGTGCGCGTATCGATGATGATGTGGTGCTGGGGGCTGGCAGTTTGGTGCCGCCGGGTAAGCATCTGCTGAGTGGTTATTTATATATGGGGCGTCCAGCGCAGCAAGTGCGTGCCTTAACTGAAGAGGAAATGGCTTTCTTTACCTATGGCGCCGGTAATTATGTGCGTTTAAAAGATAGCTATCTGGCGCAAGAGGAATAAGTCGTGTGTGGTGGCGTGACAAGGCCGCAGCGCCTTGTCACCTTACTGCTTAATAGCGCCAGAATGCCGGTGATAATAAGATCAATAAAGAAAACACCTCAAGGCGACCGAGAATCATCGCTAGACTCAGAATCAACTTAGCCGTATCTGGCAAGCTGCCATAGTGTGCGGTGGCATCACCCAATGCTGGGCCGAGGTTGTTCATGCAAGAGGCCAATGCTGAGAAGGCGGTAATAGGATCGAGCTCGCAGGCCAGCAATGCCAGCATCAGAGTAAAGAAGGTCACCATATACACCACACAAAAGCCCCAAACTGACTCAATCACGCGATCAGGGACTTTGCGTTTACCCAGTTTAATGGTGAAGACCCCATTGGGGTGCAACAGGCGCTGAATCTCACGTTGGCCTTGGCGGTACAGGAGCATGACGCGCATTACTTTCATACCGCCACCGGTGGAGCCTGCACAGGCACCAATAAAGGTGGTGTACAGCAGTAAAAAGGGTAGGAAACTCGGCCAGCCACTGAAGTCAGTAATACCAAAACCGGTGGTGGTTGCTACGGAAACCACTTCAAAGGCGGCATAGCGAATGGACAGTAAGGGATCGTCATGATGGTTATAAATCATCAAGACCGCGGCAGTCATCAAAAAGGCTGCGGCTAGAATCTTTAAATAGGTTTGGCACTCTGGATCTTTTAAGTAGGCTTTTAACGATCGACTGCGTAAGGCTAGAAAGTGCAGAGCAAAGTTCATCCCCGAAACAGCCATAAAAAAGATACAGATCATCTCAATCAACACACTATCAAAATAACCAATACTGGCGTCATGGGTGGAGAAACCACCAATGGCGATGGTTGAGAAACTGTGGCCAATTGCATCGAAGATGCTCATACCCGCCGCCCAGTAAGCGAACGCACAGAGCAAAGTCAGGCCGCAATAAATCAACCATAAGGTTTTGGCTGTATCGGCAATCCGTGGCGAGAGCTTGTTGTCTTTCAGCGGCCCGGGCATTTCTGTACGGTACAGTTGCATGCCACCGACACCTAACATCGGCATAATCGCTACCGCCAATACCACGATGCCCATACCGCCGAGCCATTGCAATTGCTGGCGATAATAGAGGATCGAGCGTGGCAGTTGATCAATACCGGTCAGTACCGTGGCACCGGTGGTGCTCAGCCCAGAAAAGGCTTCAAACAGTGATTCGCTGACGCCCATATTGGGACTGGGTGACAGCATAAAAGGGATGGCCCCGAACGAGCCCAGTACGATCCAGAACAGTGCCGTGATTAAGTAACCATCCCGCACCCGCAGCTCCGCTCGAGCGTGGCGCACGGGCAGCCAAATAAACAAACCGGTCAATAAGGTGATCGCAAATGACCAAGCAAAACTTGAGCTTGAGCCTCCGTCATCATACAAGGCAATCAGTAGTGGCGGCACATGGCTGATGCTGAAGAGCATCAAAAGAACGCCAAGAATTCGACCAATCGCGGCAAAGTGCATGGTTGCTACTCGTTAAAAATACGCAGGGTATCGGTTAGAAAAAGGTCAGGCCCGGCTGGAACAGACGTTCCACATCGCGGATATATTTTTTATCCACCACGAATAAAATAAAGTGGTCATCGGCTTGAATAACAATATCTTCGCTGCCGATCAGTACTTCGTCATTACGAATAATGGCACCAATCGTTGTTGCGGGTGGTAATTGAATTTCACTGACTTTTCGGCCGATCACTTTACTGGATTTGCGATCACCATGGGCAATCGCTTCAATGGCTTCTGCAGCACCGCGGCGTAGCGAATGGACGCTAACAATATCACCACGACGTACGTGCGAGAGTAAGGTGCTCAGAGTCGCCAATTGCGGGCTGATCGCAATATCAATGGCGCCGCCTTGCACTAAATCAGCGTAAGCCGGGTTATTAATGATGGCCATCACTTTGCGCGCACCAAGACGTTTGGCCAGTAACGAGGCCATAATATTGGCTTCATCATCATTGGTCAGCGCTAAGAAAATATCCACTTCATCGATATTTTCTTCCACCAATAAATCACGGTCAGAGGCACTGCCATGCAGCACTACTGTCGTGTCTAAGCTGTCGGATAAATAGCGGCAACGAGCAGCATTGATCTCAATGATTTTAACTTGATAGCGGCTTTCAATCGCCTCAGCGAGGCGTTCACCAATATGGCCACCGCCGGCAATGATCACTTTACGATAGCTGTCTTCCATGCGGCGCAATTCACTCATCACGGCGCGAATGTGCCCACGAGCAGCAATGAAGAATACTTCATCATCGACTTCGATAATGGTGTCGCCGGTGGGGAAAATCGGTCGGTCACGGCGGAAAATAGCCGCAACACGCGTCTCAACGCTGGGCATGTGTGCCCGTAATTGGCGCAGTTCTTGACCCACTAGAGGCCCGCCATAATAGGCTCGTACGCAGACCAATTGCGCTTTGCCTTCGGCAAAATCCAACACTTGCAAGGCGCCAGGGTATTCAATCAAACGCTTAATATGATTAGTAACGGCTTGTTCTGGACTGATCAGTACATCAATCGGAATGGCATCGGTATCAAATAATTCAGAGCGGGTTAAGTAAGCAGACTCGCGAACTCGGGCGATCTTAGTTGGCGTGCGAAACAGTGTATGCGCCACTTGGCAGGCGACCATATTGGTTTCATCGCTGTTGGTAACAGCCACCAGCATATCGGCATCATCAGCACCGGCTTGGCGCAAAATGGTTGGAAACGAGCAATGACCGACCACGGTACGAATATCTAAGCGGTCACCTAAATCACGTAAGCGCTCAGTGTCGGTATCCACCACGGTAATATCATTGGCTTCGTTGGCTAAATGCTCTGCCAACGTGCCGCCGACTTGTCCTGCACCGAGAATAATAATTTTCATCCGATATCCTTAAGTGCTCTGTACTGGCGCTTGTTTGATCAGACGCGCATAGTAAAAACCATCATGTCCGCCGACTTGAGCGAGCAGCTGCTGGCCGTGAGGTTGTTTTTTGCCGAATTCTGCACTGAAGGGTAATTCTTGTGCATCACTGGTGCGTTGTAAAAACGCGGCAACCACCTCAGTGTTTTCTGTGGGTAGCGTAGAACAGGTGGCGTACAGCAAGATACCGTTTTCTGCGAGAGTTGGCCAAAGCGCATCGAGCAGCTCACCTTGCAGCTGCGCTAAGGCAGTAATGTCATCAGCTTGGCGAGTCAGTTTAATATCGGGGTGACGACGAATCACGCCAGTGGCGGAGCAGGGTGCATCCAGCAAAATACGCTGAAAAGCTTTGCCGTCCCACCATTGATCAACCGCTCGAGCATCGCCTGCCAGTAGCGTGGCGTGGAGTTTTAAGCGTGCTAGATTCTCTTTAACCCGCTCTAAACGTTGCGGCTCTAAGTCAATCGCGACGACTTCTTGTAGTTGTGGCTGACTTTCTAAAATATGGCAGGTTTTACCGCCCGGTGCACAGCAGGCATCCAGTACCCGTTGCTCAGGTTCGAGCATCAGCAGTTGTGCGGCCAATTGCGCCGCTTCATCTTGCACGCTAACCGCGCC
>Ga0172382_10007571_pt1 | contig 15379 bp, 15 predicted proteins | sample Leawel138RmetaG_FD_122245 | JGI IMG/M metagenome (GOLD analysis project Ga0172382, IMG submission 122245) | Leachate microbial communities from a municipal landfill in Southern Ontario, Canada - Leachate well 138R metaG | ecosystem: Engineered > Solid waste > Landfill > Unclassified | place...
AGGCGGAGATACTTCAACCAGCTATAGAAAATCTATTTATCAGGCATCTATAAATATGCTTAGGGACTATTATGTAGCAGGGACCGGCCTGGGGCAATTCAAGGAGATTTACAAGGTATACTCTTTAAATGCGGCCAAATCTTTCCATGCCCACAATACCTTCCTAATGATTTCTATTGAGATGGGAATTTTAGGTATAGGATCATTTTTTGCAATGATTCTATCTTGGGCCAGGGAAATTATCTCTACCTTAAAGTACAGAGATGACCAGATGAGTTTTATTTCAATCAGCATATTTGCAGGTATAGTAGGTTGTTCAATACAGGGAATGGTGGATCATATTTGGCACAACTACGACATTATGTTTATGTATTTTATTCTATTGGGGTTAGCCATATCAGCTACATTCTTGGCAGATGGAAAAGGAGTAGTAGAAAATGACTAGGCTTAGGGTGATGCAGGTAATTACAGATATGGGTTTTGGCGGTGCAGGAAAATACCTGGTGCATATTTGCAAATATTTAGATAGGGAAAAATATGAATTGTTGGTTGTAGTGCCAAAAGATAGTCTGCTCAAGTCAAGGTTAGAAGAGTTTCCAGACATTCTTGTACTAGAGGTGCTTGGCATAGATAGAAGGTCCTTTAGTTTTGTGGGAGTTAGGGAACTTTACCAGCTAATAAGGGCAAATAAGCCGGCAATCCTTCACTCACATGCCTGCCTATCAGCTAGGATTGCCGCATCCTTAAACGGGGTAAGGAGGACCATATATACTAGACATAGCTTACAGGCCCCTAGTAGGGGAATAAAAAAAGCTATGAAGCTTATTTTGAGCAGGATACTGGCCAGCAAGGCCATAGCTGTATCCAATGCAGTAAGGAATAATCTACTTGCAGAGGGAGAGAGAGAAGAAGATATTTATTTAATATATAATGGAGTTGAACAAACTAATAAGGTTTATCAGAAAGACAATCTAAGGGAGAAATATAGCCTAGCTGAAAATGAAATAATCATATCCTTAGTTGGAAGACTGGACAAGGTAAAGGGTCAGAAGCATTTGTTAAAAACTTTAGAACTATTGGGAGAGAAGTTGGAGGGTATTAGGATACTGCTAGCAGGTCAGGGACCTGAACGCCCTCATTTAGAGGCTTATGCTAGAGACAAGGGTCTTCCCGTCGAATTTTTGGGTCATATAAATGAAATAGATGAGATATATAGCTTATCGGACATTGTGGTCAGTACATCTAATTCCGAAGCATTTCCCTTTGCCATATTAGAGGCCTTTTCACACGGAAAACCAGTGGTTGCCTTTGAGGTTGGAGGCATAGGAGAGGCGGTTGTAGATGGCCAAGACGGCTTTCTAGTGGATTTCTTAGACTATGAAGGTTTTTCCAATAGGCTATTAAAACTAATAGAAAATGAAAACCTAAGAGAAGAGTTTGGGCAAAGAGGATTTGAAAAAGTCAAATCAGAATTTGCTGTGGAAGATATGGTTAAAAAGATAGAAAGCGTTTACGGAGGTATTTAAATGAATTGGATAAAGAAAATTGGTATAATCGATATCGCGATTGTCGTGATTGTGTTAGGAGCTGTATTTTATCTAGTTAAACCTTTTCGGAGCAGGGCAGATGTCATAAAAAACACCACTCCCATTGTCTATACCTTTGAGACGAAGGATGTACAAATGGAATTTATAAACCAATTAGAAGATGGTATAGATGTATATGACTCTAACAAGAATTATTATTTAGGAAAGATTAAGGATTTTAGATATGAGCCTTACAAGGAAAAATTCGAGGATAGGGAAAGGGGCATAATAAGCATGGTAGAATATCCAAACCTCTATACAGTCCTCATAGATATTGAAGCCAATGCACAGATCGAAAATGATGTAATTTTAGTAGACAGGGAAGAAATAAGGGCCGGACTATATCTACCCATTAAGGGCAAGGGCTTTGCAAGCTACGGATATATAGTTGGTATTGAGAGGTAATGGATATGAAAAGAAAATTGAATTGGATAGACTATGGCATTATTTTGGTAATCATAGGACTTGTATTTGTATTGGGTACAAAGGTTAAAAGTATCAAATCCCAAAAGTCAGTAGGGAATGGAGGTATCCTAAATACAAGGAGAGAAATCACATTAAAGATAGAGGACGTAAGGAAATATTCAGTAGACTCCATAAATATTGGAGACAATATATATTCTGATGACACCAATTATTACTTTGGAAAAATTAGGGATATAGAAATTGAAGACTCCTACCTAATCCTTGTAAAGAACAATGGGGAGATAATAGAGACTAGAAGCCCTGACAGATATAATATTATCTTAAAGGTGGATTGCAATATTCTGGACAGGACCAGTGGGTATTTTGCAGAGGGGATTACGGAGGTTAAGGTCAATTCTACAGGAAAATATAAAACGATTGGCTTATTATTTACTGCGATTACGCAAAGTATAGGGGAGTAGATTTAAATGGGCAAGGAGCAAAAAGTTATCTTACAGGCCCTGATGGGTTTAGATATTGGGGGGGCCGAAACTCATGTTGTGGAACTATCTATTGAGCTCAGAAAAAGGGGCTATAGGGTCATCGTTGCCTCTAATGGTGGAGTATATGAAAGCACATTAAAGAATAATGGGGTAGAACTAGTCAAGGTACCCCTGCACACAAAGAATCCACTGGCAGTTATAAAATCCATTAGATTACTTTATAATATTATCAAGAAAGAGAATATAAATCTGGTACATGCTCATGCCAGAATTCCAGCATTTATCTTATCACTATTACAAAAACAATTGGCTTTTACAATGTTTACCACTGCCCATGGGATATTCCATGTAAACTTCCTGTTAAAATACATAACCAGATGGGGCGACCAGGTATTTGCAGTCAGTAAAGAGGTAAAGAATTATTTGCTTGAAAATTATTCGGTAGAAGAGAGCTCCATACATGAAAATATTAATGGCATCAATTTGGAAAAATTTAAGAGCCTTGTCAATGTGGAAGAAAATGAATACATTGTACACGTGAGCAGACTGGAAGGAAATACCAGCATGATTGCGAACCTCTTAATTGAGTATGGGAAAAACCATAGGGATAGGAAGCTTATAATTGTAGGCGGAGGCGAGGAATTAGATGGACTGAGAAAAAGTGCCCATGATTTTGACAATATACACTTGCCGGGCAAGAGTACAGATGTAGGTGACTATTTAGGTAAGGCTAGGGTTTTTATTGGTGTAGGCAGGGCTGCCCTGGAGGCTATGAGTTGCAATATACCCGTCATATTGGCTGGGACCTTTGGCTATTTGGGACTCCTAAGGGAAGACAATATCGATTTTGCTGCTGTAAACAACTTTTCAGCCAGATATACAAATGAAATAAATTATGAAGCCCTGAGTATGGATTTGGACCAAATATTTGATAATAAGGACCAGTTAGATTATTCCTGGGAAAGGAAATACATAGAGAAAAACTACTCTTTAGATTTAATGACAGATAAATATGAAGAGGTTTATAAACTCTATCTGGAGGATAAATATGAAGAGGGTTAAAAGCTTAATAATTGGATACTATGGATCCGACAATATTGGCGATGAAATGCTATTAAAGGCCAGTATAGACTTGCTAAATAGGGTATATGAGCATCCAGAGATTACAGCAATCACCTATAGTGTAATGGATACAAGGGAAAAACATAAGATAAATGGTATAAGCAGAAATAAATACTTTGAAATAGTCAGGGCTATAGGGAACTCCGACATAGTCATAGGCGGCGGAGGTTCCATGCTGCAAAATGTAACTAGCAATAGGTCTTTAATCTACTATTTGACAATCTTATTTTTGGCGACGATAATGGGAAAAAAAGTCCTGCTACTGGGGAATGGTATAGGTCCATTGAGGGGTGGTTTTTTTAAAAAAATTACCCTGATAGTATTGAGGCGATTAGATGCCCTTGTACTCAGGGACCGAGAATCATATGAATTTTTAAGGGATCATGGGTTAAGGAATATATATTTGGGAAATGACCTAGCATTTACCTTAAAATTTGATCGGGTAGCTAGTCAGCCCGGGAAAATTGCCTTAAATCTGAGAAAATGGGTTGACAACAGGGAGTTTAACACTGTTTTAAAAGATTTTACTAAATATTTAATTGGAAAAGGTTTTAAGGTAGTCTTGCTTCCCTTTCAAAAGGGCAATGACGATATAATCTTGGGCCAGTTGGCGAAAAGTCTAGATAGTGAAAATCTAATTTTCCCCGGACCACTAGGTCAGGAAAGACTATTAAATGAAATATCAACATCGGAAATATTTATTGGCATGAGGCTGCATGGATTAATATTTAGTTCCATGTTCAGGAGGCCTTTCATAGGCCTGTCCTATGACCCAAAAGTAAGTATCTTTTCACAAGAACAAGGACAAATTTGCATAGAAAACCTAGATGAGATTAGCCTAGAAATATTAATAGATGCCTTTGAGAAGTTATATGGGGAGCTTAATCACTATAATGGAAAGCTTGAGGAAAATATGAAAACAATACTTTCACTAAACTCTATCAATGAGGAAGTTCTGAGGAATATCAGTATAGGGGAGGACTAAGATGAAAAAGATAATAAAAAACCTTATAATAGGCTTTAGTATGACAGCCATTATATTCATGGGGGCAATTGCCTTTACCGAGCCAGGTTCACAAATGGACCCCCTAGTTACATTGAGCTATGTGGATATGAAAATAGACCAGCTAAAGACCTATATAGACAGCAAGGTCAATAAGGAAAGTGCAGATCAAGAAGAGGGTGCCTGGAAGGTAGTAGAAGTCCAAGAGGGCCAGTCCCTAATGTGTTATGGAGGTACAGAAATAATTCTCAGGTCAGGGAAGGCCAAGGCCGTATCCATATTTGTAGGTGATATAGAAAACGGCCTTACAGATATTACCCTAGGCAGAGATTTAAAGATGGACGAAAATATTGAGGAAAACCACCTGCTTATTATACCTAGGACCGATAGTAGAGGTGCCTATGCCGTAACAGATACATTTTGGCTAGTCAAGGGCGATTATAAAATCAAATAATAGGTGATTAAATGGATATAGTGGAGATTTTTGGGACTAAGATATGCAATGTTACCATGGAGGAGGCCCTGGAGAAGATTGGGGCTTTTTTAGGAGGAGAAGATTTAAGGGTTATCTTTACTCCCAATACAGAGATAGTAATGGCTGCTAGGGAGGACTCAAACCTAAGGGATATTATAAATCAAGGGGACCTTGTCGTTCCCGATGGCATAGGGCTCATATACGCATCTAAAATTAAGAAAAGGCCCTTAAAGGAAAGGGTTACTGGCTATGATATATCTATGAATCTACTGAAGACAGCCAATGAAAATTCCCATAGCCTCTATCTCCTAGGGGGAAAGGAAGGAATTGCCAAGGCGGCAGGGGATAAGATAGGGGAAATATATCCAAATATCAGGCTGCTTGGATATCATCACGGATATTTTAAGGGAAGCCACAATGGGTATAGAGGACATGAAGAAGAGGAAAAGATAGTAAGCGAAATCAATTCACTTAGGCCGGATATTATTTTCCTGGGGCTTGGATTTCCAAAGCAGGAGCTTTGGATAAATATAAATAAATCTAGGATTAAGGCCAAGCTTATTATTGGCAATGGGGGAGTAATGGATGTTTTGTCAGGAGAAGCTAAGAGAGCCCCTGAAATATTTATCAGGCTAGGTCTTGAATGGCTATATAGGCTAATAAAAGAACCTTGGCGACTTAGGAGGCAGATGGCTTTGCCGAGTTTTATGATCAGGGTTATATTTTCTAGAGATGTGGTAAAATAAAAATGCTATAAAACAGGAGGTTAGGAAATGGAATTGCAGCAAGTAGCGAATGAAATAAGGAAAAGCATCATAAGGATGCTGGAAAAATCAAAGTCTGGCCATCCCGGCGGATCCTTATCTGCCGTAGAGATAATGACAGCCTTATATTTTAAAGAAATGAATATAGATCCAGGTAATCCCAAATGGGAGGACAGGGATAGATTTGTATTGTCCAAGGGACATGGAACTCCAGTCCTATATGGGACCTTGGCAGAGAGAGGTTTTTTCCCCAAGGAGGAATTGGATAGTTTCAGGAAGATAGATTCAATCTTACAAGGGCACCCTGATATGAAATCAACTCCTGGTGTGGATATGACCACAGGTTCACTGGGTCAAGGTCTGGCTGCTGCCAACGGCATGGCCTTGGCAGGGAAATTGGACCACAAGGGATATAGGGTTTATGCCATGATAGGAGACGGTGAGTCCCAAGAGGGCATTATATGGGAGGCCCTGATGTTATCTGCCCACTATAAGTTAGACAATCTAACGGTCTTTTTAGACTACAATGGACTGCAAATTGATGGAAAAGTAAGCGATATAATGAATATCGAGCCAATCGACGAGAAATATAGGGCTTTCGGCTGGCATGTTATAAAGATTGACGGACATTCCTTTGATGAAATATTCGCTGCAATAGAGGAGTCCAAGCAAACCAAGGGAAGGCCTACTATGATAATCGCAAACACTATAAAGGGAAAGGGCATATCCTACATGGAAAACCAGGCTGGTTGGCATGGCAAGGCCCCTTCAAGTGAAGAAGCAAAAATAGCATTGGAGGAATTGGGGGTAGTTGAAGATGACTAAGATGATTGCTACGAGAGATGCTTATGGAGATACCCTAAGGGAATTGGGGGAATTAAACAAGGATATAGTAGTCTTAGATGCTGACCTGTCGGGCTCAACAAAGACCTCAGCATTTGCCAAGGCCTTTCCAGATAGGTTTTTCAATGTTGGAATAGCAGAGCAAAATTTAATGGGAACAGCGGCTGGATTGGCAGCTGCGGGGAAAATCCCATTTGCCAGTTCCTTTGCCATGTTTGCCACTGGCAGGGCCTTTGAGATAATTAGAAATTCAATATGCTATCCGAGATTAAACGTCAAGATAGCTGCTACCCATGCAGGTCTGACCGTGGGGGAAGATGGGGCTACCCATCAGGCTCTTGAAGATATTAGCATAATGAGATCCTTGCCAAACATGATTGTCCTAAGCCCTGCAGATGCAGTGGAAACAAGGCAGTGTATCATTCAGGCTCTTGACTACAATGGTCCAGTCTATATTAGGCTGGGCAGGGCAAAGCTACCAGTTATATTCGATGATAATTATAAATTTGAAATAGGCAAGGGTGTGCAATTGACTGAAGGGAATGACCTTGCCATTATAGCAACGGGGACAATGGTAGATAGGGCACTCAAAGCAGCAGAAAAACTTGCTCAGGAAAATATATCCGCTAGAGTGATAAATATGCCCAGCATAAAGCCCATAGATAGAGATATTATTATCAAGGCCGCAAGGGAAACCAGAGGAATAGTAACAGCAGAGGAGCACAGTATAATAGGAGGTCTAGGCTCTGCAGTTGCAGAGCTAGTGTCTGAAAATCACCCTACAAAGGTTATTAGAATAGGAACAATGGATACTTTTGGCGAATCAGGGGAAGGATTTGAGCTACTAGATAAATATGGTTTAAGTGTAGACAACATTATAAATAAAGCCAAGGAAATACTATAGGATGACTTAGGTCATCCTTTTTTCACGGAATGGTACATAATCTAATCTCCTAAGGAATATTATGGTATAAGAACAATTATTTGGGGGGATTAGATTGAAAAAAAGTCAAATTATTGCCCTGGCAATTATCCTACTTATCGCATTGATATTTATCCCAAGACTTATTAAGGGAAATAAAGGAGAGATAAGATTCAGCACAGTAAAGGAAGAAGACATACCGGAGAAGATAGCAGAGTCTTTGCCAAAATACATAATGGAAGAAAGAGCTCTAACCTGTAAGTATAGGGACGAAATATATGTTGTAGTGACTAGGGGTGAAAAAAATTCCAAGGGATATGAATTGGAAATAGATAAGATAATCAAGGAAAAATATTCCAAGGACCTATTTGATATAACAGTATATGCAAAATTCACTGACCCGGACATTGACGAAATTGTCGAGCAGGAATATGATTATCCTTATATAGTTGTGAAGACCAATTTAAAAATAATGCCGCAGGAAGTACACCTAGACATAGAATATCTGCAATAGGAGAGCAAGGCTCTCCTATTTTTTTCTTTTGACAGCCAGGTCGTGGTATAATATAATTTATAGATAAAATATCCTATTAAATCCGGGAGGTGTTAATTTGAATATAGTGGAAGAATTAAAACAACTGAAGGAAGTAATCTGGTATAACCCCAACTATCTAGACTATGACAGTGTCAAAAAAGACTTACCTCTGTCATTAGAAGATGTGATTGAGGCGGAGGAGAGATTGGAGAGATTTGCTCCCTATCTAAAGGCGGCCTTTCCAGAGCTTGAAGATGGGATAATAGAATCCCCCCTAGTAGAGATTAAAGACATGAAGACGTGGATGGAAGGAGCCTACAATAAAAAGATACATGGCAATTTGCTCCTAAAAAGAGATGATTTACTTCCCATAGCAGGTTCAATAAAGGCTCGGGGGGGTATATACGAAGTATTAAAACACGCAGAGACCTTGGCATTGGAAAGTGGCCTATTGGGAAAAGATGACGATTATAGCATATTGGCAAATGAAGAATCCAAGAGGTTTTTCTCCAACTACACAATACAGGTGGGCAGTACTGGAAACCTGGGCTTGAGCATAGGGATTATATCAGCCAAGCTTGGATTTGAAGTAATAGTCCATATGTCCCAGGATGCTAAGGAGTGGAAAAAAGACCTGCTTCGTTCAAAAGGAGCAAAGGTAGTAGAGTATTCTTCAGATTATTCAAAGGCGGTAGAGGAAGGACGGGCCTTGTCCGAGGAAAACCCTAACTCTCACTTTGTCGACGATGAAAATTCCAAGGATTTGTTTATGGGATATGCAGTTGGAGGTATAAGGCTGAAAAATCAGCTGGAGGATATGGGGATTTTAGTTGATAGGGAACACCCCCTCTTTGTCTACCTGCCCTGTGGTGTCGGTGGAGGGCCTGGTGGAGTTGCCTATGGCTTAAAATTAATGTATGGAGATAATGTCAACTGCTTCTTTGCAGAGCCAACTCACTCCCCTGCCATGCTTCTAGGTCTGGCGACGGGCCTTCACGACAAGATAGCTGTAGAAGACATTGGATTAGATAATATAACGGAGGCAGACGGGCTAGCAGTGGGCAGACCCTCCTCATTTGTGGGCAGGATTATGGATAGGATTCTAAGCGGTGCCTTTACAATTAATGACCATAGGTTATATGATTTCTTAAAAAACCTCTATGAAAAAGAGGGCATATTTCTAGAACCCTCTGCCCTAGCTGGATTTTATGGCCCCCTGCTTGTATCAGATAAATTTGAGGACGACAATATTACCCACATCTGCTGGGGAACTGGCGGAAGTCTTGTGCCCCAGGACATGGTTAAATCTATGCTTGAAAATGGCAAATAATTCATTGGACTAGGAAAAGGGATTGAGAACTTAAATAAAAACTATTGAAATAAGATTTGGAGGTGAATTGTATGTCGGAAAAATATATAATTCCCATAGAAAGGCTTAGAAATCAGTGTAATCCAAATGTTTTCCCATTTGAAACCACAGAGAAATGGGCTGCAAAAAGGGAGCTGATAGGACAAGATAGGGCCATGGAAGCATTAAAATATGGCTTGACCATGAAAAGAAAGGGATATAATATATATGTCTCTGGCTATACTGGAACAGGCAGGAACTCTTATTCCTTTCTAGTGGCAAAGGAATTTGCAGATAAGAGGCAGGTTCCAAGGGACTGGTGCTATGTTTACAATTTTAAAAGGCCCACATGTCCAAAGGCTATAAGCCTGGAAGCCGGGGAGGGCCAGATTTTTAGACAGGAAATAGAGGCAGCAATCAAGAGTATAGGCAGGGAGATACCAAAGGTTTTAAATTCAAAGGAATATGACGACAATAAAAATGCCATATTTAATGAGAACAAGAGGTTGGCAGAACAAATCTTGCTTGAATTAAACTCCATGGCCAAAGCATATAATTTCGTATTTAGGCAGACAGACAAGGGAATAATGAGCATCCCACTAATCGGCAACAGACCCATGACAGATGAGGAAATGGGAAAGCTTACGGAAGATGAGATTGAGAGTCTAGGTAATATTTCAATAGAATTGACGCAAAAATCCTTTGAGTATATTAAGAGGGTAAAGGCTGTAGAAGACAAGATGAAAAATGAAATTAAAAAGCTAAAAGAGGAGTATGTGCTTTTAGCTGCTACGAATTTTATTGGGCCTATACAGGTTAAATATAGGGAGAATGAGGGAATATATAACTTTCTCCTGGATATGAAATCCGATATAGTGAAGAATTACGGCATGTTTATGGAAAAAGAAGATGACAATATTATGGAAAACCTGCTTCTCCAAGGGGGCAGGAAGGAAGAGTCCTTAAAAAGATATGCCATAAACTTATTTATAGATAATAGCAACAAGAAGGGTGCACCCTTAATCAGGGAGATGAATCCCAATTACTACAATTTATTCGGGAAAATAGAATACGTAAATGAAATGGGAGTTGCAAAAACCGACCATACAAGGATCAAGCCAGGCTCTATGCACGAAGCCAATGGAGGGTATATAATTATTCAGGCCAAGGATATATTGCAAAACAAACTGGCCTGGGATGGACTTAAAAGGGCCATGGCTACGGAAGAACTAAAGATTGAAAATGTCTACGTATCCAATTTAACATCCGAGACCCTAAGACCAGAGGCAATTGAGTTGGATATCAAGGTTATAATAGTAGGAGACTATTACACATATCATCTGCTCTACGCCTATGATGAGGACTTTAGAAAGCTATTTAGGATAAGGGCTGATTTCGATACGGAAATGGAGAGAAACAAGGAAAATATACTAAAGATAGGGGATTTTGTGGCCTACCAATGCAAGGAGGAGAACCTGCTCCCATTTGACAGGGCTGCCCTAGCTTCAATAGTGGACATAAGCAGTAGGATTGCCGACGAGAAGGGCAAACTTACAGCTAGCTTTAGCCAATTGATTGAAATAATATATGAGGCCGATGGATGGGCGGTTAGCGAAGGGAAGAAAATGGTTGCTAGGGAGGACGTAGAGAAGGCAATCTTAAAGAAGCAATATAGAAACAATTCCTATGAAGAAAAGCTCCTAGAGTTAATTGAAAATGAAACCATTATAATAGACACTGTAGGTGAAAAGATTGGAGAAATAAATGGACTTGCAGTAATAGACCTAGGTCAATATGCCTTTGGCAGGCCTACTAAGATTACAGCAAATACCTACTTTGGGAAGGATGGAATAATCAATATAGAGAAGGAAGCTGACCAAAGTGGAAACATTCACAATAAGGGGGTATTAATTCTAGGAGGTTACTTAGGTGGCAAATATGCCAATGACATTCAGTTGTCCATGACGGCCAGTATAACCATGGAACAGTCCTATGACGGCATAGATGGAGACAGTGCCTCCAGTACGGAGTTGTATGCTATCTTATCTAGCCTTGGAGACATACCCCTTAAACAAGGAATTGCAGTGACGGGTTCAGTAAACCAAAAGGGGATTATACAACCCATAGGGGGAGTAAATGAAAAGATTGAGGGATTTTACAAGGTCTGCAAGCTCAAGGGATTTAATGGCGGAGAGGGAGTTATCATACCAAGTAAAAATATAGACAATCTAATGTTAAATGACGAAGTCATTGAGGCAGTAAGGAAGGGAATATTCACCATATATGCTGTTGACACCATAGATCAGGGCATAGAAATATTGACCGGACTAAGGGCGGGGGAACTAGGGGAAAATGGCGAATATGAGGAAGACACCGTAAATGCCCTAGTTCAGGAAAAATTAATATATTATTCTAGCTTAAGCAAGGAAATTGGAGAAGACTAAAGGATGGGAAATAAAACCCATCCTTTTATTTTGAAGCGTAATTGTCGAAATACCCTTGAACTAGGACTACTGGCGTCCCCTTGTCACCACTTCCGCTGATTAGGTCACAGAGACTACCTAGCAGGTCGGTTAACTGCCTAGGAGTAGTTCCTAGGGATTCAGACTGTTCTAGTTTATTATCCTTATTTGAAATCTTATTTTTCACAGCATCTGAGATTTTGGATTTATCCATGTCTGTGAGTTCAGTATCCACTATATATTTGAGCTTAAGTTCATTGGGAGTTCCTCTCAGTCCTTCTGTATATCCAGGTGATACCACTGGATCTGCCAATTCCCATATCTTGCCCACTGGGTCCTTAAAGGCACCATCGCCATAGACCATAACCTCTATATCTATCCCAGTCCTTTCTTTAACCTTTTTCTGTACCTCTTCTACAAAGATTTGAGAGTCCCTTGGAAATAGCTTTAATTCTTTTTCTGAAGCTAGGTTAGAGCCAAGAAGTCCATACTCTGGGTTGTAGCCGGATCCGTCAATGGGAGAATTTAGTATATCGCTCAAATCGTACAGGATATTTGCTCCGGATTCCCTTAAAATTCTCTTAGTCCTATTTCTTTCGTGGACATTTGCCACTAGGATATCCTTGGTATAGTCTAGAATAGTCCTAGGGTTGTTGGAAAAAACTATCTTAATCCTATCTCCACCTATAGCCTTATATACATCTACATAATCCACACCGGTAAAGGGATGAAGGACTTTTTGACCAAAAAGTTCCCTATAATCCTTTTCTGTTAGGACATCAGTATAGGGATTTATCTTAAGCTCATCCATCTTGTCGACGTCCATCAGATGGTTACCTACCTCATCAGACGGATAGGAAAGCAGCAAGACCACATCCCTTCCGCTATCAACTATTCCCTTTAATATGATGGAAAACCTATTCCTACTGAGAATAGGGAAAACTATACCAAGACTTGAAGGAAATTTTTCTCTTATATCGGTACTAATAGCATTGGCAGCAGCATAATTGCCCTGGGCCCTAGCTAGTAGGGATTCAGTAATACCTAGTACGTCCCTGTCCCCTATATGAAATCCATGTGAATTGGAAGCCTGCAGCAGGGAATCGACTACGATATTGACTAAATCATCTCCTCTCCTAATAATGGGGGTTCTTATTCCCCTGGCTGTAGTACCTATAGATCTAATCATAAAAAACTCCTCCTAAAATCAAATTAAAACACCTCATATATTATATCACAAAAACCAAGAATAGAGAGAAGCTGATTAAATTTTATTTACAGTAGATTGTTCTCTCCTCAGTGATTATCAAATCCACTGGAATATCAAAATCGTCAACGGGGACTTGATCCACTATTTGAAGGTCAAATGCCAGGCCGATTTTTATAACCCCCTTATCAATCTTAGACAAAAACCTATCATAGTAACCGCCACCATAGCCCACCCTATAGCCATTTTTGGCAAAGGCTAGGCCAGGCACCAAAATTAGGTCTATGGTACTAGGTTCTACAAATCTGTGAAATTCTTTCTTTGGCGCTAGAATATTGTGATAGCCGACTTCCAATTCGGAAAAATCGAAAAGTTCCGAAGCTTTCATCTCCCTAGGCTCATGGATTGTGAACGGGACAAGCATTGATTTTCCAATACTTATAGACCTCTTAATCAGTTGATGGGTATGGACCTCACTAGCTGCACTTACAAAGGACATTATCCTATTGGCTTTCTTATAATAATCCATTTCATATAGCCTATCTTCTATTAACTTGCTAAATTTTTCTATTTCCTCTTTGGTCAGTTGGGTCCTGCTCCTTAAAATCTCATTTCTTAAATCCTTTTTGTCCAAAAAATCACCTCTTTATGTTTATTTATCCCGCATTTTATATTATAATATGATATATGGGTCGAAATACATTATTATTTTGCAAAAATTTGCTTTCGGCCTTCATATTATAATATACTAATAAGATGGATTATAATTTTTTATTTAGAAGATAAGCGCTATTAGCCTGTTGGATATATATTATATCATAGAAACGAGGAGATGACATTGATACGGTTTCACAAAGTTGACAAGGAATACGATAATAATGTAAAAGCTTTACTAAATATAGATTTGAGTATACATAAGGGTGAGTTTGTTTTTTTAGTAGGTTCATCAGGGGCAGGGAAGTCTACCATGATAAAGTTGCTCTTAAAAGAAGAGGAGCCAACAAGTGGGCAAATAATATTAAATAATATGGATATTACCAAGGTCAAGGGTAGGAGGATTCCCTATATTAGGAGAAATGTCGGTGTAGTATTTCAAGACTTCAGGCTTTTGCCAAATAAGACAGTCTATGAGAATGTTGCCTTTGCTATGGAGATAGTAGGGGCACATCCCAAGGAAATCAGGAGAAGGGTGCCCATGATTCTGAGCATGGTTGACCTCAGTAGGAAGGCATCAAATTTTCCAGATCAACTGTCAGGGGGAGAGCAACAAAGAGTCTCTATTGCCAGGGCAATAATCAATAGTCCACCTGTCCTCATTGCAGACGAGCCAACGGGAAATTTAGACCCTGAAACTGCATGGGATATTATGAGGGTTTTATCCGAGATAAATGGGAGGGGTACAACCATACTCATGGCAACCCATGCCAAGGATATAGTAAATATAATGAAAAAGAGGGTTATAGAAATCCATGAGGGTAGGCTAATCAGAGATGAACAGAAGGGTGGATATGGCAATGAAATTGCGAGTAGTTAGGAATATTGTAAAGCAAGGATTTCAGGGGATGTGGAGGAACAGAGGCATGGGCCTTGCATCTATCAGTTCCATATCTGCTGTACTTATGATACTGGGGCTAGTACTAATACTTATATTAACCATCAACAATGTAGTCCTGGAAACTAAAACCAAATTTGATGAAATACAGATATATTTAGAGGATTCTTTAACCAATGAAGATTTAGATAATATAGAGTACCAGATTAAGGACTTAGAAGGGGTATTATCGGTCGTATTTTTATCCAAGGAACAGGGATTGGAAATAATGAAGGAGGGGTGGGAGGAAGAAAGTTACTTGCTAGAAGGACTTGAGGAAAACCCCTTACAGAATTCCTATATAATCCAGTTAAGGGACATCAAATATGCGGAAGAAATAGTCCCCAGACTAAAGCTAATCAAGGGAGTCGACGATGTAAAATACTATCAGGATATAATAGACAAGCTATTAACCATAGCTAATTATATAAGATTTGTGGGTATTGGAGTAATAGGAGCACTGGTATTGATTTCAATTTTCATCATATCAAATACCATTAAAATAACTGTTAGCTCTAGAAAAAGAGAAATCAGTATAATGAAGTACGTAGGTGCAACAAATGGATATATAAGGGGACCATTTATAATTGAAGGGATTTTATTTGGGCTTATG
>Ga0172382_10007574_pt1 | contig 15376 bp, 14 predicted proteins | sample Leawel138RmetaG_FD_122245 | JGI IMG/M metagenome (GOLD analysis project Ga0172382, IMG submission 122245) | Leachate microbial communities from a municipal landfill in Southern Ontario, Canada - Leachate well 138R metaG | ecosystem: Engineered > Solid waste > Landfill > Unclassified | place...
ATGCCGGGCAGCGGCTGGTGCTGCCCGTGCCCCGGGACAGCGCGCAGCGTTTCTGGGTCCGGCTGGAGCGGCACGCGACCCTTGAGGCGGCCTGGGCCGCGCGCCGCGCGGCGCGCTCCCTGGGCCTGGACGCCCGGGTCCTGCCCTGGCGCGGCGACGACGGCGGGCTGCGGTTCTCCGTGACCCTGGGCGGCCCCCGGCTGACGCCCGAAGCGGCCCGGGCGGCCCTGGACGAGGCCGGAGCCGGCGCCCTGTTGGCCGTCGAGCACGGTCTGGCCATGTTTTCCCCGCGCTAGGCGGGACTTGCGGATACGAGGCGCACATGCAGGCGACACGGAAGAAGAAGCTTGGCGAAATGCTGGTCGAGGCGGGGCTCCTGGGCCAGGACGAACTGGCGCGCATCCTGGGTGAGCAGCGCGGCAGCGGCATGCGCCTTGGCGAATACCTGGTCAACCGGGCCATCCTCAAGGAGGCCCAGATCATCGACCTGGTCAGCCGCCAACTGGGCATAGATACATACAGTTCCGAGAAATATTCCTACGACGTGTACCTGGAGTCGGCGCTGCCCGCCGAGCTGGCCCAGCGCCACCGGGTTGTGCCCGTGGCGCGCCGGGGGCGGCTGCTCACCGTCGCCACCCCCGACCCCATGGACATCTCCGCCCTGGACGCCGTGGAGATCCACACCGGCCTGGAAGTGGAGCCGGTGATCTGCACCGAGAAGGACTTCGAGGCCCTGACCTACGCCCTTTACGGCGTGGCCAACGACCTGGGCGGGGTCATGGACGGCATGGAGGAACTCTCCACCGAGGGCGAGGCCAGCGCCGAGGAGATGGAGCAGGGCCCCGACATGGCCGTGGCCTCCCTTCAGGACATGGCCGAGGAAGCCCCGGTGGTGCGGCTGGTCAATTCCATCCTGACCCAGGCCGTGCGCGAGGGCGCCTCGGACGTGCACATCAGCCCCGAAAAGGACCATGTGCAGCTGCGCTTTCGCGTGGACGGGCGCCTGCGCGAGGTTCCCGCCCCGCCGCGCAACTATTTCCTGCCCATCGTCTCGCGCATCAAGATCCTGGCCAACATGGACATCGCCGTGGCCATGGTGCCCCAGGACGGGCGCTTCACCTTCAACGTGGAGGGCCGCGAGGTGCATGTGCGCGCCTCGACACTGCCGACCATCCACGGCGAGAACCTGATCCTGCGCCTGCTCATGCGCACGGGCACGGCCCTGACCCTTGACGACCTGGGCATGCCCGACGAGGAGCGCGCCAAGATAGAGGCGGCCATCGTCAAGCCCTACGGCATGATCCTGACCACGGGGCCCACGGGCAGCGGCAAAAGCACCACGCTTTACGCCGTCCTGCGCAAGCTGAACACGCCGGACATCAATATCGTGACCCTGGAGGACCCGGTGGAATACCGGGTGCCCAAGATCCGCCAGGTGCAGCTCAACCGCAAGGCGGGCATGACGTTCGCAAGCGGCCTGCGCTCCATCCTGCGCCAGGATCCCGACGTGATCATGGTCGGCGAGATCCGCGACCAGGAAACCGCGCGCATCGCCGTGCAGGCGGCCATGACCGGCCACCGGCTGCTCTCCACCCTGCACACCAACGACGCGGCGGGCGCCGTGACGCGGCTCGTGGAGATGGGCGTGGAGCCGTTCCTGGTGGCCTCGACGCTCTTGGTGTCCATCGCCCAGCGGCTGGTGCGCCGGGTGTGCCCGCATTGCCGCGAGGTGGACGAGAGCCGCCCGGCGGGGCTGGCCCTGCTCGGGCTGCCCGAGGACGGCACCTACTACCGCGCCGTGGGCTGCCGCCTGTGCGGCGGCACGGGCTACAGCGGCCGGGTGGGGCTCTACGAGATACTGGAGATCGACCAGAGCACCCAGGAGCTGATCCTGGCGCGCGCCGCGGCCCCGGAAATCGCCCGGGCGGCCATGGCGGCGGGCAGGCTGCGCCTGCTGCGCGACGACGCGGCCCGCAAGGTCGCCCAGGGCGTGACCACCGTGGCCGAGGCGCTGACGGCTGTGCTTGTCTAGTTTTCATTAGCTGAAACAGGACGATACGGATGCCCAACTACAAATACAAGGCCATGAGCGAGACCGGGACCCCCGTGCGGGGGGTCGTGGCGGCGGCGGACGAGGCCCAGGCCATGCAGATGCTGGCCGCCAAGGGGCTGATCCCCCAGTCCGTGCGCGCCGGCGGGGCCGAAGCCGCCGAGGGCGGCGGGGGCGGCTTCGCGCTCATGCAGTCGGTCAAGCCCCAGGAACTGATCCTGTTCACCAAGCAGGTCAGGACCATGGTCCACGCGGGCATTTCCATCGTCAACGTCTTTCGCATCATGGAGCAGCAGTCGAGCAACCCGCTCATGCGCCGCACGGTGAGCGCCGTGGTCCAGGACCTCAAGCAGGGCGCCTCGCTCTACGATGCGTTTTCGCGCCACCCCAAGGTCTTCAACGAGCTGTACTGCGCCATGCTGCGCGCGGGGGAGGTCAGCGGCAACCTGGTCAACGTGTTCGACCGGCTGATCTACCTCATCGACCATGAATACAAGGTCCGCAAGCAGATCATCTCGGCGCTGACCTATCCGGCCATCGTGCTGGTCATGCTGCTCGGGGCCTTCCTGTTCCTGCTGTCCTTCGTGGTGCCCAAGTTCGCCGAGCTTTTCGAGCGGGCGAACATCGACCTGCCCCTGCCCACGGAGGTCTGCATCGCCATGTACAAGGGCCTTTCGGCCTACTGGCCCATGATGCTCCTGGGCACCGTGGTCGTGGTCGGCGGCGCGTACCTCTATGTGCGCACGCCCGTGGGGCGGCTGAACAAGGACCGCCTGCTCCTGGTCCTGCCCCTGGTGGGCCCGGTGTTCCAGAAGGCGGCCATGTCGCGCTTCGCCAGCATCTTCGGGCTGCTGCAATCCAGCGGCGTGTCCGTGCTGGCCTCGCTGGAGATCATCTCGCGGACCATCGGCAACGCGGCCATCTCGCGCGTGTTCGACGGGCTGGGCGAGAAGCTGCGCGAGGGTCGGGGCATCTCGGCGCCCCTGCGCAGCAGCGCCTATTTCCCGCCCATGGTGGTCAACATGATCGCCGTGGGCGAGGAGTCGGGCAACCTGGAGGACATGCTCACCGAGGTCGCGGCCCATTACGACTACGAGGTGGAATACCAGGTGGGGCGCATGGCCGAGATGATCGGCCCGCTGCTCATGGTCGCCCTGTCGGCGGTGGTCGGCTTTTTCGCGCTGGCCATTTTCATGCCGATGTGGGATTTGACGAAAATGGCGCACTAGGCCCGACCCCCTCGGGCCAAAGGCATTTGGCGTTTTTCAACCCAAAAACCGTTCCGGAGGAACAGCGTATGCAGACCACTTCCCACTCCCTGAAGCGTCAGGGCTTCACCCTCGTCGAAATCATCGCCGTGCTGGTGATTCTCGGCATCCTGGCCGCCGTGGCCGTTCCCAAGTACATCGACCTGCAGGACGAGGCGGCCCGGAAGGCCGTCTACGCCGCCGTGGCCGAGCTGAACGCCCGCGAGAGCCTGGTCTGGGGCAAGCTGAAGCTGGACCCCGCCAGCACCGAGACCATGGACTACGACCTGGGCGACGACTTCGGTACCGTGACCTCCACGGCCACCGGCGGCACCCTGACCTTCAAGTCCAAGACCTACACCCTGACCAAGACCACGGACGCCAGCGGCAACAGCCCGACGTACTGGTCCTACGACGGTGCCGCTGGCTCCTAGCAGACGGCCCGCGCCGGGAGGGGGCTCCCCTCCCGGCGCTTTCGGGAACAACAGTTGAACGGCGAGAGGTCATGCGGAAGAACAGGAAAAATGCCAGGCTCGGCTTCACCGCGGTGGAGATCCTCGCCGTGCTCGTCATCCTGGGCATCCTGGCCGCCGTGGCCCTGCCGCGCTACGGCACGCTCCAGCAGGACGCGGCCCTGCACGCCCTGGACGCCGCCGTGGCCGAGCTGAACACCCGCGAGAAGATGGCCTGGAGCGGGCTGCGCATCGCCACCCCCGTGCCCGGCAGCGACCTGGCCATGGACACCGCCGCGCGGGCGCGCGTGGACACGGCCCTGGGCCAGCGCTATTCCTGGACCGCCGCCCCGAACGCCGCTGGCGGCACCCTGGAATTCGAAGGCCAGAGCGCGACGCTCACGCGCCTGGCGGCAACCCTGGCCGAGCCCGCCGTCTGGAGCCGTTAGCCATGTTCGCTTCGCTCCTCCATGTCCCGCGCCGCCTCCGGCGCTCCGCTCCCGCCCCGGCCTTCACCCTGGTCGAGGTCATCGTGGTGCTCCTGCTGCTGGGGCTGCTGTCCGTCGCGGCGGTGAGCGCCCTGGGCGACGGCGAGGACCGCGCGCTGCCCTACGAATTTTCTACGCTCAAGACGCATATCCGCTTCGCCCAGGCCCGGGCTATGGGCCGGAACACGCCCTACGGCATCCGCTGCCAGGACGGGGCGTACTGGCTGTTCACCGGCTCGCAGGTCGGCACCGCCGTGCGCCTGCCCGGACAGGCGGCCGACACCGTGACCCTGCAAAGCTCCGTGACCCCCGCCAGCTTCACCCTGGCTTTCAACGGCCGCGGACAGGCATTTTCCGCCGCAGTGTTCACCGCCGCCAACGCCCTTGGCGAGGACCAGGACGTGACCCTGACCCTGGACGGCGAAAGCCTGGGCTTCACCGTCACCGCTCACACGGGGTACATCCCATGACCGCCGCCCCGCCTCGCTCCCGCCGCGCCCGGCGCGCGGCCCCGGGCTTCACCCTCGTGGAGCTCATCGTGATCTTCGTCGTGGGCGCCGTGCTGGCCGTGATGGTCACCACCCTGGCCCACGAGACCATGCCCCACTTCGGCAACGAAACGGTGATCCAGGTGGACCGCCAATACGACCTGCTGCGCGAGATCGAGCGCCTCCAGGCCGCCTACCGCCAGCAGATCGAGGCCGGGACCCTGAACCTGGATACCCTGCTGTCCGGCTGGACGCCCGGCGGCCCCGTGACCCTTTCGGTGAGCACGCAGACCGTCTCCGCCGCTGGCGGCGGCTTCACCTTTTCCACGGCCGTGCGCAAGGTGCGCTTCACCTGCGGCGACTATGTGATGTATTCCTATTTCGCCGAGTAGCCGCATGCGCAACCGCCCGGGATTCACCCTCATCGAGATCATCCTGGCCATGAGCATCCTGGCCTTCGTCGGCGTGGTCTTCATTTCGGCCCTGACCTATACGGCCACGAGCTGGGTCGCCGCCGTCGAGTCGGTGGAGATGGCCCAGAAGGCGCGCCTGGCCCTGACGCGCATCTTCGTCGAGTTGCAGGAGATGCGCGGGATGGACGCGGGGCACCGGGCCGACAACGACGCCAACACATTGTATTTCATCGATATGGAGGGGCAGCCCCTGCTCCTGCGCCAGGTGGGCGACACCATTTTTCTCGACGGGGAGGCGCTGCTGGACGGCGCGGCCACGGGCGGCGAGATGCTCAGCTTCCGCCGCGCCGACGACAGCGACTGGGACCCCACCAACGACGACCTGGACGACCTCTACGAGATCGGCATCCGCGTGGTGCTCGACTCGCAGTACCTGAACACCCAGCGGGCCTTCGGCACCGTCGTCAACCCGCTGTACACGGGCGTTGCCCGTGCCCCGAGGCTGCAATGAGCCGAATTCGAGCGCCTTTCGTCAGCCGGTCGCGCCCCGGCGCGGCCATCGTGCCCCTGATTGTGACCCTGCTGCTGCTGGCCGGTGTGGGCCTTAGCGTACACGACCTGCTGAACACCAGCGCCCTGGAGCAGCCTGCCGCCGTGCCCGCGCGCGCCGCCCTCTACGCCGCCGAGGCGGGCATCCGGCTGGCCGCCGCCGAATACAACGCCCAGGGCGCCGCCGCCGACCGCGCGGCGCTGTTTGCGAACATCGACGGGCGCGACTTCGTCCTGGACTCGGCCACCGACTCGCGCTTCCGGCTGGACGTGTTCTCCTACGGCTTCCGCCCCCTGACGCACAACACCGGCACCCGGACCATCACCGCCCGGGCCGTGCGCCGCGTGCCCCTGGCGGACATGGCCGACAACTCCTCGGGGCCCATATCCATGCCGGCGGGCAGCCTGATCAGCGTGCGCGACGAGATCGGCAACGACATCCCCGCGACCCTGGCCGCCGCCGCCACCGTCCACACCGACAACGACGGCAGCCAGATCGTGACCTTCACCTATTCGCCCCTGCCCGGGGGGGCCGTGCTGGGCGCCAGCGCCGACCTGGACTTCGTGAACATCGCCCACGCCACGGATTCCCTGCCCTCGGGCAGCGCCGCCAGCCTGGGCGGCCTGCCGGGCGACATGGGCAACTTCCCTCCCGAGAACGGGCGGATCTACATCCCCGAGGCGGACAAGACCTACACCTATCGCGAGCGCGTGGTGGAGGGCGACGGCAGCGTGACCCTGAGGGGCCTGGAGGCCCAAAACGGCTCCTTCGCCGTCAGCGATTTCCGCGACTCCACGGTTATCCTGCGCACGGCCTACGCCCTGCGCTCCACGGGCAGCGTGGGCACCGATGCCTACTCGGCCCAAAAGACCCTGGTCCACTACGATTCGCCCTCGGACGAAGGCACCAACCTGGACCCCGTTGAGCGCGTGGCCGACCCCAACCGGGTCATCGAAACGACCATGAACGACCTGACGGCGTTCAACAGCTCCGACCGGACCCTGCGCCTGGACGGCAGCGACAGGACGGTGCTGGAGATCAAGTCCTACCAGTCCACCCAGGGCACGCACATCAACTACGCGGCCATCCACAGCCTGGAGCGCGACAGCAGCGGCCCCTGGGGCCATGTGGTGCGCCTGAACAAGGACAGCCTGTTCCGCTGGCGCTGGAAGCAGGACACCCGCCTGTCCTACGATGTGCAGACCAAGCTCTCCTCGGGCTGGAAGCTGCCCTTCGCCCTGGCCGGGCTCTCCCTGCGCCTGACCGAAACCGGCACCAGCGGGCAGTACGACTTCTACGGCGTGTCGTTCCTCAAGTTCTACGGCAGCGGGCCCCTGCCCAGCCGGTGGTACTGGTTCAACTGGTACACCGTGCGCGGCGACCACATCCCCGACGGCGTGAAGCCCACGGGGCAGGGCACCACCGTGCACACCTGGAACTCGCCGCCCGAGCTGGAGGGCTCCAGCAGCTATCCGCTGAACATCACCGAATCCGACCGGGTGCTGCTGGTCTTCTGGCGCAACAAGAACGGGGTCAGCACCTGGCTGGCCTACAAGGTGCTGGGTTATCAGGACAACAACTCCTCCATCGTGGGCGAGTGGGGCATGTATCCCAAGCAGCAGAACATCGACGGGCGCATCGTCAGCGACAACACGACCCTGGTCGTCCGGGCCGAGGAGCAGTTCGTCAACGGCGAAAAGGTGAACCGCTTCAAGGTGTTTTACGGCGACGCGTCCAACCGGAGCGGGCTGACCAGCCGCACGGGCGACGCCCTGGCCTACAACATCATCACCGGCGCATCCAACTCCGCCTCGCGCGACCGGGGCCGCCTGCGCTACCGGCCCGAATGGGTGACCAACAGGGGCCACGCCTATCCCCTGTATCCCGTGCTGCGCATCGGCGACTGGTCCGCCAGCGCGGACTATTTCACCTTCATCATGGACGCGCCCGCCTACGGCCTGCACCAGTGCAAGTGGGACCGGATCAACACCACGGCCATCGCCGCCGACCCCGCCGCCGACATCCGCCTGCTCTCCGACGGCGGCACCATCCGCACCCGCGAGTTCCTGTCGCCCAACAGCGCCACCTGGCCCGCCAACCCCAACAACTGGCCCTCCAACCGGCCCGAGGTCGGCCTGCACGCCTACGGCAGGCTCATCCGCGCCGATTCGGGCAACAACGCCGTGACCTTCGACGACCTGGCCCTGGGGTTCCTGCTCTACGAGGACACCCCGACGCCGCTGGTGGACTAGGAGGACTTCATGCGACGCCTGGTGCTTTCCGCGGCCGCGGCCGCACTTTGCGCGGCCCTGCTGGCCCCCGCTCCGGCCCTGGCCCTGCTGGCCATCGAGCCCGACGCCCCGGCGTATACCGGCCCCCCGGCCGGGGGGCCGCCTTCCGCCGCGCCCCCGGCGCCCGGCGCTCCGCCCGCCCGCCCGGACGCGCCCCCGACGCCCGGTCAGGGCCCGGCCGCCCGGCCCGCGCCCGCCCCCGGCGCCCAGGGGGCGCCCCACGGCACGCCGCCCGCGCAGACGCCCTAGGGCCCCGGCCTCACGCTTGGCTTGACAATCGCGCCCCGACCTGGAACCACAAGGGCGGTCGGGCCGGGGCTCGACCCTTCGGCATCGCGCAACCCTGCGAGGCTCCCGTGGCATTGAACCGACGCAACAACGGCGGTATGCCCCGCCGTCTGGCGGTGATTTTCTCCCTGGCCGGGCTGGCTTTTTGCCTTGTCGCCGCGCTGGGGCTGGCGGAGCACCTGTGCGCCACCTCGGGCTGCGCCCTGTATGCGGACTGGACCCTGTGGGGACTGTCGCTGTGGTGGTGGGGCGTTGGCGGCTTCGCCCTGCTGGCGGTGACGGCCCTGGTGTCGCCCCCGGCGGCCCTGGCCCTGGGCGGGGCCGCGGTGCTGGCCGACGCGGCGCTGCTGGCGGTCATGGCCTTCATGGCCCCGTGCCTGAACTGCCTCATCGCCGGGGCCGTGTTCTTCCTGGTCTGGTGCTGCCTCGTTCTGGCGGTGCGGCCCCGGGGGTCCGTGGCCGTGCTGGCCGTGCTTTGGCTCGTCGCCCTGTCGCCGAACCTGGTGGCCCTGGCGGGCGACGGCGGCGGCTGGGCCATCTACGGCAACGCCGAGAACGCCGCCACCCGCGTGTATTTTTCGCCCAGCTGCCCGGCCTGCCGCCGGGCGGTGTTCACCCTGGGGGCCCTGTCGCCCTCGGGCGTGGCCTATATCCCCGTTTCCGAGGCCCCGCAGGACGTGGACCGGCTCATGGCCCTGCACCAGGACATCCTGGCGGGCATGCCTTTCCTCGATGCGTTCCGCCGCGCCGTGGCTCCGGATTTCCAGCCCGGCGACCAGGGCTTCTGGCGCCGCCTGCGCTACCGCGCGCTGCTGGCCTACAACCACGCCGTGTTCCGGCGCATGGGCGGGCGTGCCGTGCCCTATATCGCCAGCGTGGGCCTGCGCCCGCTGCCGGGCCTTGCCCCGGGCCTGGCGCTTCCGGTGCCGCCCCCGGGCGAGCCCCGGCCCCAGCCCGCGCCGCAGGCCGCCCCCGAGCCCGAGGCGCCCCCCGCGACGGCGCCATGAGCACCTTCGAGGCCCTGGTCCAGTCCTGCGTGCAGCAGGGCGTGTCGGACATGCACATTACCGGCGGGCACCCCGTGGTGCTGCGCAAGGACGGCACCGTCGCGCCCCAGCGCCGGATCGTCCTGCGCCACGCCGAGGTGGACGAGCTGGCGCGCTCGCTCATGACCCGCCAGCAGGCCCGGACCCTGCGCCGCCAGTGGTCCGTGGACTTCGCCATCTCCGTCGGCGGTACGCGCCTGCGCATCAACGTCTTCGCCACCACGCGCGGGCTGTCCCTGGCCGTGCGCTTCCTGCCCGGCGAGGCTCCCGAGATCGAAAAGCTCAACCTGCATCCGTCCCTGGGCGATTTCTGCCGTGCGCCCGCGGGGCTGGTGCTGCTGTGCGGGGCAACGGGCAGCGGCAAGACCACGACCATCGCCGCCCTGCTGGGCGAGATCAACCGCACCCGCGCCGCCCATGTGGTGACCCTGGAAGACCCGGTGGAGTACCGCTTCCGCTCGGTGAAGTCGTTCATCGAGCAGCGCGAGCTGGGCGCCAGCTTCCAGAGCTTCGAGCAGGGGCTGGTGGATGTGCTGCGCCAGGCGCCGGACGTGATCTTCGTCGGCGAGCTGCGCCGCGCGGAGATCATCCGCCTGACCCTGGACGCGGCCGAGTCCGGGCATCTGGTTTTCGCCACGCTGCACGCCAACTCGGTGGAGGAGGCGCTCTACCGCGTGCTCAACGCCTTTCCGGCCGACGCCCAGGATTTCGCGCGCTCCCAGCTGTCTTCGGCCCTGTGCGGGGTGGTGGTCCAGCGGCTGGCCCTGCGTCCGGAGCTGGGCTTCCGCGTGCCCGAGCTGTCCGTGCTGCGCACGGGCAAGGCCGTGCGCAGCCTGATCCGCGACAACCGCCTGAGCCAGCTGGAGAACGCTATGGAACTGGGCCGCGAGGCGGGCATGTTCACCTTCGCCACCTACGCCCAGGAGATGCAGGCCCGGGGCGCGGGCTATGTGCATCCCTCGCGGACCCTGCGCCCCGGGCAGGAGGCCGCCCGCGAGACGGTCTACGAATCCCCGCTCATCGATCCCCTGGCCAGCGGGCCCGCGCCCGCCCCCGGCCCGGTGGCGGCCGACGGGGCGGCACCTCCGGACGCCCTGACCATCGAGGACGACGCCACCCTGTCGGATGTCATCCGTCAGCTCACCGACCGGGGCGCGCCGGGCGGCGGCTAGCCGGGGCGCGGGCGCTGCCTTTGGCCCTCCGGCCCTCCGGGCCCCGGAGCTATTTCCGGGTCGCGAACCATTCGGCCACGGCCTGCATGTCCTCGTCGGACATGCCCCGGGCCTTGTTCTCCATGATCTTGTTGAAGCGCGTGCCGTCGCGGAAACCCTTGAGGGCGGCGACGATTTCGGCTGGGTCGGCGCCGTGGAACTCGGTGCCGTGGCATTTGCAGCCCTTGGCCAGGGCTTCGCCCCGGGCCATGTCCGCCGCGTGGGCCGTGCGGGCGGCGGGCGGGGCAGGCGCGGCGGCGGCGCAAAGGAGCAGGACGGCGGCGACGAAAAGGGCTGCGGGGCGTTTCATGGATACTCCTGAATGTCGGTGCCGGGGCCCGCGCGGACGGGGGGCGCCCCGGAATTGCGTAGCCCCGGGCAGGCTCGGTGCCGGGGCCGCGCGGGCGGGGGGCCTTGCCAAGGCCGCGCAGGGTCTGGCACAATTTAAATTTTGGTGAAACTAACAGCAATTGGGGGCCGGAGGCAATGGGCTATCTCGACATGCAGCAGTGCCTGGGCGACCTGGAGCGGCGCGGGCAGCTGGTGCGCATCCGCCAGGAGCTGGACGCGCGCCTGGAAATCGGCGCCGTGCAGCGGCGCGTGTTCGCCGCGGGCGGCCCGGCGCTGCTGTTCGAAAACGTGCGCGGCTGCCGCTTCCCCATGGTCGGCAACGTGTTCGGAACCAGGGAGCGCCTGCGCTTCATCTTTCGCGACACCCTGCGGACCATCGAGCGCCTCTTCGCCCTCAAGGTCGACCCCCTGGACGCCCTGCGCCGTCCCTGGCGCTATGCGGGGGTGCCCCTGGCCCTGGCCCGGGCCGTTCCGCGCACGGTGCGCTCCGGCCCGGCCCTGGCCGTGCGCGCCAGGATTTCCGACCTGCCCATGCTCGTGTCCTGGCCCCGGGACGGCGGCGCCTACGCGACCCTGCCCCAGGTCTATTCCGAAAGCCCGGCTCGCCCCGGCTACGCGGGCTCCAACCTGGGCATGTACCGCGTGCAGCTTTCGGGCAACGCCTACGAACCCGACCGCGAGGTCGGCCTGCACTACCAGATCCACCGCGGCCTGGGGCACCACCACGCCGAGGCCCTGGCCCGGGGGCAGCGTCTGCCTGTGAGCGTGTTCGTGGGCGGGCCTCCGGCCATGACCCTGGCCGCCGTGATGCCCCTGCCCGACGGCATGCCCGAGGTGTTCTTCGCCGGGGTGCTCGGCGGGCGGCGCCTGCCCATGCTCCGCCGCCCCGGGGCCCTGCCCGTGCCCGCCCACGCCGACTTCTGCATCCAGGGGCATATCGTCCCCGGCACGGGCAAGCCCGAGGGGCCCTTTGGCGACCACCTGGGCTACTACAGCCTGACCCACGATTTCCCCGTGCTGGAGGTCGACGCCGTGTTCCACCGGCCCGACGCCGTGTGGCCCTTCACCACCGTGGGCCGCCCGCCCCAGGAAGACACGATGTTCGGGGCCTTCATCCACGAGCTGACCGCCGAGCTGGTGCCCACCGTGTTCTCCGGGGTCCACGAGGTCCATGCCGTGGACGCCGCCGGGGTCCACCCGCTGCTTTTGGCCGTGGGCAGCGAGCGCTATGTGCCCTACGCCGAGCGCCGCACGCCCCAGGAGCTGCTGACCAACGGCATGTCCCTGCTGGGCTCGACCCAGACCTCGCTGTCCAAGTATGTGCTCATTGCCGCCCGCGAGGACGACGCGCGCCTGTCGGCCCACGACGTGCCCGGATTCTTCCGCCACATGCTCGAACGGGTGGACCTCGGGCGCGACCTGCACTTCATCACCCGCACCACCATGGACACCCTGGACTACTCGGGCATCAGCCTGAACCAGGGCTCCAAGCTGCTGTGGGCCTCGTGCGGCCCGGCGCGCCGGACCCTGGCCACGGAAGTCCCCGCCGGGCTGGCCCTGCCCGAGGGCTTCGGCGACCCGCGCCTGGCCGCCCCGGGCATCCTGGTCCTGCGCGGCCCGGCCCACGACCGGGGCCGCGACGACCACGACCCGCGCCTGGAAGCCCTGGCCCGGGCCCTGGAGGGCCTCCCCGGGCTGGAGGGGCTGCCCCTGGTGGTCTGCGCCGACGACGCGGCCCTGGCCGCCCGCAACTGGGACAACCTGCTCTGGGTGACCTTCACCCGTTCGGACCCGGCCACGGACATCTACGGCGCCGGGGCCTTCACCCGCTGCAAGCACTGGGGCTGCGCCGGGCCGCTGGTCATCGACGCGCGGCTCAAGACCTACCACGCCCCGCCCCTGGAGCCCGATCCCGAGGTGGAGCGGCGCGTGGACGCCCTGGGCGCCCCGGGCGGCCCCCTGGCGGGAATCATCTAGCGTCGCGTCCTTGATTTGACGCCGGGGCTCCCGGGGAAAAAGATTTCTTGGTTCAGGTCGTTGTCTGCCCAGCCCGTGCGACGGCACCGTGCGGGCGCGACGCCGGGGCAGCAGCCGTACCGGCGGGCCTGGTGCGAACGACGGCACCGTGCGGGCGCGACGCTGGCCCGGGGCCTTACGGGGGCGCCGGTGCCTGGGGGGCCGGACCTTTTTCCGGCCTTGCGCGCCGGTTGACGGCCGCGCGGTGCCCGGCGGGAGTCCGGCGGGTGGTCCGGTCCCTGGATGGAAGGTCGGGGTTCCGGCGGCCCGGCGCCATCCGTCCGGCCCCCGGCCCCCGGCCTCCGGCTTTGGCGGTGGCGCGGCCCCGGCGCCGCCCGGAGCCGGGCCGGGGCGCGTTTCGCCCGGCGGGCCGGGGTTGCGCCCGGGGCGTGTCGGGCGTAGAACCGGGCTCTTCGGCTTGCGCCTGTTCCGGCCCGGCCCGGCCGTGGCCTGTGGCCCGCGACGCCCGCGCCCGGGGCGCCCGGTGGGGCTGGGTGTTTCGATGCCGCTTTTTCCGACCAGCCAAGGAGATATTCCGTCCATGCGCCGAACCCTGTCCGTGTCCCTGGCCGTGCTTGCGGCCCTGGTTCTTGCCGCCTGCGCCCCGCGAAGCGGGGGGCCGGTCCTGAAGGAGCAGATTCGCGACGCCGTGCGCGAGCATCCTGAAATCGTTCTGGAAGCCCTGGCCGAGGACAAGGTGGCCCTGCTGGAGCTGGTGGAGCAGGGCGCCCGCGAGCGGCGCGACCGGGCCATGCGCGACAAGTGGCGCCAGCAGCTGGAAACGCCCCTGGAGCCGGCCCTGGACCCCGCCCGCCCCTGGCACGGCGCGGCCGACGCGGCCGTGACCGTGGTGTCCTATTCCGACTTCCTGTGCGGCTACTGCGCCCGGGGGGCCGCAACCCTCGACGCCCTGGTGGAGGGCTCGGGGGGCACGGTCCGCCACCTGGCCAAGCATGCGCCCATGTCCGAGAACGGCGAGTACGCGGCCCGGCTCTACGAGGCCCTGGGCCTGCAACAGGAGGCCCTGGCCCTGGATTTCGCCCGGCGGGCCTTTGCCGAGCAGGCGAAAATCGCCTCGGCCCCGGAGCCGCGCAAGGCGTTCCACGACCTGGCCCTGGCCCTGCCCGGGGTGGACGCCGGGCGCCTGGAGGCCGACCTGGAGGGCGAGACGGTGCGCGACCGCGTGCGCCAGGACGCCCGGGAGTTCCTGGACTGGGGGTTCTCGGGGGTGCCGGTCTACCTGTTCAACGGCGTGGCCCTTGAGGGTGCCGTTTCCGAGGGCACCATGCGGGAGGTCCTGGAGCTGGTGCAGGGCGGCAGGTAGCTTCCGGGCCGCCGGTCCGGCCCCGCGGATGCGTCCGGCGGGGCAGGGGCCCGCGTCCGCCTTCTGGCGGTCGCGGGCCTTTGCGTTTCGGGCGGGCCGGAATGTCGGCGGCCCGGGATGGGCCGGGCCGGGATGTCCGGGCCGGGATGTCGGCGGGGCGGGCCCGCCCGGGGTCAGGGCCGGTCCAGGGCGTAGTCGCGGCAGATGGCCTCGAAGGGCTCCAGGTCCGCATCGCGGGGGGCGCGCATGAAGGCGCCCAGGAGCACGGCGCCGATGCCCGTGCGCCACATGCGCCCCCGTCGGGCCCGGGGCCAGGGGCGGCGCAGCAGCCGCGCCAGCAGCGGCGCACCCAGGATCCCGGCGCCATGAACCGTGTCCGGGTCCGTGCGGGGTTCGCCGTCCGGGCCGGGCGGGGCGGGAGCCTCGGCGAAGAAACCCGCCGGGGCGCCCAGGGCGCCGTAGAAGATGTCGGCGTATTGGGCCAGGGTGCGGTGGTCCAGCAGGGCGTCGGCGGGCCCCAGGCGGTCGAGCACCAGGTCGCAACCCGTGTGCGGGGCGGCCAGGGCCAGGCGAAAATGGCCAGGGGTGAAGGAGAAGGAGCGCAGCTCCAGACCGCCGGGGACCACGGCGGCTATGCCGAAGGCCGCCCAGGGCACGGGGCCGTCCGGGGGGTGGTCGTCCAGGCTGTCCAGCACGGCCAGGGCCGTGGCCGCGTCGTCTTCCCGGGCGGGGCCGGGCAGGATGAAGCGCGCCGTGGCCGTCAGGCCCGTGTCCGGCCGGTGCAGCACGGCGCCGAGCCCGCCGCCGTCCGCGCCGCGCCAGGCGAAGGGCCACAGGCTTCCGCGCGCCGCGTCGCCCTCGCGGGGCGAGGCCCAGCCCGGGGGCAGGGCGCCCGGATCCTGGTCCACCGACGCCCCCGGCCCCAGGGCCTGCGCGAGGCGCGCCAGGTGCGCCCGGAGGTCGAAATCCTCCCGGGTGCGGCGCCAGCGCAGGTCCAGCCCCTGGCCGTCGCGCCCGGCCACATGCAGGGCGAAGGCCCGGAACTCGGCAGAGTCCCAGCTTCTGGGCACCTGGAGGCTCACGCCGTTCCAGGCCAGGAATTTTCGGGGCGTCCGGGGGGTGGTCATGGTGCGGCTGCGTCGGGCTGCGGCGCGGTTTTCG
>Ga0172382_10007575_pt1 | contig 15375 bp, 17 predicted proteins | sample Leawel138RmetaG_FD_122245 | JGI IMG/M metagenome (GOLD analysis project Ga0172382, IMG submission 122245) | Leachate microbial communities from a municipal landfill in Southern Ontario, Canada - Leachate well 138R metaG | ecosystem: Engineered > Solid waste > Landfill > Unclassified | place...
GTCCTCGCGCAGCGCGGGCCACCAGATCCCCGGGCCGATGAGCGTGAACAGTGCGGGGATGATGACGGTGCGGACGACGAAGGTGTCGAGCAGGATGCCCAGGCCGACGATGATGCCGACCTGGGTCAGCACGATCAGCGGCAACACTCCGAGCACGCAGAACACCGCCGCCAGCACGATGCCCGCGCTGGTGATCACGGCGCCGGTCGCCGACACGGCGCGCACGATGCCGTCCCGGGTGCCGTGCTCCGGAGTCTCCTCGCGCGCCCGGGTCACCAGGAAGATCGTGTAGTCCACGCCGAGCGCCACCAGGAACAGGAAGGCGAACAGCGGGGCGGTGTAGTCGAGGGCGGGGAACCCGAACACGTGCACGCTCGCCCAACCGCCGAGGCCGAGAGCGGCCAGTGCGCTGAGCACCGTCACCCCGACCAGCACGAGCGGCGCCAGCGCCGAGCGCAGCAGTAGGTAGAGCACCAGCAGCACGACGACCAGGATCGCGGGGATGACGACAGCGCGGTCGTGCGCGGCAGCCGAGGCCGCGTCGCGCGCGGTGGCGTCGGATCCGCCCACCAGCGCGTCGGGATCCACCCGGTGGACCGAATCGCGAAGCGCATCAACGGCTTCAAACGCCGCGTCGGATGCCGGGGCGGCCTCCAGGACCACCGACCACTGGCTTACCCCGCCCGGTCCGCTCCCGGCGGGTACGGCCGACACCACGCCGGGTGTCGCGGTGATGGCGCGCTGCACCTCGGCGGCTCGATCGGTCGAGGCGATCACCCGGGCCGGAGCGGTCAGGCCGCTGGGGAAGTGCGCAGCCAGCGTTTCGAAACCGCTGACCGACTCGGCCTGGACGCGGAACTGTTCGGTCTGCGACAGCCCGACCGGGGTGCCGAGAAGTCCGGTGCACAGCAGCGCCAGCCCGCCGATCGACACGATGGCGACCCGGGCGGGTCGTCGTGCGACGGCGGCGGCCACCCGGTGCCAGACGCCGCTGTCGGTCAGCGGTTTGGCTCCGACCTGCGGGATGAAGGGCCAGAACAGCTTCCGTCCGAACACGCCGAGGGCAGGAGGCAGCACCAGCAGAACGAACACCGCGGCGATCACGAGTCCCGAGGCGGCCTGCACCCCCAGGCTGCGGGTGCTCGGCGACGACGCGAGCAGCAGGGTCAACAGCGCCAGCACCACCGTGGCGTTGCTGGCGATGATCGCCGGCCCGGCGCGACGCACCGCGGTGCCCAGCGCGTCCCGATGGGATTCACTGCGCCCCAGTTCTTCTCGATAGCGCGAGATCAGCAGCAGCGCATAGTTGGTGCCCGCGCCGAAGACCAGCACGCTGGTGATGCCCGCGGTGGACCCGTCCGGGCTCATGCCGAGCGTCTCGGCGACGGCCGCCCCGGCGACGGCGGCCACCCGGTCGGCGAACCCGATCACCAGCAGAGGGACCAGCCACAGCACCGGCGAGCGGTAGGTGACGATCAGCAGCAGAGCCACCACCGCCGCGGTGACGGCAAGCAGCGTCACGTTCGCCCCGGAGAACGAGTCGGCGATATCGGCGCCGAAAGCCGGTCCGCCCGTCACCTGGGCACGCAGGTCTCCCGGCAGTCCGTCGGCCGCCGCGGTGCGCACCTCCTTGACCGTGTCGGTGAGCGCGAACCCCGACAGGTCGGCCGACAGCGGAACGGTCGCCACCGCGGCCTGACCGTCCTCGGAGACCTGCGTGGGCGGGCCGCCGGCGGCGTTGCCGGCGACCGTGAGCATGCGGTCCCTCGCCGAGTTCGCCGCGGCGACGTCGGCGGGGGTCAACGGAGCGGCGTCGGCGCGGGTGACCACCAGGATCGCGGGCACCTGGTCCCCGTCGGGCAGCGCCGCCCGGGCGGCATCGGCGCGGGCGGACTCCGCATCGGGCGGCACGATCAGCGGTGACTGCGAACCGGAGTCGCCGCCGCCCAGCAGGCCCATCAGGGCACCGGAGAGCAGGACGACGAGGAGCGCGACCACCCAGGAGTATCGACGGCTCATCACTCCAACATTTCAGAATATTAATGATTAATCAATTGAAGTTTCTCGCTATGGTGGGTGCGTGCAGGATGTCGACCGGGTGGCACTCGAGGCGTCGATCGCCGTCGACGTGCGGGCGCTGACCGCGGAGTCCGACCGGATCGGGCATCGCTTCGCCGGCCTGCACGCGTTGACGCCCAACGACTTCCGGGCCCTTCTGCACGTCATGGTCGCCGAGAACGCAGGCACCCCGCTGACGGCGGGTGAGCTCAGGAACCGGATGGGCACCTCGGGCGCGGCGATCACCTACCTGGTGGAGCGGATGAACGCCTCCGGACACCTGCGGCGCGAATCCGATCCGAGAGACCGTCGCAAGGTGATGCTGCGGGTCGCCGACCAAGGCATGGACGTGGCCCGCGAGTTCTTCACGCCGCTGTCCGACCACGTCCACGAAGGGTTGGCCGGCCTCCCGGACGGCGACCTCGCGGCCGCCCACCGGGTCTTCACCGCGCTGATCGACGCGATGAGCACGTTTCGAGCCGCGCTCGGCGCCGATTCCGGCGGTTCGTCTGGCAGGCTGGAAAATCGATGAGTGATCCATCGATGAGTGACACGAACGGCGAGACGGTCCTGCTGCTGGGCGCGGGTGAGCGCAGCAGCGAGCTTGCGCTGGCATTCCGGCACCTCGGTGCCGACGTTGTCACGGTGTCCGACCACGGCGAGACGCAGGCGCTGACGGCGCTGATCGACGAGCGCAGACCCCGGTACGTGGTCGCCGACGCCGCGACGGTGGCGACGGACGCCCTGATCGCCGTCGCCGAACGGGACGACGTCGAGGTGTTCCCGACTCCGCGAGCCACCCGGCTGTCCCTCGACGGTGAAGGGTTGCGCAGGCTCGCCGCCGACGAGTTGGGCCTGCCCACCGCGCCCTTCTGGTTCGCCGGGTCGGTGGAGGAATTGACCGCGATCGTGGCGCACGCCGGGTTCCCGATGGTGGTGAAACCGGTCGCGGCGGCACCGGGGGAGGGTGAGTCCGTGCTGCTGCGTCCCGACGACGTCGAGCCCGCATGGCGCCACGCGACAGCCGCGGGCAACCTGAAACGCGTCATCGCCGAGACGGTGGTCGAGGTCGACTTCGAGGTGACGCTTCTGACGGTGCGGACCACCGGCGCCGCCGGCCCCACCGTGCACTTCTGCGAACCGATCGGGCACCACCAGAACGACGACGACGCGCTCGAATCATGGCAGCCGCAACAACTTTCACCGACGGCACTGGACTCCGCGAAGTCGATCGCGGCGCGCATCGTCAACTCGCTCGGTGGGCGGGGGGTGTTCGCGGTGGAACTGCTGGTGCGGGGCGACGAGGTGTACTTCTCCGACGTCCGGCCCCGGCTGCAGGACAGCGGTTTGGTGACGCTGCGCTCCCAGCGGCTGTCGCAGTTCGAACTGCACGCGCGGGCCGTTCTCGGGTTGCCCGTCGACACCATCATGATTTCGCCAGGCGCCGTCGAGGTGAGCTACCCCGACGGAGAGGGTCGGGCGGTGCCCGACCGTGAGATCCGAGCGGTGCTGGCGGATGCGCTCGCGGTCGCCGAGAGCGACGTCCGGCTGTTTCCCGCCACGGCGGCCGGCGACGGCGACGACGTGCCCTGGCTCAGTTGGTCCACGGCGACCGCACAGGATCCCATCGTGGCGCGCGACCGCGCCCGCCGCGTCGCGACAGCCGTGCGCAGGCTCCGGTGACCGAACCCGACGAGACCTCGAGCGGCCGCGCCGTGGCCCCGTTCCTGGGGGCGCTGAGCATCATTGTCGCCGTCGTGATCGGAATCTGGTTGTTCAACCTTTTCTCCGGTGACGGACTGACCGACGAACAGCTGATCGCGCGCGCCGCCTCCGGACAGAACGACGCCCTGCAGCGCGCGGACTACGCCGATCTGCAGGCCTTCACCTGCACCGAAGCGCGCGCGGATGAGGCCGAAGTGCTTGACCGGCAACGTGACTCGGTGGCGAAGCGGGGGAACCGGTTCGTCGAGCGGGTGGCAGGCGTGGTCGTCGACGGTGACCGGGCCAGCGCCGACATCACCTACTACTTCGAGAAGGATCCCGACGCCAAGGAGACCGTCGAGATGACCTTCGCCCGTGAGGGTGGGACCTGGAAGGTCTGTTCGACCGGCCCCAGCTAGCTGTGGGACACTCACGACCGTGAGCTATGCCGGAGACATCACGCCTGAGCAGGCATGGACGATCCTGCGCGAGAACCCCGATGCGGTGCTCGTCGACGTCCGGACCGACGCCGAGTGGCGTTTCGTCGGGGTGCCCGACCTGTCCAGCCTCGACCGCGATGTCGTCTACATCGAGTGGAGCCGCACCGACGGCACGCGGAACGACGGCTTTGTCGACGATCTTCTGGAAAGGATCGGAGGCGCCGGTTCCGGCGCGGAGCGGCCCGTGGTCTTCCTGTGCCGTTCCGGCAATCGCTCCATCGGTGCTGCGAAGGCGGCCACCGAGGCCGGTATCGCGCCCTCCTACAACGTCCTCGACGGGTTCGAGGGAAACCCCGACGAGAACGGGCACCGCGGTGTCACCGGGTGGAAGGCGGTCGGACTGCCCTGGAGGCAGTCATGACGGAGGTGCCGTCGGTGCGGATCCCGGCGGTGCTGCCGGAAGGGGTGAGCCAGGAGACCATCGGCGTGCGGGGCGGGCTGCTGCGGTCCGGGTTCGAGGAGACCGCCGAAGCGTTGTACCTGACCTCGGGGTACGTCTACGAGTCCGCCGCCGCCGCGGAGAAGGCGTTCACCGGCGAGATCGACCGCTACGTGTATTCGCGCTACGGCAATCCGACCGTCTCGATGTTCGAGGAGCGGTTGCGTCTGATCGAGGGTGCGCCCGCCTGCTTTGCCACCTCGTCCGGAATGTCGGCGGTGTTCACCGCGCTCGGTGCGCTCCTGGGTGCCGGTGACCGGCTGGTGGCCGCGCGCAGCCTGTTCGGCTCCTGCTTCGTCGTGTGCAACGAGATCCTGCCGCGCTGGGGCGTGGAGACCGTCTTCGTCGACGGCGACGACCTCTCGCAGTGGGAGCAGGCGCTTTCGGTACCCACCCAGGCGGTGTTCTTCGAGACCCCCTCGAACCCCATGCAGTCGCTGGTCGACATCGCAGCGGTCTGCGAGCTCGCACATGCCGCGGGCGCGAAGGTGGTGCTGGACAACGTCTTTGCCACCCCGATCCTGCAGCAGGGGTTCCCGCTGGGTGTCGACGTGGTGGTGTACTCGGGCACCAAACACATCGACGGGCAGGGTCGGGTGCTGGGCGGGGCGATCCTCGGCAGCAAGGAGTACATCGACGAGCCGGTGCAGAAGCTGATGCGCCACACCGGTCCGGCGCTGAGCCCGTTCAACGCGTGGACCCTGCTCAAGGGCCTGGAAACCCTGTCGCTGCGGGTGCAGCACCAGAACTCGTCGGCGCATCGCATCGCCGAGTTCCTCGAGCAGCATCCGTCGGTGAGCTGGGTGAAGTATCCGTTCCTGGAGTCGCACCCCCAGTACGACCTGGCCAAGCGTCAGATGACCGGCGGCGGCACCGTGGTGACGTTCGAGCTCGCCGGCGCCGGCGGAGCCGGCAATCCGGACGCGGCCAAGGAGCGGGCCTTCGAGGTGCTCGACAAGCTGCAGATCGTCGACATCTCCAACAACCTCGGCGACGCGAAGTCGCTGATCACCCATCCGGCCACGACGACGCACCGGGCGATGGGCCCGGAGGGACGCGCCGCGATCGGACTCGGTGACGGGGTCGTGCGGATCTCGATCGGGCTCGAAGGCACCGAGGACCTGCTCGCCGACCTGGACCGGGCGCTGGGGTAGTTGTCCAAGCGCTCGGACCAGAAGAAGGCCCGCCGCAGGAAGCGGCGGGCCGGCCGCGACGAGGCATGGGTTCCGGCGCGCGTGGTCGAGCAACTCGAAATCGCCTCGGATCTTGAGGAATTCGACGCCAAGCTGACCGAACGCGGCTGGTGGTTCAATGAGGACGAGGAAGACTCGGGGGACGATACCGGCGTGGCGTGGTACTGGCCGCCGTCGGAAGCCGAGGTCGCGGACGAGGACGAGGCCGTCAACGTGACGGTGGTGCTGCTCACCCCGGAGGACGGCGGCGAGACCGCGCACGTGGTCTTGGTCGGAACGTCGGATGACTACCAGTTCAATCTCGACGAGCTGTTCGAGCACCTCGACGTGATCGAGGCGTACCGACACGGCGATCCACCACCGGTTTTCTGAGCCGCCGAAATTGCATTCCAGCAGGGCCTTTCGCGGATTCCGGCTGCGTACCTACATTTTCGGCGAGGGTTTGTGCTCCGATCCCTCGACCACGCCGAGTGCGGACTGGGCGCGCTGTTCGTAGCCCTGCCGCTTGGTGGTGTCGAACTCGAGGAACACCCGGTCCAGGCCCAGCTTCCTGCTCAGCCAGCGCCGGCCGCGGGGTGGCAGCATCTGGGCGGCCTGCGCGGTGAACCGCAGCGGCGGGGGCACCGACACGTGGGTCTTGGGTTTGTTCAGCGTCTTCACCACCGCCGCGGCGATGTCTTCGGGCTCGACGGGCTTGAGCGCCCCGCTGGACGTGGTGCCCGAGATCAGGTCGGTGTTGGTGAACGGGGGCATGATCACCGAGACGTCCACGCCCTGCGGTGCGACCTCGTCGGCCAGCGCGGTCGACAGGCCCACCACGCCGAACTTCGCGCCGACGTAGACGACCTGGCCGGGCACCGGGATGAGGCCGGACAGCGACGCGATGTTGATGATGTGGCCGCGCCTGCGGGCGATCATGTCGGGCAGCGCCAGCTGACACCCGGTGATGACGCCGTAGAGGTTCACCTCGATCGACGAGCGGATCGACTGCTCGGACTGGTCCAGGAACGGGCCGATCGGCATCACGCCCGCGTTGTTGATCAGCACGTCGACATGGCCGCCACCGTCGGTGCGCGCCTTGTCGAGGAACGTCGCGAACGAATCCCGGTCGGTGACGTCGAGCGGGTAGCCCGACACCGGCCCGAGCTTGGTCAGCTGTGCCACCGCAGACTCCTGCAGTGCGACGTCGCGGTCGCCGATGACCACGCGCGCCCCGCGCCTGAGGAGGGCCTCGGCGGTCGCATATCCGATGCCGCGGGCGGCCCCGGTGATCGTGATGGTCTTGCCCCGGATGTTGTCCATGCGGGCGAACTTTACACGTGTCAAGTTTTGGTGTGAAGGGGTGGTTTCAGGGGGGTCATTCGATGACATCATCGGTCGCGGGCCCGAACAGGCATAGATGGCCGAGCACCGGGGCCGGGTCGGCCGACCAGTCCATCCGGGCCAGTTGTGCCGGACTGCGGCGTCCGGTGCGCCAGCGCAGTGACTCGAACCGCGTTGTGCGAAGCTCTATTTCGTGGCCCTCGGCTGGACCGCTGCGATAATCGGCGTCCTCGGTGACGACCCGCAGGGGGACCGGGGTGTCCAACATCGTAAGCAGTCGGTCCGCAGTCCACCGCACCGATGCCGCGTCCCGGGCGCCCGGCTGATCGATGGCCCCGCGGATGTCGTGCTCGTGACAGGCTATGTCGCCCAAAGGTGGTACGAACCCGGCGGTTTCGGAAAGGCGATGGAGTCGTTCGGATGCGGCGGACCAGGTGTCGAGCAGTCGCGCGTTGTCCTGACCGGCGAACCTCGCCACGTGCTCGGCCGTCTCGTCGTCGGTCGGCGCTCCAGTCAGTGACCCGTCCGCCCAGTCCTGAGCCACCGCCGTCATGTGGGCGACGACGTCGCGGACGGACCACCCGGGGCACGCCGCGACGGGACGCCCCCACGCCTCCGATTCCGTCAGCAGTCCGGTGATTCGCGCATGGGTGTCCTGGTAGATGTCATCGATCAGCACAGTGGCCCCCGCACGACTCGGCCGTGTCATAGGAATCGTGGTGGCGCCACCACTGATACGGCGCCGTCTGGGGGTAGCCGGGAGGCGAGTCCTCCCACTTCTCCTGACGGCCCAGTGCCGTGATGTCCAGGAAGTTCCACGTGTTGACGAATGCCTCGTCACCCCGCCCGTCGACGAAGTAGGTGCGGAACACCTGACCGTCGAGGCGGATGAACGCGTTCGTGCCGTGCCACTCGTCCACGCCGAAGTCGACGTCGAACCAGTTCCCATCGCCGGGAATCATGGTGTACCACGGAATGTTCCAGCCCATCTGTTTCTGAATCCTCGCAAGGTCGGCCTGTGGCGCGCGGGAGGTGTAGACGAGCGTGGTGTCGCGCGCGTTGAGGTGCGACAGGTTCGGAATGTGGTCAGCCATCAGGGAACAGCCCACACAGCCGTGTTCGGGCCAGCCGCTCACGCCCGGATCCATGAAGGCCCGGTACACGATCAATTGCTTACGTCCGGCGAACAGGTCGAGCAGAGTGGCCGGGCCTTCAGGTCCTTCGAACCGGTACTCGCGCTCCACGAGGGTCCACGGCATCCGCCTGCGCAGGGCCGCCATGGCATCGCGGGCTTTGGTGAACTCCTTTTCCCTGACCAGCATTTCCGAGCGGGCGGTGTCCCAGTCCTGGGCCGACACGATCTGGGGTGTCTTCACGATCGATCCAATCATTAAACATGTCAGTTGAATATTGGTTCCATCAGAACACCACGGCTGGCGGCTATAGTCAACAGAATGGTTGAAGATCTGGTGCTGGACCGGGCCTACGCCGCGCTCGCCGATCCCACCCGCCGCAGATTGCTCGAGGCGCTGCGCACCGGCGATGCACGCATCACCGATCTGGCGGCGCCACTGCCGATGACCTTCGCTGGGGTGTCCCGTCACATCGGCGTGCTGGAATCCGCCGGCCTGGTGCGACGGGAGGTGCGCGGGCGCGAGCACTGGCTGTCGCTGCAGCCCGACGGTCTGTCGGACGCCCGCCGATGGATGGACGAGCAGACCGAGTTCTGGTCGGCGCGTGCCGACGCGTTGTCGGAGCGGTTGCGTAAGAAGGCGCGCGGCCGGTGAGCGGCGGACCGGTCGTGCGCGTGCGGCGGGTGATGCCGGCCACCCCCGACGTGGTGTTCGACGAATGGCTCGATCCGGAGGCGCTCGCGGACTGGATGTGCCCCCGGCCGTCCCGGTGTGTTGCGATCACGATCGAGGCCCGTGTCGGCGGACGGGTGCGATTCGATGTGGACGACGGCGACGACGGACCCCTGGTGCTGATCACCGGACAGTTTCTCGACGTCGATCGGCCGAATCGGTTGAGCTTCACCTGGAGCCACTCGGGCTGGTCGGACCCGACGGCGCAGAGCATCGTCGACGTCCAATTCGTGCCGCATGGCGATGACGCGACGCTGATGTCCATCGAACACTCGCTGCTGCCGCAGGAAGCGTTCGACGACCACGAGCACGGATGGACGCTCACCGCCGAGCAACTCGGGCACCGGCTCGCGAGCAGACGGGCCGCGACGGAAATGCGGGAACCCGACACCCGGTGACGACGCCGCGCGGGAAATTGCGGAGAGCCCGACCTACGTTGGACAGTGTCGTGATGTCCGTGCAGACAGTGGGTGAGTTGCGCTTCGTGGCGGTGGGTCAGGACGACCCACTCGCCGCTCCGTTGATCGACGAACTCGCCGTCGAGTACGCCGACCGCTACGGCGGCTCACGCGACAAAGTGCATGCCTGGTTGCGCGGTTATCCGGCCGCCGAGTTCGAGGCTCCCGGCGGCGGCCTGCTTATCGGACTGCTCGACGGGCAACCGGTGACCGGCGGCGCGTTCCGGCGCTTCGACGACACCACGGCCGAACTCAAACGCATCTGGACCGACGCCCGGTACCGCAGGCGAGGGCTCGGGCAGGCCCTGGTGTCCCGCCTCGAAGCCGACATCGCCGCGCGAGGCTACTCGCGGATCTACCTGACCACCGGTGACCGCCAGCCCGAAGCCGAGGCGCTGTACTCGTCGCTCGGATACCAGCGCCTCGAGGAGCCGCTGCCCGCCGAGGGGGAGGTCTACGCGATCGCGTTCCTCAAGGAGCTGCACTGACCGGGTCCACGATGCGCCGCGCCACCGACCTATAGGCTTGCCGATGTGTCGCAGGCGACCGTTGGCTGGTTGATGCTGGCCGCTGCCGCCCTGACATTCGCTCTCGGCGGGCTGTCCCGCCTGCTCGTCGGCCGCCACCGGGACAGCGGGGCGGTGCGCCTGCTCGTGCGGGTGTTCCGCCGCACGGGGCTCGCCCGGGTTCTGTTCGGGCGCTTCGAGTCCGACGTCCTCGACGACGACGAACTCGACACGATGATCCTCATGCCGTCGATCGTCGTCGCCTGCGGGCTGGCGCTGACCGCCCTGTTCCTGCTGGGCTACGAGACGCTTGCCTGATTCACGGCTCCGCCGTGGTTGCCTGATTCACGGCTCCGCCGTGGTTGCCTGGTTCACGGCTCCGCCGTGGTTGCCTGCGCGACCGCGTCCCTCACCGGTCCGCGCCACACCGGCCCGTGGCCGGGCAGCATCACCTCGGTGTCGAGCATGCCAAGAGCCTCGAGGCTGCGCAGACAGGCGACCTCGTCGTGGTTGAACACCGACGGCAGCAGCTGCGGTCCGCGGCGCCGCGAAACGGGGTGGCCGGTGATCAGCGCGTCGCCGCTGACCAGCACGCCGTCCACCACGTAGGAGCAGTGTCCGCCGGTGTGCCCCGGCGTCGGGACGCACACCGGCGCCCCGGGAAGTCCCGCGGCGATGTCCTCGCTCAGCGCTGCGGTGGTGGGGATGCCCGTGCGGTCCAGGCCGCCCTTGCGGATGAGCGTCAGCGACCACTTCAGCCACCTGGGCTGCCAGGCATGCGCGGCGACGGCCAACGGCGACGCCTGCTCGAGGTACTCGCGCTTGGCATGGCCGACCTCGTCGGCATGGCAGTAGACGGGGGTGCCGTGCTCGCGGGCGAACCACATCGCGGAGCCGAAATGGTCGATGTGCGCGTGCGTCAACAGGATTGCGCGGACATCGGTCGCCCCGAAGCCGAGCCGCCCCAGCGATTCCAGCACTTCTTCCCGGTGGCCCGGGTAGCCGGCGTCGATCAACAGCACGCCGCCGTCTTCGGCGACCAGGGTCCAGTTCACCAGGTCGGTCTGCGCGAAATGGACGCGGTCGGTGATGGCCGTCAGAGCCAATGCCATGAGCCGAGTGTAGAAACTTATCTATGGCTGAACTGAAACTGGGCTACAAGGCGTCGGCGGAGCAGTTCGCGCCACGGGAACTCGTCGAGCTCGCTGTCGCTGCCGAAGAGCACGGCATGGACAGCGCGACGGTCAGCGATCACTTCCAGCCCTGGCGGCACGAGGGCGGCCACGCGCCGTTCTCACTGGCCTGGATGACCGCGGTGGGCGAGCGCACCAAGCGGCTCCAGCTGGGGACGTCGGTGCTCACCCCGACCTTCCGCTACAACCCGGCGGTGATCGCCCAGGCGTTCGCGACGATGGGCTGCCTGTACCCCGGCCGGATCTTCCTCGGCGTGGGCACCGGTGAGGCGCTCAACGAGATCGCCACCGGCTACGAGGGGGATTGGCCCGAGTTCAAGGAGCGCTACGCGCGGCTGCGCGAATCGGTGCGGCTGATGCGGGATCTCTGGCTCGGCGACCGCGTCGACTTCGAAGGCGAGTACTACAAGACCAAGGGCGCTTCCATCTACGACGTGCCCGAGGGCGGCATCCCGATCTACATCGCCGCGGGTGGGCCCCAGGTCGCCAAGTACGCCGGGCGGGCGGGTGACGGCTTCATCTGCACCTCCGGCAAGGGCGAGGAGCTGTACAAGGACAAGCTGATCCCCGCGATGCGCGAAGGGGCCGAAGCGGCGGGCAAGAATCCCGACGACATCGACCGGATGATCGAGATCAAGATCTCCTACGACACCGATCCCGAGCTGGCCCTGGAGAACACCCGGTTCTGGGCGCCGCTGTCGCTGACCGCCGAGCAGAAGCACTCCATCGACGACCCGATCGAGATGGAGAAGGCCGCCGACGCGCTGCCGATCGAGCAGGTCGCCAAGCGCTGGATCGTCGCGTCCGACCCGGACGAGGCGGTGGCCAAGGTCGCTGAGTACGTGGGCTACGGGCTAAATCACTTGGTGTTCCATGCGCCCGGGCACGACCAGCGGCGCTTCCTTGAGTTGTTCCGGCGCGACCTGGAGCCGAGGCTGCGCAAGCTCGGCTGAGCACCGGCACAGCGAGATGGTCCGCATCCTCGCGACGGTGGCGGGGCTGGGTGCCCTGGCCGTCGGGCTGGTGGCGCTCGGTGCGCGTTGGCTGCCGGTCTCCGGGCACCCCAGCCTGATCGTCGCGGCCGCCTCGCCGTATCTCGCGGTCGCGGCGCCGGTGGCGATGCTGTTGCTGATGCTCGGCAGGCGCTGGATCCTGACACTGGTCGCGGTGGCGCTGACCGTCGCACTGATGTGGGTGCACGTGCCGCGCTATCTGGGATCGTCGGGTCCGGACGTCGCGGCGGTCGACCTGCGGGTGCTGACCGCCAACCTCGGCATGGGGCAAGCGGATCCGGCCGCGTTCGTCGCGTTGGCCGGTGCCGCGGCCGACGTCGTCGCAGTCCAGGAGATGACGCAGGAAGCGGCCGACGGGCTGGCGGCGGCCGGGATGGACACCGCCTTCCCGCACCGGGTGATCGTGCCCGCCCCGATGGCCTCCGGCATCGGGATCTGGAGCCGGCATCCCATCGTGCACTCCGGACGCGTCGACGGTTACGCGCTGCCGATGGTGGGCTCCCGGATCCGGATTCCCGGCGTGCGCGTCGACACCACCGTGCTGTCGGTGCACCTGGCCGCACCGTGGCCCATGCCGATCGGCGCGTGGCAGTCCGACCTCGCGCTGTTCCCCGACACGCTGCGTGAGGTGGGCCGAAGCGCAGGTGCGGGCGCGGTGATCGTGGCCGGCGACTTCAACGCCACCGCCGACATGGCGCCCTTCCGCCGGTTGCTGGACCAGGGTTACGGAGACGCCGGTCCCGACGCCGGCGCCGGGCTGGTGCGCACCTATCCCGGGCGCGGGATGCGGCCGCCGCTGCTCGGCATCGACCACATCCTGACGAAGAACTGCTCCGCCGCGTCCGCCGCGACCGTCGTGGTGCCCGGCGCCGACCATCGCGGACTGCTCGCCACGCTGAGGGTCCCGGTGGACATGACCGCCAGTTGACAGGCAGGCTTTGACGCGTGCCTGACGCCACGACGGGAACCACCTCCTCGATCTACCTGGCGTCGCCGGAAGGCGACACCGGAAAATCGACGATCGCGCTGGGCATCCTGCACCGGCTCTCGGCCACCGCGGCCAGGGTCGGGGTGTTCCGGCCGATCACCAGGATGGGCGAGAGCCGGGACTACATCCTGGAGTTGCTGCTCGACCACACCACCGCGGGACTGCCGTACGAGGACTGTGTCGGGGTCGGCTATCAGCAACTGCACGACGATCCCGACGCCGCGCTGGCCGAGATCGTCGACCGCTTCCACCGCGTCGCCGACCGGTGTGACGCGGTGCTGGTGGTCGGAAGCGACTACACCGACGTGGCCGCGCCGAGTGAGCTGTCCGTCAACGCCCGCATCGCCGCCAACCTCGGTGCGCCGGTGGTGCTCGCGGTCAAGGGCAAGGGCCGCACCCCCGAGCAGATCCTCCAGGTCGTCGACGTGTGCATCAACGAGATCGCCGCCCAGCACGCCCACACCGCCGCCGTGGTGGTAAACCGTTGTGACCCGACCCTGTTGGTCGACGTCGCCGAGGCCCTGGCGAGTATCGGACCGCAGAGCTACGTGCTGCCCGAAGAACCCCTGCTGGTCGCGCCGTCGGTTTCCGAGCTGCGCAGCGCGGTCGAAGGCCACCAGGTGCAGGGGGACCCGGCGCTGCTCGACCGCGAAGTGCTCGACGTGCTCGTCGCGGGCATGACGGCCGAGCACGTGCTGGAGCGGCTCACCGAAGGGGTCGCGGTAGTCACCCCCGGCGACCGGTCCGACGTGGTGTTGGCCGTGCTCAGTGCCCACGCCGCAGCAGGATTCCCCTCGCTGTCGGCAGTCATCCTGAACGGCGGGCTCACGTTGCATCCCGCGATCGGATCGCTGGTGGCGGGTCTGGGGCTGCGTCTGCCGGTCATCGAGACCAGGCTCGGCACATTCGAGACCGCCAGCCGCATCGCCGCGACCAGGGGACGGGTCACCTCGAAGTCGCATCGCAAGATCGACACCGCACTGACACTGATGGACACCTACGTCGACACAGCGGAACTGTTGGCGCACTTGGCTATTCCGATTCCCACCGTGGTCACCCCGCAGATGTTCACCCACCAGCTGATCGAGCAGGCCCGGTCCGACCGCAAGCGCATCGTGCTTCCGGAGGGCAACGACGACCGCATCCTCAAGGCCGCGGGCCGACTGCTGCACCGCGGCGTGGCCGACCTGACCATTCTCGGTGAGGAGGCCCAGGTCAGGGCACGCGCGGCGGAACTCGGCCTTGACCTGTCCACCGCGGTGGTGCTCGACCCGCAGACCAGTGAGCTGTGCGATCGGTTCGCCGAGCAGTACGCGAAGTTGCGGGCACACAAGGGTGTCACCGTCGAGCAGGCCCACGAGATCATCCACGACGTGTCGTATTTCGGCACCATGCTGGTGCACAACGACCTGGTCGACGGCATGGTCTCCGGCGCGTGCCACACCACGGCGCACACGATAAGGCCGGCGCTGGAGATCATCAGGACGGCGCCCGGGGTCTCCACGGTGTCGAGCATCTTCTTGATGTGCCTGGCCCACGAGGTGCTCGCCTACGGCGACTGCGCGATCGTGCCCGACCCCACCGCCGAGCAGCTTGCCGACATCGCGATCTCGTCGGCGCGGACCGCCGCGCAGTTCGGCATCGAACCGAAGGTGGCGATGTTGTCGTACTCGACGGGTACCTCGGGCACCGGTGCGGACGTGGACAAGGTCAGGAAGGCGACGGAGTTGGTGCGGTCGCGGGCGCCCGAGCTGCTGGTCGAGGGGCCGATCCAATACGACGCCGCGGTGGAACCGTCAGTCGCGATGACGAAGATGCCCGACTCGCGGGTGGCCGGGCATGCCACCGTGCTGATCTTCCCGGACCTCAACACCGGCAACAACACCTACAAGGCGGTTCAGCGCAGCGCGGGCGCCATCGCGATCGGTCCCGTGCTGCAGGGCCTGAACAAACCCGTCAACGACCTGTCACGGGGCGCCCTGGTGGAGGACATCGTCAACACCGTGGCGATCACCGCGATCCAGGCGCAGGGGTGACGGCGGTGTCGCGGTCGGTTCTGGTGCTCAACTCCGGTTCGTCTTCGGTCAAATACGCAGTGCTCGAACCGGATTCGGGTGTGCTGGTCGCAGACGGGA
>Ga0172382_10007576_pt1 | contig 15375 bp, 8 predicted proteins | sample Leawel138RmetaG_FD_122245 | JGI IMG/M metagenome (GOLD analysis project Ga0172382, IMG submission 122245) | Leachate microbial communities from a municipal landfill in Southern Ontario, Canada - Leachate well 138R metaG | ecosystem: Engineered > Solid waste > Landfill > Unclassified | place...
TGAACTGTCGATATAAATTGCATCTTCAAATGCGCGTGGGGCTAAACCTTTAAAATGGTTCAATTTTGCACTGTTCCTTTTTATCTCAACCGCGCCTATCCCTTTTACCCCGCTGATGATCTCCTCTGCCGGCCCGCCATAAACATGGGACCGCATCCAACTGGAATGTTCAAGATTCGCCAGCCCAACCAGGTATTTGCACTGACCGTCAGCTCCAATAAATAAAGTAAACGGCTCATATCCTGATGCATGAGTGTTCAACTCACTGGAATAATGCATCCCGATGCGGGAGCAGGCTCCAAAATCGTAGGGCATCATCAGCCGGACCACATCAAAGAGCGGAAATTCCATTTTTATTTCAACTTCGGGAAGCGTAACCGTTGTATTTTTACCAGGATCGACACGGTAACCGACAACAAAAATCCCTGAATCATTTATTTTTTTCGACTCCAGCTTTATCAGGGTGGTCCCTTCCAGGTCGTTTGCGGCAACGTCAATCGTCATCAAATCTGTAAGCCTGATTGACCTCTTGCCGGCATTCTGCGAATAGGAGTTAAACGCAACCAATACTGCCGGAAATAAAAGAAAAATTATTTTTGTTTTCATAAAACTGAATTCATTCGATCCTAAAAACTACTTCTGTTAAAAAAAATTGTTGCTTATTCTTACATGGGTACCTTCGTTGTCGATACCCTTTCCCCAGATTAAGTTAATGTTCAAATACCAATTTCCCCAATTCTGATTTAAGTATATTATTTGTGGGATAACTAAAACCAAGGTGCTGGCGAAATCCCTCGGCATAATCACGTTTAATCTCCTTACCTTCTTTTTTTGAAAATTCCAGCATGGATATCAGGTAATCATCTACACCTGGAATTTTTAATAACCAGTCGCGCTGGCTTTTGTGACACACTAACATTCTTTCTTTTGTTTCGATTTTTGAGCTGATGTCAACATGGATTCCTGATTTGATTTCATTCCCGTAAATATCTAAGCCAAAGGTTGGCTCGCAGTAGTAAAGATAAGGTACAAATGGATACGGGCTGGTCCCGTCTATTTCAATATTTGGAATTCCGGCTGCCAGGCAGGCTGTCATTGCGATTTTACTGGCTACCTCATGGTCAACCATATAATCCGAAGGACTGGCGGTAAAAACAATCGTCGGCCTGACCTTACGGATAAGTTCAACAGCCTTCAACAAGGTTGGTTTGTCATAGGTAACAAAAACATCCTCACTTTCCAAACAATAATAACTGCCATTTAACAAGGCTACTGAATTAGCAGCCTCAATACGACGTACAGCGCTGATTTCTTCAGGGCCTAATTCAGCAGAACCTGCCTGTCCGGGTGTCATGGTGGCAATTACAATTTTCCATCCTCGATCTGCCAGTAATGCAAGGGTACCGGCACATTGGAACTCCGCATCATCAGGATGAGCGACTATACACAGTGCAGTTTTATTTTCATTTTCCTGAGCAAGACCACATACATTAATTACAAGGCTCAGCAGACCTGTAATAAAAAATAGTTTGTAATAGTTCATTTGATTTAGATATTAATATTGGTTTCGATAAGTTATTTGTCAAATCTTTTGAAAAAAAGCAGCAACTCCCGGTTCATGAATGCATTTCCACAACTCAATCCGTGATTGTCGCTGTCTATCCCCCGTAACTCACAATAACCCCCGGCATTTTGTATATACTTCTGAAATCTTTCTGATTCTTTATACTTCACAACTGGATCATCTAAGCCATGCCATATTTTTACAGGAACAGGATAAACTTTAAAAGTATCTTTTTCGTTGCAGAAGGTGTTAATATATAAAGGGTTCCATCCGATAACTTTATCCGGTTCCCAGGTTTTCCCTGAAGAGTCGTTAAAACTATATGCTTTGGCAATGGATTGTTTTGTTGTGGGAAACCATGGATTCATCCATGCCTGTCCAAATAAATCGAGCACCGGGCTATACATGGCATGTGCCAGCACGATATTGCTGTGTTTACAGACAAAATTAGTCGAGGAGCATCCACCCATTGAGAATCCTCCAACGAAAATATCATCATACACATTGTAATTCTGCCGGATATATTCATATGCTTTAAATGCAGATTGTACCACCCAACTTCCTCCCATATTTTCAACTGAGGATCCTCCATTTACATCAAAAACGGCGTAACCATTAGCTAATAAAGAATCGTCCAGTGAATAATTGTTTAGGAACCAGGAATCTGCTGTTACCCCTCCTCCGGCACCGTGGGCCATATAAACCAACCTAACAGGGGTTCCTGTTTCAGAATAATTATCAGGAAGATTTAAAACAGCCTGATCAAAATAGAGGCTATCGTCATCATTCGTTCCCAATAGGCTGGAATTACTATCCGGAAATTTCAGATTGATCCTGACAGTAAAGTGAATTTCTTTTTCCGGGAAAGATTTTTTTTGATCAATTTTTTGTGCCTTACAAACCCCGTTCATAAAAATAGCAAAGCTGATCACTGTTATCCTGAGCAAATAAATCCGTGTATTCATATTAATTATTTTTTTTAATCTCTGATACAGATACATTCAGGAACGATTTGGCTAAAATGTTCAATTTATTTTCACTTCCCTCGAAATGGTAAATTCGTTGAACATGACAAAGTTCTTCTCCCGGCTTTAAAAATGCTGCAGGAGAAGAGGATTCCAGTTCATAAAACGATCCCATACCGGAAACGCCATTCGTTGGGCCATCATTGTACACGTTAATTACATCGCCCGAAAATGGTTCCTTCTGAATCTCAAGAGCTGAATTGACATAATCACCAACATTTTCGGTAAATGAGAATTCTAAAATTGTAAGAATATTATTTTTAGCATCATAACTGCCAATACGTGGTATTGTCCTTTGCCGAGAGATGCCGATCTTACTTCGGAACTTCCCGTCAGCAAGAAAATTGACTGTGTTTTGATTTATCTCCAACCTGTTTGTTGGTACCTTACTAAAATAATCGTCTTTAACGATTCTACCTAAATTGCCCTTTTTATAAGGTAACACCACAGTAACTTCGGGAGAGGCATTTAGCATGCTCAACATCCAGATTGATAATGCCCCGCTTTCTTTATTCCAACAATTATTCCCGACATTTTTCAATCTGTTTTCCGACTGGTAAGCGACAAAACGAATAGATTTATCAATATAGAATCCTATGAGATCGCTAATTTTGTTGTTGCTTAGAAGAGTTACTTTCCGCGTAACTTTGGCGCTAAAGGTCGTTTCTGAATAATTCTTTACTTCAAGTTCTTTTGTCAGGGTTACACTTTCCGAATCCTTGCTTTCCAATTTAAATGTTTCGGTATCAAGAGCTTTTGGTACAAACCAATCTTTAATGTCAAAAGAGGTACCTCCCTTAAAGAAAATTGAAAACTGACCTCCTTCAGGTCCAAGCCATAAACGTTCTTCTCCCCCGTAGGGATTAAAATGTTCCTGAATTTTAGATTTGGCAATCAGATCATGATTTATCCAGCCATACGAAAAACCTTTTAATCCTGATGAAGTGCTGGTCATTACCCTTCCCTGGTATTGTGGAACCACAATTAACCTTGAATCGCCATTAACTAATTCAATAATTTTATGTCTTTTTTCAAGAAATGCAAGATCAAAGCCATATTCTCCTTTGGTATAATAAACCTTGTTTGGAGAATCCTGACATGACATTAAAGCTGCGATTGTTATGATTAGAAATTTGAATATTAGGTTCATATCAAAGATTGAAATAAAGTAATACTTAAAATAATCTTTTTACTGGTTTTCACTTTGTAATGTTATTGCAATTAAATGAATGCCGTAATTTTATCGTCTATAGGAATATATTGTTTTTTGTTACTATCTGGTTTTATACGACTTTTGCTGCTCTTAAAAAAAAGAGAAGAATTATACATTTTAAGGGATTTCCAAACATTTACTCATTACTTAAAATATTTAGTTTAACCGGTCCGATAAGGCCTGATTTTTCTGAACCTTTGTAGCGGGTTGGAATCGTGGTATAATTGTTGGCCAGCGTGTTATAAACCATCACCTCGATCTTGTTCTCTCCTGATCCGGCAAATGGGGTAATATCAAATTTCCACGGAGGTGACAAGCGGATGCCCGCACTTTTACCATTTACAAACAATTCGGCCGAAGAAACCAGGTCTCCCAAATCGATCTCCAATTTATTCTTTAAATGATCCGGAGAAATTGCAATGGTTTTACGATAAAGAGCGCCACCCGAATAGGCTTTCAAACCGTCGATCTCTGACCAGTCACCCAGGGTAATCATACCTGTTTCACATGTTTGTTTAATATATTCAGGAATAGCAGCCATACCACGGTAGCCCGGTTGAAAATCGATCTTCAGTATAACCTGAACAGAAGATGGTTTTGGGGTAGCCAGATTAACTTGATAGGCAGTCAACCCATCCTTCTGTTTTTCTCCTGTAATGATCTTTTGGCTCACACCATCAGCCCGGATCTGAACATTTCCGTAAGCAGAAAATGTAAATGATTGTAGTCCTGGCGCCGATTCAAATGCAAACAATCCGGACGATGCCCCGGTTCCTTCCGTATCGTACGGCAAAATCCCATAATCGCGATACCAGCACATGGAAACTGGTTGTTTTGTTGGGCAAGGCATATTCATTTTACGGAACACCAGATAGGTTTCGCAGGCCTTGTCATAGACCAGCAATACCGGATTAGCGCCCTTCTTTAGTAACACCGAAGTGCTGCCTGGATCAGTTTTTGTTCCATTAATGAAGAATAAAGAAGGTTTTATTTCTCCGGTCAAAATGTCGAAGGTTCCATCATTTGGTGCAATGACATTGGTAGAAAGAACATAAAAGTTGCCTGCAGAATCAGGCGCTCTTCTCAGCGACATTTTGTATTCTTCCAGTTTTCCTAAACGAATGAAATTATCGTACATCTGACCTTTCAACCCATGATACCCCTGATGTCCATAATCGTTTTCCACTCCACGTTGCCAGGAGAAACCATACGCAGTCCACTGATAATCCTTATGATCAATTTTAACTGTTTCTCCTTCTTTTGGAGGAGCCATTTTAAAGATTTCCTGCTCAGTAGGTAAAACAGGCAGGGCTCCAAGTTTCAGAAACTGTTTCCCGTAGGCACAGGTTTGTTTTTCCCATGAACCATCAAACTTAATTTCTGATTCTGTATAGTTTTTGTTTTCAGCATAGTAAAGCTGACGGACCTGGGCGCCCAGCATTTCGTTTGTTGACGGCAACTGAAAATCTCCCCATTGATTGTCCAGCGAGGGTTTAATTTCAAACTCCCAGCTTCCTTCTACTGATATCGTTTGTATAGTTTTCGAAACCGAAAAATCTTTTTCAGAAGAGCACGTATTGGTGAAAACAATCAATTGCATTTCTTTCTCCGAAAGCGGTAACGTAATTTCGGTACCGTCGCTGGTTGGGGTTGCCCATTTTGTAAGTGAAGAAATCTCTGCAGTCCATGGATCCCATAATTCAACATTCCCTTTAGCCCTGAAGAAACATTTGGTTCCAGCAGGGAAATTATACAATGCATAAAGCTCCCGGTTGCCAGTAATACGGTGCATCACGTAAGGCTGTGAACTGATTTCTGAAAGAATTTTAAAATCAGGGGAATATTTCCCTAAAATAGCTGTCACCGCCTCTTTTTCATCCTTACATATAATTAAATTTGAAGTTTTTGTATAAACATCAGAAATAAGCTTTGTCACCTCAGTATCATTAACGCCGCTCAATTCAGTTGCTACAGGTAGTTCTCCAATATTGACCACTATTCCTCCTGCCTTTTTAAATTCCTTTATTTTCAGTAACGAAGCCTGACGCATCACCTTCATCGAAGGAATTACCAAAACTTTGAATTTTTCTCCTGAAATAAGAAGTTCTGCATCCTTCACTTCAGCCCTGGCCAGCGATTCGTAATCCATATAATCAAAATCAATTCCCGTTTTATAAAGTTCAGTACCTGCGTTGAAAGCTGCATTTGCCGATTTTTCACCTTCCATACCGGCAACTACAGGCTCTGTCGGGTACATGACGGCCACATCGCAACAATGACACCCTTGTGACAATATATAGGCAAGTCGCTGAATGCATGTCATAAGCGGATCAATTTGTTTCCAGTATGGCATACGGAAATGATTACATGGAGGAGCCCATTCCCACCATCCGCCCATGGTTGAATAATATAATCCGTGCAACGAAAGAAGATTATATCCCATGGTAAAGTTTGCGAATATGGCATCGGTGATGTCGGATGAAGTAGTTCCCCAGCCACTTCCATAAAAACCTTCAAGCCATACTCTTGGACGCTCGTACATATGCGCGATGGATGAAGCTACTTTAGCCTTTATCAGATCCTTTCCAAGGTAGGCCTGGTCAGAACCAGGTCCCTGATTCCATCGTTGGGTACGGAAATAATCGCCAAACTCATCTATTATCCGGCCACGACCGCCATGATCGCAACCAAATATCAACCCGCGATCCTGGTGCCATTGATAAACGGGCTTGAAAAAATTTTCTTCGTTAAGACTGACAAGGACATCATTGTAATCAATTCTTATTTTTGAAGTGATATTGCCAATATTGGTATATAGTGCATCAAGATATGGCACAATATCATATCCTTTGCGGCTTTTAAACTCATCGGCAAAATAACGGTTCCAAAGCTTGCCTCCAACCCTGAAATTCAGTTCATCAGAAAAGAAAAAGTTAACAGCATTTTTAAATGTTTCTTTGGGCAATATTCTTTCAAATTTACCAAAGAAATGATCACAATATAATTTTCCGCTTTGTGGATTCATCGGATCATATGAAGGAACCAGAGTCTCGTAATAAACTCCTGTAATTTTCCAGGTTTCCTCTCCAAATTGATAGTCAAGCTTCCCATTTTTAACCTGAAAAAGTAAATCCCGGCGAGTCTCAACAGCCAGGGAGCTGTCGGTATTTATTTTTATGGCAGTTAATGTCAAGAGGTTTTGAGGCAGCTCAAGACTGCCATTCCCTGAAAGTTTTTTAGATAGGTTCATCAGTACTGCACCATTTAACTCAGGGTTCTCTTTAATTGCCTCATCCATCGAAAATCCCTGTCCGATACCTAATGTATAATCACTTAGACTGATAGTCATACCTCTTTTTTGAGACTCAGTAGCAAACCATCGCAGTAGATTCCACCATTCGGGTGTAAAAAGTGCAGGTTTGCTGGGACTTGAAAGTCCATACGAAATCCCTCCTTCGTCGAGGTGGCTGTAGTTGATTTGAAGACTGGTTACCCCTCTATTCTTTAATTGATCGAGTTGCCAGGCTAACCGTTTCCTGGTAAGGGTATCGCCTTGCCACCAGTAAAAGGCAACATCACCATAGCCTTTCGGCGGAGTTTTAAACCCTGGGAGAACGTCCAGGTTTGGCGAACGATCAGGGAATCCCAAAGGGAGTTCTCCAGTGATTTGGGAAATGACACTGAGCCGGATAATCCAAAGTGCAATCGTTAAAAGAAATATTTTCCCCATAGTTTCTGAGTCTCATTTTTAAGGGTCGATGATTGATAAGTTATTGATGAATAATTTCCATCCGGTTTTTATCATCTGGATTTAAAAGTGCTGATTTATAATTTGGAGAAGCCAAATATTTAATATCATCATTTGTCGACATGATCTCCAATATTGTTAAAAGTCCAAGGTTAGATACCCCCTTTATATTTTATAGTCCAAATTCTTTCTGTATTTGTTCAAGGCTTTTTCCTTTAGTCTCGGGTAAAACCCTGGAAACAACAAAAAACTGCAACACCATGATTAAAGCAAAAAACGCAAATGTATATCCGGTGGCAAGGGGATTATTACCAGTGATTATAGGGAAAAACCAGGCAATTAAAGCTGCCGATAACCAAAGGGTAAAACAACCCAGGGCCAGGCCTTTTGCGCGAACCTTAGTAGGAAATATCTCGGATATATATACAAGTCCCACGGCACCCAGAGTAACTGCATAAAATGCAATATAGCCAATTAAACCTATTAGTATCAAAATACCACGGAGATGCTCAAACAGAAAAGCCATAGAAACAAGCGAGAGCATTAAAAACAATCCAACGGATCCGAACAGTATAAGTTTCTTACGTCCAAAGCTGTCAACAAATAATACTGCCAACAGTGTAAAGATAACGTTGGTAATACCGATTGAAATGGATTGAAAAAGTGATGATGTCTGATCGAGTCCTGATATCTCAAATACCCTGGGAGCATACGCTATAATCGCGTTAATACCTGAAAACTGGTTGAAAAAAGCAACAAGAATTGCCAGGATAACCGGTAACCTGAGCTTCCCGGTAAATAGTTTCCCGCTTTTAATTACCTGTTCTGATTGAAGAGAGTCTTCAATAGATACAACAAATTCATTAATACAACTTTCACCCATTTCTTCAAGAACCTTAACAGCTTTTTCTCTCTCATTTTTCATAAGTAACCATCTTGGACTCTGAGGTAAAGCAAAAGCCAAAATAAAAAACAACATTGCCGGAATCGTTTGTACACCAAGCATCCATCTCCAGGAGTTCTGTTCTGTAACAAGGGGGATCATATAATTTGAAAGAAATGCCAGTAAAATACCGGTCACAACATTCAACTGGAATAAAACTACCAGTCGGCCTCGCTTGTCTGCAGGTGCGATCTCTGCAATATACGTAGGCCCGACTATAGTCGATGCTCCTACAGCTAACCCTCCAAGAAAACGGTAAACCAGGACACCGCCCCAATGCATGGATAAAGCGGCCCCGATACCTGAGACAACGTATAAGAATGCGATTACTATCAGAAGTTGTTTCCTTCCGTATCTGTCTGCAGGTTTTCCAGCTATTAATGACCCAATGACGGCTCCAAATATCGCGATTGCTACAGTAAATCCATGCCAAAACACATTTAAGCCGAACACTATCTGTATTGACTTTTCTGCACCTGAAATAACCGCCAGATTAAACCCTAATAACAAACCACTCAATGCAGCTATTAAGGCGCTATATATTAAAAAGTTATTTTTGTGTTTCATAAATAATGTTTTGAAAATGTTACTAATAGTATCGCGAGTGGGTTATCTGTTAAAAATGACGCCCAACATTGCCTGGATATTGTTTAAAGGTACATCCGGGGTCATATCGTGTGAAGGAGAGATAATTAGCCCTCCATATCGATCAGCTAAATTTAACAAATCGGATACCTCCTGCTGAACATCTGAAGGACTGCCTAGTGGTAAAGTATGCTGCAAACTGATTCCCCCATAAAACGCCAATTTGCCCGAATAATTTATCATCAACCTGTTTTGATCAACTACTTCGGGTTGAAAGGGATTATACACATCGACTCCAATCTCCACCAGATCATCCAGGATGCACGAAATGTCCCCGCACGAATGGATGATAACATCATATCCCTGAGCATGTGCCTGGTTATACATTAGCTTTAACCGGGGTTTTATGAATGTCCGCCAGGTAGATGGGTCTATCAGCAGGCCATTTTGTGATCCCCAATCGTCGCCAAATTGTATGGCGTCAATCGAGAATTGTTGAAGGTTCTTCATTACACGCAAGTTAAATCCGGTGATTAAATCAAACAACTCATTCACAAATGAGGGATTTTCCAGGAAGTCAGTCATCATATTCTGCATACCACGCAACGACCAGGCACGTTCAAACAGGCTGTATGAGAACTTCGACACGATATACCTGCCTGAATTTGCCCGGATAATCGGTGCTGCATGCAAGTAACGCTCGTCAGTGTCAGGATCTGGTATCTTAAGATCCTCTGTGGTTGGATTCCCGAGCACAATATTCACAGGTATTCCGATATCCTTGTCTATTGTCCTGTCCCACATTACTCCCCACTCATCCTGAAAAACGCCCGGACTGACCTCTGAATAACTTCGAACACTGCGATTCCGGATATAGGCAATATGATTGTCGAAAAAATCATCCAGGACATTATATTTCAGTACGTTCTCTCCCAATACATCACTAAACCCGCAATCCAGCCCAAGTTCATGCATCAGCCGCTCTGCAAGATCGCTGGTATAATTGATCTGCCAGGGTACAAGATCAACATTCTCATGATGAATACAGGCTTTGATCCTTTGTTTTTTATTCATTATCATATCAGAATTATTCAATTTTACGTATGATCTACTCCAGGTTTGCATGTCGCTTTACAAGGTTTTCTGCACTTTGACCGGTACGTTCCAACAAACAAAGTACAAAAGCTTCCAATAATATAAACAGGCTTTGCTCGAAGAGTGTCTTCATGGGTTGCAGTGACTTTAATGCATTGTCTTCCCTGCAAATCAATGATGATGGGGCCTGCAGAAAAAGATATCCCGAAGATATTCGTGCTATCGTTGATGTTGGCAACAAGTGTAAAAAGACAGACGAACAGACAGATACGATAGTGATAAATTGAAAATAGAAAGGATTTAGCTTTTTGACAGGACAGTGCAAATTTGATGGAAATTTATTTTGTTTTTTTCTCCCTCCAGCAAAAAAGAAGAAAGAAACCCCACCCACAAAACAGCACATTTGCAAATCACACAAACCACCGCACGACCAGAATTTGCAAAAGAGCTGTTTTTTTGCCACCGCACCACTGCTAATTTGGAAAGTTTAGTATCTTTGGACAAATTTGTCAAATCGAATACGTCAAAATGAAAACATTTGGAGAATATATCAGAAAATTGAGGGAAGACAAGCAATTGCCTTTAAGAAAAGTTGCTGCTGCTCTTGATATTGACACTTCAGTTTTAAGTAAGATTGAGCGAAACGAAAGAAAACCAACTTCTGAAATGATTCCTGTACTTGCTGAAACTTTTGATAAAACTGAAAAAGAAATCCAAATTACTTACATAAAATTTTTGATTCTTAATGATTTGGGAGATTTGAAGTATTTAAAGGACGGATTAAACGAAACCCTCAAATTGATTAAGTAATTATTGCATGGCAGAAAATACAACACATATAGACCATTCCGATTTAACCTTTTTCACTAACGAAGAAGGTCAAAGTCTTTTAAGTCGCTTCAAAGCTACGCTTAAAGACACCCAATTATTTGATGTACTTGTAGGCTATTTCCGTACAAGTGGATTCTATCAACTCTATGAATCATTAGAACCAGTTGAGAAGATTCGAATACTAGTTGGGCTTAATGTTGACCGTGAAACTTATGATATTATGCAGTATCATGAGCAATTGGGAATGCTTGATTTTGAATCGCATCAAAGAACTAAAAAACAATTTCAACAAAACCTGAAAACTGAAATTGAAACAAGCAACGAGAATGACAATCATCTGGAAATTGGGATTAAAAAATTCATTGAGTTTTTAAAGACCGAACTTGAAAATCAAGAACAGGATAAATCAACTGGCGGAAATGGGAAGAAGTTAGAAATCCGAGCTTATCCGTCAAAAAACATTCATGCTAAGGTTTATATTGGCAGATTTTATCCCGATGATAGAGATTATGGCTTCGTAATTACGGGTTCAAGTAATTTTTCTGAATCTGGATTTATTGCAAATCGTGAATTTAACGTGGAATTGCGAAAGAAAATGGATGTTAAATTTGCCGAAAATCAATTCAATACACTTTGGAAAGAATCGGTTGATATTTCGGACGATTTCATTGACACCATTACAAAAAAGACTTGGCTAAATGATGAAATTACGCCTTATGAATTATATCTCAAACTCATTTATGAATACCTTGAAGAAGATATAAACCTTGCAGATGAATTCGACCCATTTTTGCCTGATGGGTTTATGAAATTAAAATACCAAAGTCAAGCTGCAATTCAGGCAAAAAAAATATTAGAAACATACAACGGTGTATTTTTAGCCGATGTGGTTGGTTTGGGTAAAACTTTTATAACAGCTTTATTGCTTCAACAACTTCAAGGACGCACTTTAATTGTTTGTCCACCAGTACTAAAAGATTACTGGAAAGATTCTCTTTTCGATTTTGGAATTCGCAGTTTTGAAGTGGAATCATTAGGCAAATTGGAACACATTATAAAAAGAGGATTGGAACGATTCGATTATATTGTGGTTGATGAAGCACACCGTTTTAGAAACGAAAACACACAATCGTATGCCAACCTGCTGGATATTTGCAGAGGGAAAAAAGTTGTTTTGGTAACAGCAACACCGCTGAATAATACCGTTGCTGATATTTTTGCCCAAATAAAACTTTTTCAGGCTCCCAAAAACTCAACAATTCCAGGCGTTCCAAATCTGGAGAAATTTTTTAACGGATTAAAAACCAAACTTAAAAAGGTTGAAAAAACTGACCCGCAATATAAAACACTTATTAAAGAAGTATCGAACGAGATTAAAAACAGCATTCTTCGTTATGTAATGGTTCGCCGAACAAGAACTGATGTAATAAAATTCTTTAAAGGCGACATGGAAAAACAAGGTTTGGTATTTCCCGATGTTGATAATCCACAACAGATTATTTACAAGTATGAAGGAAAACTGGAAACCGTTTTTAACGAAACCATCAAGTATTTGCATCTGTTCACTTACGCTCGTTATACTCCATTGCTTTATTATGTGGGCAATAAAGTATTAAGTGAATTTGAAAAGCAACAACAACGAAACGTTGGCGGTTTTATGAAAGGTATTCTGGTGAAAAGGCTCGAAAGTAGTTTCTTTGCTTTTCGCCAAAGTGTTGACCGTTTTATTGATTCCTACGTGCGTTTTATTGATATGTACAATAATGGTACTGTTTACATTAGCAAAAAAGTAAACGTGTACGATTTGCTCGACAATGACGATATTGATAAGCTGGAAAGCCTTGTTGACGAAGATAAAGCAAGCAAGTACGATTCAAAAGATTTCAGAAAAGAATTTATTGAAAAACTGGAATTTGATTTGCAAGTTCTAAAGGATATAAAAACGCTTTGGGCAAAAGTTGACCGTGACCCAAAATTAGAGCAGTTCATTGCTGAATTGAAAACAACCAAAGCTTTAAAGAAAAACAAACTGGTTGTTTTTACCGAATCGAAAGAAACTGGCGATTATTTATACAATGCACTTATCGAAGAATTTCCAAAACAGGTAATGTTCTATTCGAGCATTGGCGGAAGGCATACTAATAAAACACTGACTTCAAATCATGCTATTTCGCGCGATATAATAAAAGACAATTTCGACCCAAACCGTAAAGAAAAATCGAACGATTTACGCATTCTAATTGCAACAGATGTATTGGCAGAAGGTATTAACTTGCACCGTTCAAACGTGATTATTAATTACGATTTACCTTGGAACCCTACAAGGGTATTGCAACGTGCAGGTCGTGTAAACCGTTTGGGTTCTCAATTCCCTTCGGTGCATATTTTTAATTTCTTCCCAACAACCCATTCCGATGAACATTTGGGATTGGAAATAAACATTACCAATAAAATCCAAATGTTTCACGATATTTTGGGCGAAGATGCAAAATACCTTACCGATGGCGAAGAAATTGGAAGTCAGGAATTATTTAACACGTTGAACAACAAACAAGCCTATACCGGCGAAGGTGAAGAAGGTGATTCTGAATTAAAATATTTAGAGTTGATGCGTGATATAAGGGATAAAAATCCTGATTTCTTCAAAAAAATTAAAGAATTGCCCAAAAAAGCACGTTCTGGTTATGTTAAACCTAAGCTTGAATCGAATCAACTATTTACTTTTTTTAGAATTGGCAAACTAAAGAAGTTTTACCAAAACAATAATGGTAATTCCACTGAGATTACTTTTTTCGATGCAGTGCATAATCTGGAATGTACACCACTTACCAAACGTGCTAAAATTCCTGAAGATTATTATCATTTATTGCAAACCAATAAAGCTCGTTTTGAGCTGGATTCAACTATTGTAAACGAACCTTCGGAAGCATCAGGCGGTCGCTCGAATGCAAAATATATCGAAAACAGGCTAAAAGACAAGGTGTTTAAGAATTGTAAAACCTTTACCGATACGGACGAAGAATTTATTGAAGGAGTAAAAAATATGTTGGCAAACGGAACCATTGCCAAACGAACATCACAGGATATAAAGAAAGAACTTGAAAAAACAATAGACCCAATGGATGTGCTGCATATTTTGCGTAAACACATCCGCTCGGTTGCTATCGAAACCATTGGTTCAAATAAATCTTTTCAACGCCGTGAAGTAATATTGTCGGGTTATCTTATTAAATAGTTATGGATAAAAGTACAGCTACCAACCTCATAGAATCTACATTCAATCAAGCTTTTGATGAAACCCGTTTTGAACTGTTTGCCAAAAACTTTTTGAACGATGTTGAACCCAAAAGCAACAGTTACAGCGGTCAATATATTTGGGACGATTACAAAGAGCATGTGAACACTTACAAGCGAATTGGCAAATACATTGACCCCGATGGTGAAGCCCTCGACATTCTGATTGTAGAAGTAAAAAGTGTTTTGAAACTCGAAAGAGCACGAACCGCTTTGCGGAATTTTGTAATTAAACACTTGGTGAAATTCGAGAAAGATTACGCCCTTGTTGCTTTCTATTCAAAACAAGACGAAGGTGCCGACTGGCGTTTCTCGTTCATTAAACTCGAACATCAAGCCTTTGTTGATGAAGAAAAAGGAAAGGTAAAAACCCGAAAAGAATTTACCCCTGCCAAACGCTATTCGTTTTTGGTAGGTAAATACGAAAAGGCATATACAGCCAAAAACCAATTGTTGCCCTTATTGCAAAATGTAAGCAGCAACGCCACTATTGAAGAAATTGAAAGTGCTTTTAGTATTGAAAAAGTTACCGATGAGTTCTTTAGCCAATACAAAGATTTGTTTGTAAAACTTTACGAGCATTTCGAAAACGATGCCGCTATTCAAAACGAATTGGTAAAATCAAAAATCGACACTTCACGTTTTACAAAAAAGTTGTTAGGGCAAATAGTATTCTTGTATTTTTTGCAGAAAAAAGGTTGGTTGGGTGTGCCAAAAGATAAAACATGGGGCAACGGCGAAAAACGCTTTATGCAACAATTGTTTGATACATCGAAAACCGAAAACAAAAACTTCTTTAAAGATTATTTGCAATTCCTGTTTTACGAAGCATTGGCAAAAGAGCGAGACAATGTAAATTCGTATTACGCTAAATTCAATTGTCGCATTCCGTTCCTTAATGGAGGTTTATTTGAGGCAGAATACGACTGGAAACATGCAAATATTTCTATTCCAGAAACCATTTTCCGTAACGAAGAAAAAAATAAATCGGGCGATATTGGTACTGGAATTCTCGATGTTTTCGACCGTTACAACTTTACCATAAAAGAAGACGAACCGCTTGATAAAGAAGTGGCA
>Ga0172382_10007577_pt1 | contig 15374 bp, 15 predicted proteins | sample Leawel138RmetaG_FD_122245 | JGI IMG/M metagenome (GOLD analysis project Ga0172382, IMG submission 122245) | Leachate microbial communities from a municipal landfill in Southern Ontario, Canada - Leachate well 138R metaG | ecosystem: Engineered > Solid waste > Landfill > Unclassified | place...
GCAGCCTGTATCAGCAGATTGATGCGTTCGTTTGGGGGAGCTCCCAAAAGCACAATGTCGGCGGGTGCCGGTTGGGGGGTGCTTTGATACAGATCTTCATAATTCTGACATTTGATGCAATCGGGCGATGTCAGATATCCCATCAGTGTGGATAAACCGAGTCGCAATAGCGGCTGCGGCTCGATGATAACGATGTATACCATCGGTTCACTCCTTGACGAGTTGATCACGCGCCGAAGTGCAAGCCTCGTCGTTCATGGCGAGGTCTAAGAGGCATTATCAACATGGCGCCGAAGCTGCCCCATGCTGCAAAAAAAGCTCAAATCGACTGTTGCGGTTTTCACCGCAGAGGGTCGGGGCAGTTTTTCAAGACTGAACTATGACACGCCAGAGCGACACATGTCGTTTCAATAATGTATAGGTATGTATCCATATAAAACTTAATTTCGGCTTGTAGATAGAACTTAGCGCGTCCATGCGCCACTCGCATCGGACCTATCTGGCTCCGACCTGTGCAGCCACGGTACCAGTGATCAGTATGGGGTTATATCAGTGACTGCCATACGCCTATGGCATAGTGACCCTTTCATATTGATATTCAAAGGCATACCTATGGCAGAAACCTGGCTTACATCCTTGCAAACCGCAACGCCTCAGGAAGGCTATGACCTTGCCATTAAGCTTTCACGTATGGCGGTCAAATACACACAGCCATCGGCTGAAGTGCGTGACAAACTACGGCCGGTCTATGGTGAAGATGCCGACGCCCTGATCGCGGTATCGCAGGTCGTCGCCACCAATTTCCAGACAATAGCGGCCGCCAATGGTTATTGGAAATAATTCGTCAAGGTCGCGCAGCTGCCTTACCGCTATTCCGGTAACAGAGCCCTGTAGGCGCTCTTGAGCGGCCGCAATGTGCGGGCGGGTGCGTTGCAGCCGCCTCGCCGTCACGCTTCGCCGAGTCTTGCCATAAGTTCTTCGCCAAGCTCCCGGTAGGCTCTGCTGGCGGCGCTGTTTGCAGCGGTAGCCACGACCGGCGCGCGCAGGATGCCCATGCGTTCAATGTCCGAGGCGAAGGGGATACGGGTTCCCAGGAAGCGTTTTGAGTAGGCGCTGCTCATGGCGGCAATGGTTTCACTGTGCAGCGTTTTGACGTTCTGCACCATGGAAAAAAAACCGTGCAGTTTCTTCTCGGAAATCTTGTTTTCCTTGAAGAAATCGAGAAGCTGTTCAAAAGTACGTTGCGAGAGGGTGGTCGGGATGACAGGCACCAGCACTGCATCGGCGGACCGGAAGACGTTTTCCGACAAAACAGAGATGCTGGGCGGGCAATCCAGCAGGACAATGTCGTAATCCTGTTTGACTCCCTTTAAAGCCTTCTTCAGGCGTGAGCGGCTATCGCGCATACGTGAAAGGAAGATATCGAAATCCCGAAAGCTCATATTGGCGGGAAGGATATCGAGATTGTCGTAATCGCTGCCTCGTATTGCGTCGGTGAATTTCTTTACATCTTTGAAAAACGCCGCTTCTGTCAGTTTTTTTGAAGGCTTTACACGGAAATAAAAACTCGAAGCCCCCTGGGGGTCGAGGTCGCAAAGAAGCGTCCGTCTGCCGCTCGCCGCCAGCGTGTAGGCCAGATTGACCGCAACGGCTGTCTTGCCGACGCCACCCTTGTTCGAATAGCAGGCGATGATCTTCATAGGGCATCCTTTCGTTCTTGGAAGAGTGCTTTGAAAGTCTGTTGCACTTTGGGGCGGTTGAATCGGGCGAAATTCTTCATGACTTTTGCCCGTTCCTGCAGCTGTAGCCCATGAAGCACCGTGATCAGGGCGCCCACGCTCTGGGCAACTTCAATGTCAGCACCCTTGCGGTTTTTGCCGTGCGCCAGAAGAAAATCATGCAGGCTTTCTTGCTGGACAGAATAGTCGTTGAACAGGCCGAGATTGTCTTGCAGGTTCTTCAGTGGCTTGAGCAGCCTGGCCAGCACCTGTGCAGGGAAGATGGGGCTGAAGAACTCCATGAGATATCGCAGCTTTTTGCAGTCGATGCGCAACTGATGGATTTCGTCGTCTTTGGTATCAGGGGTGATGCCTGCGGCAATCTTGCATACCTTGCGGTATCGATGCCAAATGCGTTCACATGCATACTCATGTGCTGGAAGGCCGGCTTTTTCCCCCCGCTTCAAACCCCTGGGGCGGGTGAAGCGCTTGGCCAGAGCATTGATTTTCTTTTCGTACGCAGGGCTGCGTAAATGCTGTGCCAGCGCGGCTTTTTCGGCTGCCCGCTGTCCCGAGAACAAGCGGAACAGGGTGTCCAGCCCATTATGCAGGCTATCGGGAAGCAGGTCGTAGAACTTCTGCTTTTCCAGCAAATAGACGTCGAGGTCGCGCAATCTGCCGGTAGGGGCCGCGAGTGCCGAGAAGTCGGCTTTCAGGATGGTGGTCAGGTCTTCATCGTAGACACCCCTGAACAGGCTTAGAACCGATCTTATCTTGCGCAGCTGGACACGGTAGTCGTGAAGGAATTCAGTATCGAGGTCAGCAATGATGCCGAACTCGTTTGCGCGCATTAATGGAATGTGGCCGGCAATGATCTGGGTGGCGGCGTCAAACGCTGTTTGGGTGGCAGAAACGGAAATCTGTGGCTTGGGATCGTAAGTGGCTTGATCAGGAAACAGTTGGCCGTAAAGCGGGTCGATGGTGCAGCGGTTTCCGCCCAGGTTGACGATATGCTTGCGTAACAATGCCAGCGATTCGTCGTAACCTCGTATCCCTTGCAGTGCAGACAGGGTCGCGGTATGGCCTTCGCCGCTGGTGAACCGCAACAGGTAGGCGCGGCAGTGTGTCTTCCCGTCGTTGTCTACAAAAGCCAGGGTCTGCTTGTGGATTTCACCAGATCCTATGGTTAGCAGACTGCGCAGTGGGGAAAGCCCTCGCAAGGCGCGTTTGACAGGGCCGTTGGGGAAATCGGTTATGAAACGCGGTTGGCGCTTGACTGTTTGCGAGGCAAGCTGGCCATGGTGACCCAGCAGTTCGTAGCTTATCCCTGCTTTCAGCAGCAGACGGCTCGAACGGCGCAGGGCTTGGTCAAAGGAATCCAGCGCGGTGAATGCCGACGTGCTGACTTCCAGGGGTAGGGGGGTGAGTTTTCCGAAGGCCACCAGGGCCAAGTCGTCGGTTGTGTTGGGCGGCAACGAGTAAAGGTCGATGGGAGGCTCCGTCATTCATTTCTTTTTTGCATGGCGCGGTAATGCGTCCAGTTTGCCTAAATGTCAGACTTAGGGCAATGGAGCACAGGCACCATCATCGTGCTGTAAAGGATCAGTAGACCGCAGGGACATACATGTTATCGGGAACAGGGTGCCGGAAGTAATCGGGGCTGTATTCGCGCTGGGGCAGAACGATTTCAGGGCTTTCAATTTCACCGTAAGGAATCTGGTCGAGCAGGTGACGGATGCAGTTCAGTCGGGCCCGCTTTTTATCCACGCCGTCGACGATCCACCACGGGGCTTCGGGAATGTGCGTGCGTTCCAGCATGGTTTCCTTGGCTTTGGTGTAGCTTTCCCAGCGGCGTCGGGATTCGAGATCCATGGGGCTGAGCTTCCATTGCTTCAAAGGGTCGCGGATGCGCATCAGAAAGCGCAAGTGCTGCTCTTCGTCGGTGATGGAGAACCAGTATTTCACCAGCACAATGCCGGAGCGGACCAGCATTCTTTCAAATTCGGGCACGGTACGGAAAAACTCTTCGCACTCTTCTTCGGTGCAGAAACCCATGACTTTTTCGACACCCGCACGGTTGTACCAGCTGCGATCAAAAAGCACGATTTCACCGCCCGCCGGCAGATGTGACACATAGCGCTGGAAGTACCATTGCGTGCGCTCGCGTTCGCTGGGGGCCGGCAGGGCGGCCACCCGACAGATTCGCGGGTTGAGCCGTTGGGTAATGCGTTTGATGGCGCCGCCCTTGCCCGCTGCATCCCGGCCTTCGAACAGCACGACTATCTTGAGTTTATGGGCCTGGACCCAATCCTGAAGCTTGACGAGTTCGCGCTGCAGCCGGAACAGTTCGCGGAAGTAGAAGCGGCGATCCAGTTGATTTTCGGAAGTCGGGCCCTGGGGTGGGACTTCCAGCAGTAATTCGTCGAGACGGTCGTCGTCCAGTTCCATTTCCAGTTCTTCATCGAAGCTGTCGAGCAGATCGGCTTCGGCGCGTTGGGATGGAGACATAGGGGCGGGCGAGGAATGGGGCTTGGTCATATTTGAATCAAAGGAAAGAGTAGAGGGAGTCCATGCCAGTTTGCCTCATGGTGTTGGCGTTTTCATGACCACGCGCCGATGCGTAATCCATGAAGAGCGTTACGATATGAAAGCATCATTACTCACGGAGGCATCATGAACGAGGAGCCTGTTTTCGCGGATTGGATCGTAGAGCAGGTGGCTGACGCGCTGATCTGCGCCGACCGCAGCGGCAATATCGTGCGCTGGAACGAGGCCGCCAGCCAGCTCTTTGGCTTCAGCGCGACCGAAGCCCTGGGCAGCAGCTTGGATCTGATCATTCCCGAGCATTTACGGGCGCCACATTGGGCGGGTTTCAATGCGGCAATGCATAGCGGGAAACTGACTCTGCAAGGGCGGCCAACCTTGACGCGTGCCTTGCACAAGAGCGGCAGCAAGCTGTATGTCGAAATGACATTCGCGTTGGTCAGAGACCCACAAGGCGTGGCCATTGCTTCGGTTGCCATGGCGCGTGATGTGACTGAAAAATTGCAAAAGGAACGTGCAGCCCGCATTGCTCAGAGTCAGAAAGCGACCTGATTGCGGCCTTTGTTCTTGGCGCGGTACAACGCTGCGTCGGTACTGGAATAAGCGAGCGCAAAGTCGGTGTGGCGTTCATTCCAACCGACACCGAAGCTGGCTGTGATACGACGCTCGGGCACGCTGGAAAAGGGCTGGTCGGCAATCCCCCGGCGGATGGCTTCGGCCACATGCAGCGCGTCTCTCAGCCCGGTTTCAGGCAGTAAAATAGTGAACTCTTCCCCGCCTACGCGGCCGATGCTTCCTTGGCCGTTCAGGATACTGAACAGCCGCTCAGCCAGTTCCTTCAGTACGGCGTCGCCTGCAGGGTGCCCGCAGCTGTCGTTGATCTCTTTAAAGAAATCGATGTCCAGAATGATCAGCGACATCGATACATGCTGCAGGTGGTTTTGCGCTTTTTCGAAGATGGCGCGGCGGTTCAGGGTGCCGGTCAGGCTGTCATGACGCGCCTTGTAATCAAGTTCGGCGCTCAGTTGCTGCAGCCTGGTGTTGGCGGCATTCAGTTCTGCTTCGCTGCGGTCGCCATGCCGGATCAGGCGGTGGGTCTCGCGCATCAGACGCTGATAGTGACGCACCAGGTCTTCCAGGGCCTGCCGGTATTGGCTGGCGTCCAGGCCCGGTGCAGTCACGGTTGCCTGAGCGCGGTTCAAGGCCGCCATTTCAGCTTCGAAAAGGTTGGTATCCACCATCAGCTCTGGGTCGCATGATCGTGAAAGCTCAGATGGGTGAAGTCTTCACACAATTCCTGGCCAAATTCGTAGATGGTGTCATCCTCTTCGTCATGGAACCAGTTCAGGATGACGGAAGAGCCGGTGGCGGCTTTCTCATTCAGCGCATCAAACAGGGAAAACAGCATTTTGGCGCTGGAGCTGTTGAAGTACGAGAGGGCGACATCGACGGTGATAGGCGCATCAGATTTGTCTTCCTGGATGAACTGCCGGACTGCGGCAACAATATCAGCCCAAAAGAGGGCGGCATTCTCAGGATAGGCCTCTCCTTTGAGCGAAAGTCGGCGCTGGTCGAATTGGAAATCGACTTCGGGGGAGCTGGTACTGGCGGGTATGAATATGTTGGTCATGGTCCTGCTTGAAAATGGATGCTGGGCACGGTCGGCCTGTTGCGGTCAGATGGTCGCCTTCAAATAGAAGAGCACATCTTCGCTGTTGGGAAGCGGCATGAACTCGAATTCCAGGGGTTCGCTTGCATCGCGAGCCACCGTCAGCAAGCCCAGGCCGGCGCCCTTGCTGTCTTTCGGGCCTTCCGCCCGCAAGGTTCGCTTGTACTCGCGCTTGATGTCATCAAGCGTCAGCGTGTGCAGATGTTCCAGCTTGCCGCGCAGTTGTTCCGCGATGTCCGCATGTACAGGGTTGGCGCAATGCAGATGGTAGCGGCCTGCATCCGTCGAAATGCAGATGGAGCCATGCCTGACTTCGTTGTTGAATACCGTGGAGTCATCCCGTGTGTAGGCATCGACCGAATAATGGATGATGTTCTGTGTCATTTCTATGAACGAGGAAAACAGCTTGCGGCGGGTCAGGCCCGCGGCTCCCAGGTGCTCAATGCGCATTTTCACGGCGTCGGATACGGCGACGATGATGGTCTGCGAAAAATAGCCCTCGTAATAGAAAATGACTTTATGTCTTTCAGCACTTTGGCAGCAGATGCGCCAGTGCAGGCTCTGATGGGAGTTGCTGGTCGGAATATGCGCGGTCATGGGTGTCAGTGAAGGCGAAGGATCAACGCAGTAAGGTCATCCCGACGAGGCTGCGGCCCCTGATATGTTTGAAAATCGTCCATCAGTTGGCGCGTCAGCTCAGCTATGGGGCTTTCGCGGTGTCGCAGCAAAGTCTGGCCCAGACGCCTTCTACCGTAGGAAATGTTTTTCGGGCCGCCGATCTGATCAATCAGGCCGTCAGTGCAACAGCACAACACCGTCTCGGCAGGCAGCCGGGTGCGGTGGTTCGTCCATGACATGTCGACCCTTGTGTCTGTATATCCTAGCCCGGTGCGTTCGCCCCGAATGTTCTGTATCTTTTCCTGCCCCGGCAACAGCAGGAGCAGCGGCAGGCTTGCGTGCGCGCTGGTCAGTGTGTTGCTGTCGTTCTCAAACCAGAGGAAGGCGGCGTCCATGCCATCGTTGGAATTGGCGTGGTGAATAGCCGAGTGCTGCCCCAGCGTCAACTTGATGCTGTTGCTGACTTCCGTCATCAGCCGGCCGGGGTCGCGCGGGCCATACTGGTTCAGCGCATGGGTCAGGGATGAGGTGGCGATCAGAGTCAGGAAGGCGCCTGGCACGCCGTGCCCGGTGCAATCGGCGATCGCGGCAAACCAGCCGTCATCGTAGCGGCGGAAGTGATAGAAATCCCCACCCACAACGTCGCGTGGCGCCCATACGATATCGACATCGGTCAGGGTGGCATGCATTGCGTTCACGGATTCACTGAGCATGGCTCGCTGTATGGTGCTGGCATAGTCGATGCTCTGCATGATCTGGCGGTTCTTTTCCGCCTGCAGTTCCGCCAGCACGTGCATCAGATCCAGGCCTGCGCCTACACCTAGGAAACGATCATTTTTTACGATGATGAAGCCATCCGCCAGGGTCTTGTTGCCGTGCTCGACAGCACGAGCGGCCAGGGTTTCTATGGGGGTGTCTGCCTCAACGATGAGCGGCGACTTGTCCATGAATGCGATGCTGCTTTTCCGTTCATAAAGCTCGCGGTAGTACGGCCTGGACATCTGCGACATGAAAATGTTGCGGCTGATCAAGCCAATGGGGCGATCCTCCTCCAGCACCGGCAAACTGATCAGTTCCCGATGGCGGCCGAATATCTGCATTACATCGGCATTGGTTTGAGCCGATGTAATGGTGGGCGCCTCGGTGCTCAGCATCTGAGCAGACGGGCGACCCCAGGTGGACATCGACGCCGGTGAGGTGCTGGGGTTGTTGATCACGATAGCGGTCTGCGCGCAGAAGGTCGAGACAGCTGCCGGCAACCGCGGCAGCGCGTTCATCGATAAGGTGTCGATATAGTAGCCACATATGGTTACTATTTTGTGACCGCGCGGGGCTGATGCAATGGCGCCTTGCGCGCCACTGCCCGCTTATATTGGCTTGAGAGCCGAGCCTGGGTTCAGGCAGCGTTGCACAGCTGCCTCAGCCGCGATATGTCTGCAATGTCTTCCATGTTGCTGAGTGCGTGGTACAAGGCTTCAGGGTCGGCAATTACGCCGGTGACAGACTCCATGAACTGACGCCGCTGCATGTCTTCAGTCAGGGGGTTCTTTGCATGACCGCGCGGGTAGCGGACTTCTTCGCTTTCCACGACAGTGCCATCCGCCATCAACAGACGTATCTTGTCGTACGGCGCGAACAGGGGGTCTTCTTCGCTTTGTTCGCTCATAAGATGGCGGCGCGTCACCTTCATCAGGGACTGCATGGCTTCTGAACGTATGTATTCGGGTGTCAGTTGCGCAAGCCCTGCGGTTTGCGAGACCAGGCCACTGGCTACTGAAAACTCGACGCTGTACTTTGCCTGAAGCGCATCCTGGGGGGAAGTGTGGTGAGCAAGGGTGGCTTGCTTGGTGCCCAGCCAGACGTCGATTTCTTTAACCTGCTGTGGCTGGATACTGTGTAAATCCACCAATGACGCGGCGGCATCCACCAGGCGGTGCAAGGTGTAGCACAGCGGATACTGTTTGATGCAGATGCCGTGTTTCAGAATATGCCACGGGGGGGTGTCGGGGTTGAATCCGGACGTGATATCCACATTGCCTTCCGGAGAAATCATTTTCAGGAAGCCGTTGTCTGCTTCAAGTGCTCGCGGGGTTGCGGTCAGGCCTGCCTGTGCAAGCTGTACGGCGAGCACGCCGGCACTGGCTGCCCGGCCAGCGTGCAGGGCCTTGGTCTGGGTGCCGAAATTCACCGAGGCACCGCCCGTGAAGCTGGCGGCAATGGCGATGGCGCGCCGGGCTGTTTCGGCAGGTGTTTTCAGCAGGTTGCTGACTGCAGCAGCGGCGGCAATGGCGCCCAGCAAGCCCGTCGGGTGCCAGCCGGTGCTATGCAAGGAGTCGGGCTCACGCGCGACCATTTCGCCAAGGACTTCGTAGCCCACTACCCATGCGCGCAGCACATCCGCGCCACTCGCCTGGATGCGTTCCGCTTCTGCAAGGATGGCCGGTAAAAGAACCGCGCTGGGGTGGCAGCCCCAGATCACGTCGTCCATGGCAAAGGCGTGGACCGCCGTGCCATTGACGAAAGCAGCGTCGGTCGGTCGCGCGAGATGTGCACTCGACAATAATACGCTGGCGCCGCCGGTAGGCGAGGCTTCGGTGTGGCCTATGGTCTGGTTTGTCACGACCACCGCCGGGTCGGTGCGAGCTGCAAGCATCAGGCCAATGGCATTGACGATGCCGGTCTTGGCGACGTCACTGGCTTTTGCCGGTACGTGTGTGCAGCTGGCTGCAAAGGTCGCCAGGCCTTCAGTCAGGCCTGGCCCGGATTGCTGATGGGGGTGGGGCATAGGGGTATCCATCCTGTGTCGTTTCGTACGTAATCAACATGGCTGCGTGCCTGCAGGCACGCAGCCATGAGGCCATCGAGTGACAGGCCCCATCGGCAAGGATGGAACCTGCCACGCCTGGCGATGGGCTCAGCTTTGGGTGATGGAAGTCAGGCTGGCGTTTACTTCGATCAGTACCGGGCCATCCACCTTCATTGCGGCCTCGAGGGCGGCATGAATGTCTTCATCCTTGTCGATCGAGAACGCCTGGCACCCAAAGGCCTGAGCGAACTGAACAAAACTGGGCCCAGGCAGATCCGAGGCTTCGCTGCGGCCGGGATACTGCTTTTCCTGGTGCATTCTGATGGTCCCCAGACTGCGATTGTTGGACACCACGATTCGTACCGGAAGCTTGCGCTCGACGGCAATGGCGATCTCGGTTCCAGTCATCATGAAGCTGCCGTCCCCAACCAGGCAGACCACGGTCCGCTGGGGTTCGCGCATGGCAATGGCAATTGCGCCGGGCACGCCATAACCCATCACACCAGAAATGGTTGAATACAGCCTGCGCGGGCCGCCAAATGGGAAGTAGCGATACACCAGAGCAGCGGAAATACCAGCGTCGGGGACCATGCTGGTGGTTTCGGGAAGCTGTTCAGCCAGTGCGGTCAGTACATTACCGAAGGCAACGCCATCATCGTAGCGGCGCGGCTTCCAGACCAGGCGTTGGGCGGCGTAGGCGGCAAGTTTCTCTGCCCAGGCACGGCGGCCTGGGGTCGGTGCAAGCTTGTCGCTGGTGTTTGCATCGGCACTCAGCAGGGCCCGAACGACACTGGGGCCGTAAGTGGCCATGCCAATGGTGGGCTGCACGTTCTTCCCTATGGTGCTGGCGTCGGCACTGACATGAACGAAAGCTTGTTTGGGCCAGGGGCTGGCAGGGAACTGATAGCCCAGCGTGGTCCAGTCATTCAAGCGTGTGCCCAAGGCCAGAATGAGGTCGGCCTGCTCGAAGTTGGCTTGCTGTTCGGGCGTTGTGCCGATACCCAGGTCGCCCGCGCTGAGCGGATGCTGGTTCGGAAATACGCCATGCCGGCGAAAACCCACGGCAACGGGGATATGATGCTTTTCGGCAAATGTCTGCAGAAGCTGGCGGTCGTCGTCGGATACAAACTCGCCGCCGGCTACGATCAGAGGGCGCTCGGATTGGCCCAGCAGCTCAAGTATGCGGGTGATCTGTGTGGGTTCGGGAGCGTAGGCCGTCTTTGTGAAGGCGGGCAACGGGGCCTGCGGGGGATCCATGGGGATTTCCAGGAGATCTTCTGGAATGGAGATGACCACGGGGCCGGGCGTAGGCTGCATGGCGACGGTGAAGGCGCGGGTAATGACCTCGGGCAAGCGTTCCGGATCGGTGACTTCGGCTACCCATTTGGCGACGCTGCCGAACATTTGCTGGTAATCGACTTCCTGGAAGCTGTCCCTGTTCAGCTGGTTGCGGGGCACCTGGCCGATGATGAGGATCAGGGGCAGCCCGTCCTGCTGGGCGCTGTGCAGCGCAATAGACGCGTTGGTGGCGCCTGGCCCGCGGCTGACAGTAAAAACCCCCGGCCTGCCGGCCAGGCGGCCGTCGGCCAGCGCCATGAATCCGGCAGAGCCTTCGTGACGCGCGGTCACCGTATCAATACTGCTGTCCGCCAAGGCATCCAGAAGTTCCAAATAACTTTCACCGGGCATGCAAAATACCCGATCTACGCCATTCAATTCCAACAGTGAAACCAATGTTCTGCCAGCTGTCTGCATGGTGTTTTACACCTCGTGGGTTTGTTGAATAAAACTGTGTTGTCTGAATCAATTACGACGGCCATCACGAGACGGGGCAGGCCCGCCCATGCGCGTGAAAACCGTGGTTTCCGTGTTCACCATGCTACCTTCGTCAAGAGAACGACCGCACACCGACGCAGGCTTCATGCCGTGCCGGGAGAGAGGGTCCCACTGATGGATAACGCTGGCTCAATGTCCGTACATTATAGGGATAAAACCCTGGGTGCTGTCCCGCGTACGATCTACCGCTTCAAGTCCATTCGCGTTTGAATACGGAGTTGTACGAGAAGCGTTCCGCGACATGGGTGCTGATGGCACATTCGATGAGTTCGCCGCGCCGGTTAAGGTAGTAACGCGTCACCCTCAACCCCGGGTTGCCCGCGTTTGTAGAGAGTTCACGTGCCATGCTGGCATCCAGCTGGATGGCGACGATTTCCTGTTCGACGGTGAAGATTTCCTCGCCAAACTGTTCTTCTATCATTGAATGCACGGCCTGGTGCAGATTACCCGTCAACCCCTTCAAGGCCCGGAAGGACGGGGCGATCCATATTTGCGTATGAGCGATGGGAAGCGTGTGGTCGGGTACGAATCTGCGCCCATGCACATGCAACCAGACTTCACCGGGTGAGGTTCGAAGTAACCTGGCGGTATCGGGATCCAGGGTTTCACGGCTGCTGCGATCAATGCGCAACGAGGTGTCGCTTGCATATTGGTAGAGATCATTAACCGCGCCCATTTGCTGGCGATAACCGCGTTGAGCCTTGGAGGCAATGACGGTAGTGCCGACCCGTGCCTGCCGGCTGACGACCCCAAGTTCGACGAGTTGTTTCAAGGCCTCGCGCGCAGTGAAGCGGCTGACACCGAACTGTTCGCAGAGTTCGAATTCGGTTGGCAACAAGTCGCCGACCTTGAAGATCCCGCTCTCTATTTCAGTGAGCAGTGTCCTGGCAAGCTGGACATATTTGGGCTGGGAAACACGAACAGGCGTTTTCTTCATGCAGATCGTCGTAAAAAATACCAGAGGCCAGGGTACACGAGGCGTGTTGGAATTGCATAAGCGCCGCTGCGGAATTACCAGTAAAACTTGGCTAGATAACGCCTGTTTGTTCGAACTCAAGAATTTCATCTGCCGAAAAGCCGGCACGCTTCAATAGCTCATGGTTATGCTGGCCCATGGCCGGTGCCGGCCGTAGTGGATGCTCGCCCGCCCGTACCGGCGAAGCGACGCTGCGCACCGGGCCCATGGGATGCTGCAGTTCTATCACTCTGTGCTGCTCGTGCACGAATTCGTTATCCAGCGCTTGTGCGACGTCGAGTACAGGGGCGGCCGGCACGCTGCCGGAAAAACGTTCCATCCATTCGCCGGTCGTGCGCGTTGTCAGCACGGATTCAAGATCACGATTGAGGGCCTCGCGGTTGGCAAGCCGGTCTGGAAAGCTGCGGTACTCGGACTTCTGAGCCCATTCAGGCCGTTCGATTTTTTCACACAACACCCCCCAGAATTTCTCTTTATTGCACATGATGAAGATCCAGCCATCCTGAGTCGGGTAGAGCTGGCTGGGTGTGAGGGAAGGGTGGGTCGAGCGCGGCTCGCGCCCCAGCACGACGCCCGCATTCAGATACCACGTTGCGACATAAGCCAGGTTGTGCAGGGCGACGTCGAACAAGGAAACATCGATATCGCGCCCGATACCTGTGGCACGTGCCCCGGTCACCCCGGCGAGCAAACCCATGGCGGCGGTGGTCCCTGTCATCAGGTCAATAATCGACAGGCCCATGCGGGCGGGCGGGCCTTCGGGTTCCCCTGTCAAGGACAGGTAGCCGGCTTCGGACTGCATCAGATAGTCGTAGCCTGGCCATGCCTTGCGCGAACCGCTACGCCCGTAGGCCGAGAGATGCGCGCAAACGATCTGCGGATTGACGGCGGCTAGGCTGGCGTAGTCGACCCCCAGTTTTTGCGGCAGGTCGCCACGCAGATTATTGAACACCGCATCTGCCTTGCGCGCCAGGCGTCGAAGTATTTCCTGCCCCGCTGCTGTCTTCAGATTAACCGTGATGCTCTTCTTATTGCGGTTGAACGATTGGTAGAAGTGACTGTCGTTGTCGCCGAAGTAGTGTGGGCCGACGTGGCGGCCAACGTCGCCCCCATCGGCCTTGTTCTCGATCTTGATGACTTCGGCCCCGAGGTCGGCCAAGTGCTGGGTGCCAAAGGGGCCCGCGCCGTACTGTTCGACCGCGATCACGGTCACGCTGGCAAGAGGCAGGATTTCAGCGGGGGAGGGACTGCTCATATCCTGTTTCTCTCTATCAGCTGGCGGGCAATGATGATCTTCTGAAGCTCGTTGGTCCCTTCACCGATGACCAGCAGCGGTGCGTCGCGATACAGACGTTCCACGTTGTATTCGCGAGAGTAGCCGTAGCCGCCGAATATCCTCATCGCTTCATGGGCGTTTTCGAAACCGGCCTCGGTGGCTGTCAGCTTGGCCATCCCGGCCTCCATGTCGCAACGCTGACCGCGGTCGAACGCTGCTGCAGCGGCTTCCACCAGCAGACGTGCTGATTGCGTGCGGGTCGCCATTTCTGCCAGTTTGAGCTGAATGGCCTGGTGCTCGCATATGGGTTTGCCAAAGGTCTTGCGTATCTGTGAATATTCCACGGCCTCGTTCAAGGCAGCCTGTGATAGCCCCAGCCCGCGAGCGGCCACATTGATGCGGCCCAGTTCCAGGCCACTGAGAATTTGCTGCAAGCCATTGCCTTCGACGCCACCAATCAGGCAGGACGCGGGGACGCGGTAGTTGTCAAAGGTCAGGGCGCAGGTGTCAATGCCGCGATAGCCAAGTTTGTCGAGCTTCTTGCTGACGGTATAGCCTTCCCCTTTTTCGGCGATGAAGAGGCTGATTCCCTTATGGCGCGGATGTGCCTGCAGGTCGGTCTTGACCAGCAGGGCCAGGCAATTACCGTAAAGGCTGTTGGTAATCCACATCTTCGAGCCATTCACGACGTAATCGTCGCCATCGCGTACCGCGACGGTGCGGATGGCCTGAAGATCGGTGCCGCAATCGGGTTCCGTCAGCCCGACCCCGCCTCGAAGCTCGCCGCTCGCCAGGCGTGGCAGATAGTCGGACTTTTGCTTTTCAGTGCCGAAACGTTGTATGGCCATGGCCATGATCAGATGGGAATTGATGATGCCAGAGACCGACATCCAAACCACCGATATGCGCTCAATGATTTTGGCGTATGTCTTGGCGCTCAGCCCCAGGCCACCATACTCCTGCGAGATCATGCAGCCAAACAGGCCCATTTCCTTCATCTTCTCGACAATGGCTTCTGGATACTTATCGTGATATTCCAGCTCATGAACATGGGGCTGGACTTCCACTGCCAGGAAGCGGTCCAGCATGTCGAGGATCAATTCTTCTTGATCGGCATCGTGCCGTGCCGTTTCATTCATCGTCATCTTTCAATGCCTTTCTGGTTCAATAGTGTCAGTAATACGGATGCATCATGGTCCTGAATATTCAGGAATGCTTCGATGATCCGGTTTGCGTGCTCGGGCGGCAGTATCCCGGTGGTGTTCTCGTGGTATTTGACCAGGATGTCCTCGTTGACGATGGGCCGGCTCCCGGCGCCACGATTCACCGCTTCACGGTGCGACAGCTGCGAGCCATCGGCCAGTTCCAGCACCACTTCCCCCGAGAAATATCGTGGGAAATCCGCGTCTGGGTCGGCGACGCATTCCACTTTGTGGGCCAGGGCAATCGTTTCGGGGTCGGTGTAGGCTTCCCGGTCGAGGGCCTTCAGGTCGAAGCTGCCGAAGCGCAAGGCTCTGGCTACGGCGTAGGGGATGCTGAACTGAGCTTCATAGCTGTTGGCGGGGGACTTCTTTGCCTCGATGGGTTCACATACCACCTTCATGACGCCCGCCGGCACCTTGGCAACAATGCCCCGCAGCGTGCTGACATCCACTTTTGACGACAGCGCCGCTGCGGCGTCAATGCTGGCGTGTGTGAAATGGCAAGCCGGGATGGGTTTGACGGCTACGTTCAGGAGTTCCCATGTCGTACCCAACGTGGCGATCTCTGACGCGAGCCCATCGGCTACAAAATCCTGCCCGAGGTGGCTTTTGTACAGCCCGAAACGACCTTCGTAGGCTGCTTGCGGGCCAATGAAGCCATGGCGGGCCAGGGTGGCCGCCGTGATGCCGGCCTGCGCCGCCCAGCCAGGGTGGATGCGTTTTGTCCAC
>Ga0172382_10007581_pt1 | contig 15369 bp, 12 predicted proteins | sample Leawel138RmetaG_FD_122245 | JGI IMG/M metagenome (GOLD analysis project Ga0172382, IMG submission 122245) | Leachate microbial communities from a municipal landfill in Southern Ontario, Canada - Leachate well 138R metaG | ecosystem: Engineered > Solid waste > Landfill > Unclassified | place...
ACCGCATCATGGCCCGCATCAAGGAGCTGGAATATGCGGCCGAGCGCACCGAGACCGAGCAGGCGGGCGATGGCTACACCTACCGCGAGGATCCGCAGGAAAACCGCGCCATGTTCCTGTTTGGCGGCAAACCGGCCAAGGACACCCGCGACGTGCTCAAGCGCTGCGGCTTTCGCTGGAGCCCGACGCGCAGCGCCTGGGTACGCCAGCTGACCGGCAACGCCCAATGGGCCGCCAAGGAAGTGATCCGCCACCTGGACGAATTGAACCAGGCCTGACCGGCTTATTCGCCCTGGGCGGGATCCCGGCCTGGGGCACCACCCCAGACTTTCATCACAGGAGAATCACCATGGCATCATTGAACCGCGCGACCCTCATTGGCAACCTGGGCAAGGACCCGGAGATCCGCTACACGCCTGACGGCGCCGCCGTCTGCAACGTGTCGATTGCCACCACCAGCACCTGGCGCGACAAGGCCAGCGGTGAGCGCCGCGAAGAAACCGAATGGCACCGCATCGTCTTCTATGGCCGCCTGGCCGAGATCGCCGGCGAATATCTGAAGAAGGGCCGCACCGTGTTTGTGGAAGGGAGGCTGAAGACCCGCAAATGGCAGGACAAGGACAGCGGCACCGACCGCTATAGCACCGAGATCATCGCCGACCAGATGCAGATGCTGGGTGGACGGGATAACGGCCCTGTTGCGGGTAACGATGCGGGCTATAACAGCCCCAAGCCGAGCAAGACTGCGCAGCTGCGCAAATGTGGCGGGCGCAGCGTCGCACCGGCTGCGCAGCCAGCTGTCAGTACTCAGGCTGATGATATGGATATCCCGTTCTGATTCCGCCTGAACTTTCTGCCTTGGCCGCTTATGCGGCCCCTTTCATATCTGCTCTATGCCATTCTGATCTCGCGGTATATTGTCCGCGTTGCTGCATATGGATCGTGAGGGATGATTAAATGGCTGGGTGGGTGTTTCAGGGCAATCCGAAAATATTTGATATGGATGATTATTTGTCACGGTATACGCGCCTTATCTATTGGCGAACAAACCGGTATGTCGATCAGATCGGGCTAGGCGATTCAGTATTTATCTGGCGAGCAGGTGCGCAGGCTGGAGTGGTTGCTGTGGGGAGGGTTACAGAACTTCCTATAGCCGCCAGATCAGTTGCACATCGTGAGGCATTAGGTACCGACCTATGGGTGAAGAAAGCTGGAAATGGTGATCCAGACGAACTAAAGACTGGCATCGAGCTGCATGATATTCGGCTGTCTGTTGATGAGGGTATGGTGCTCAGGGAGAATGTTGCTGCTGATCTGGTGCTGGCTACATCAATGATCATCAAGGTTCCGAATGGGACCGTTTTTAAGTTATCTTCTGATGAATGTGATGCCTTAGGGGATCATTGGGGGGCGAAATCGTCGGGACGACTCCTTGATACCCTGCCGGAGGGTAAGCGAGTGCTGCATGTTCATTATTCTCGGGAGCGTTCTGGGCGATTGAGGCAGGATAAGCTGGCATCTTTTCGAGAGCAGCACGGAGCGCTTTTTTGTGAGATATGTGGCTTCGATGACTCCGACAGGCATCCAGAGCCATTTACCGGCAGGGCATTTGAAGTACACCACAGAGTTCCGTTGTCTCAACTCGCAGGTGTCGTCAGGACGGGACTGGAGGATCTTGCAGTCCTATGCGCCAATTGTCATCGAGCCGTTCACGCCAACTTGAATGTTGAGGCGAATTTTGCGGTCATGTCTGCGCTGTATCCCGATAAGCCCAGATTGGCATAGCTATCATTTTTAATCCCCCTGCCCAGGCTTCGCCTGGGGCCCTGTGCTGTGACGCTGCCTGCCCGGTTTCCGGTCAGGCTGGGCCGTTCAGTCCACAAAGTCACTACCGCTCCTTTGTGGCCTTAAACGTCCCACACATGACGCACCCCTGCCGGGGTGAGGAAAGGCTTGGTGGATCAATGAGTTGCCGGGAATTGACCGATTTCGGCGGTGTAGGACGAATAGGGCACGGGCAGGGCATAAGCCATTGGTCCAGTGGGAGAAACGGCGGCCACGACTGTGGCCGAATTGCGCGTAGACGATGGCCAGGTTTGTGACGGACACCATCCATACACCAGCGGTACCGCCTGGAAACACCGCCGACATACCGGCGATGCACCATGCCGACACCAGCTGGACACCGTCTGAACACTGGATTCACACCGGATTCACACCGATAGGCCCGCAGATCTCCACCAAATCGTCAGTTGAAGCGGATCTCCAGCTTCTTGCCCAGCGCTTCCTGGATAGTGGGGAGATCGTCGTGCTCACTGATCAGGTCTGGAATGAGCTTGTGGGTGAGCGGCCTCCTTGCCGATGGCTTGCGCCATCCAGCCAGGCAGCGTGGCCCGCGAAGACGCGAGTGCCTGCCATTCTGCATCAGGCAGGGTTTGCCGCAACGAAACCAGTGACTGTTGAACAAGGCCGGGGCCTACCCAGGCCAGTGCCCGGACGGCGGCCCCTGCCTGTCGTGCGCCCAGGGCCAGCATCCAGCGGGGGGCATGCCTGACCAGGATTTCAGACTGGTCAAGCTGCAGCTTGTGCGTGCGCCCAGATGTGAGATAGACCTCGCGGATGGGGACCTGCTGTGTGAGCCCCAGCGCATTGGCCGCGCTGGCACCATGAGGCACGACGACTTCGCCATGATGTTCAGCCAGCGCATGGACGATTTTTTCTGGCGCAGGGGCCCGCGAGCCGAATCGGCTGGTGACGGGGGCAGTGTAGATGCCGCGCGCAACGCGCAGCAGCTTGCCTTCCTTGGCGAAACGGCAGAACGCCTGGTCTACGGCGGATCGGCTGCCCAGGTGCAGGAACTCTTTGGGCGACAGCACCCCGCCTTCGGGCAGGGACAGCGCGTGTTTCAGGATGGCTTTGGGCAGCGATTTCATAAGGCACCTCGTTGACAGAGAAATTGTATATTAGTTTCTGACATTCTTATAGAGCCATATGAATTACTGCTTGAGGGTGGTCATCCGATTTCCAGATCGGCCACTGCTGGGAATTCTGCCGGTCTGAAGGTATTTTGATCTGATGTCAGTTCATTATTTGTCACAGGCAGCAGATCATGCGCCAGCCCCTTGGCCCCCAGCCGATCCACCCGTTCCGGCAGCTTATCGGCATCATCGGTGAACACCACAACCTCATGTCGTTCACGCGAGATGCTGACGTAGTAGGTATCCTGGGCTGTAGTGCGGCTGAAGCTTTCCGCGTTGTACAGCACGCGGTCGCAAGTCAGGCCCTGGGCGCTGTGTGCCGTGGTGGTGTAGGCATAGTCCAGGTGCAGCGGCCGGTCAGTGGGCAGAGTGATGTGGCGACCGCCGGTCTCGATTGTGATGGTGCTGGCCTCGCTGGCAACGACCTTCGCCAGCTGACCGTTGACCAGATCATGCAGGGCATCGTTGCGCGTGATGCGCACTTGGTCGCCGACGGACAATTCCGATTCGTTCAGGTGATAGACCGAGAGTTTGCCCATGGTTCTGGGGATGATCTCGATGGGCTCAGGTTTCGACGCCCCAGGGTTCACGACCTGTACCGTGATGCGGTCATGGCGTGGGATGCCGGTCACCCGGTACAGTTCGCCGCGCTCCAGGCCGCACTGGTAATCGCGTTCCGGCACGACGATGTCGCCCACGGTGTAATACCGGGCGACACTGCGCTCGGCGCGTGTGGTGTCGTGGCGGGACAGCAGCTGGCAGCGCTGGCCCTTACCTTCCAGGCCGCGCAGGGCGTGGATGCGGGCATTGATTGCCTGGCGTGAGGCGTTCGTGCCGGTCACCACAATCGTGCTGGCCTGCTGATTGGCGGGCAGCCCCACATAGGCCTGAGCGATGGCTTCGTACCGGGCCGAGCTGTCGCGTGTCTTCTGGCCATGCTCATCGACCGTGAACTGATCCGGGATGGTCAGCACACGATCCAGCAAGGGCAGGGAGCGGCTGGCCTCGCCACGGGCGGCCAGTTGTACGGCTTGGCGTAGCCGTTCGGAGCGCTGACGCTGGATGTCGCCCATGAGCACGGTCTTCATGCCGTGTTCTTGCAGCATGGCAAAGGCGCGGCCTGCTTCGATGGCCTTGGTCTGGGCCGTATCGCCCAGCAGCACCACCTTCGCGCCGGTAGGCTGAATGAGCGCCAGCAGCTTATCCATCTGGCGCACGGGCACGACCCCAGCCTCGTCGATCACCACGACGGTCTGCGGGCCCAGCCGACTGGTGAAGGAGCGCTTGTCACGGGCGGTGAGCATCGAAGCCACGGTATTGGCGGGCACGCAGTCCTTGCGCAGATTGCGAACCATACCGCCATAAGGGGCGAGCGCCACCAGGCTGTGGCCCTTTTGCTGCAGAATGACCTGGGCGTTTTGCAGCGCGAAGGACTTGCCGGTGCCGGCCAGGCCCTGGATTCCGCTGATCTGGTCGGTGTCGCTGGCAATCAGCATCACGGCTTCGCGCTGACCTGGAGTCAAGCGATTATCCAGCCCGGCTTCAGCCACGGTGCTGGCGATGGGGGCCTGCCAAGCCTGGCGTCCGGTCTGTTCTGCCGCCAGAATGCGTGATTCTGCTTCATAGGCCTTGCGCGTCGCGTAGCGGGGGCTTTCCATCAGGAGCCGTCCCTGGCTGATGGCCTGATCGACCAGCAGCAGGGCTGAATCCTGCGAGGTCCCGCGTAGGCGCACGACTTCGGCTGCCCAGCCGTCGCGGGTCATGGGTGCTGCCTTCATGTCCTGCGTGCTGCGATAGTGCGAGGCTTCTTGGATAAGAATGCCGGCCTGCACACGGGCCTGGATGGCCGATTGGATGGCGGCGATATCCGTATGACCGCCCGCGTGGCGCACGGCGCTTTGCAGCAGGTCGGCCAGCGGCATGACGGATTCACGTTCCGCCAGGTGCTGGATCGCCCAGTTGAGCGATGCTTGGGCGACCAGGTCGGAAGCCTTTGTGGTTTCTGACGATGGCTGGGGGGGTGCCTGTAAGTCCGCCTGATCAAAGCGCATGCCGATGACGTGGGCCGCGTCCCGCCATGTTTGCTGCAGTTCGGCCCGGCCGTAAGTCTGGGTCTTCTGCTGCCGGTGGGCGAGGGTGATGCCCTGGCGCAGGGCATGCGGCGCTTGATCGCGGCTGGTCCCGCGCGCAGCCAGCTCCGCCGTGATGCCCGCGCTGCGCTTACTGAAGAATTCGATCTGCTTCCGGCTAATATGGGCAAGCTCGATATGGTTCTTCTCGTGGCGCACGGCATAGCCCAGCGCCCGGACATTGCGCTCCAGTGCCGCCTGGTAAATGGAGTCGGTGACCCGCAGCAGCTGAAAAATCTGTTCATTGGACAAGGCTACCCACTGGCCGTCGGCCCGCTGGGTCAGGTTCATCAGTAGGGCGTGGACGTGCAGATGCGGGTCCGGCGCGGCGTCTTCTGTGGGCCGGGCGGTTTCGTGGCGAAACTTGGCGATGATGAGATTGCCCGTGTGTTCTACCCGCGACTTGCCGTACTCCTTCCTGCGGCCCATGGCCAGATGCTGTTCGACGTAGGCCAGAGCCGTGGCCACGGCGTCATCGTTCGCCTGGATCAGGCGCTCGTCACCTCCGATCAGGGCCTGCAGCGTGATGCTTTTGGGCGCCCCGAAGGTTAAATCCAGCGCCGCGCGGGCCTTGGCGTCTTTGCGCACGGATTGACTGGCCGTGATGCCATGGCCAAAATCACCCTGCAGCATGGCTTTGAAGCGAGCGGGATCGATGGTGCCAATGGCACCCAGGCGGCGAGCACCTTCGCCTTGCCAGGCCGCGGCGCTGCCATCACGGCTGTAGTAATCATCGGCTTGGTCGGCGTAATAATGGGTGGCGAGGGCCGCGCGGGCCCGATAGATCTGGCTGTGCGAGATCATGGGTGCTCCGGGAAGTGAGGGTGGTAAAAAATCAGCCAGCAGGTGCGAAAGGCGCGCCGGTGCTGGCTGTTGGGAGGAAGGGCAGGGAGATTACACAGGGTTTTCCACAGGAACTGTGGATGACGGCAATCGACCCGTTGCAGCCCTTCGACTAGGAAGGCAATGATAGCCCTGCAGCGCTTGGGGCAGAGTCCTACAAAGCTATGAGGCGACGGAGTCGATTGCATTGCAGCTCAGACCTTGCGAAGTAGGCAGCAACGCTCGACACGGACCGGGTCCATCGTGGCCCATCCGTCGCTTGTGAATCGGCTGGTAGAGGGACGGAGCCGTCGTACATCTCAAAGATGCGCGCCGCTGAGGAAAGGCGATGGCCTCTGCTGGCGTTTGTCCCCCCACGGCATCACGCGTAACGCGGGATAAGTCAGATACAGTAGCCGCCTCGAACGAGTAGCCGCAACGAATGCGTTGCGAGTCTCCTCCGCCCGCTCTTTGGGGCCGGTGGCGCGGTAGTCGGGAAACACGCCGTCGGCCATGCCGGCCATGAATACGACGTCGAACTCCAGTCCTTTCGATGCATGCACGGTCAGAAGCGCGACTCCGTCGCGGCATGCTTTCTGCATCCCGCCGAGGGCCTTGCTGCTAAGGAATGCGGCCAAATTATTGGAACCGGTCGCAGTGCGAAGGAATTGATCCCATTCTTGGGTCAAGACTGCCACATCCTCGTAGATCGGAAGCCGCTCTGCCTCCTGCAGCGTGTCAGCATGCGCTCTGAGATAATCCAGCGCCGGCATTAGGTTCACCCGAGCCGGATTAATGGTGGCGGCCGCGATGGCATCGCGCACCGCTGCGCACTTTGGGTCGTTCGAGCTAGCGACCATCGCCGTTAAGTTGGCGACAAAGTCCTCAGACACGCGGTGATCGGGAATGCGCCAACGCTTGGTGAGCGCCGCCAAATGAAGCTGGTCCTTGGGGTTAGCGAGGATCCGAAGCGCGATGAGAAAGTCCTCGACCAGATCGGACTCGTTTTCATGATTGGCTGACAGACGCTTGTAGAAGTCGATACCGCGCGCCTTGAACTCCGACTCGATGGACAGCAGCGCGTAGCGCGTGCGCCCAAGAACAGCGCATTTCGAGGGCTGCACTCCCCCTTCGACATCGGGATGACCTTCGGTGAGAAGCCGCTGCAACTCGTCGGCAATTAGCGTCGCCTCATGCTTCTCGTCCTCCCCTCGAAGCACCTCAATGCTGCCAGATACGGGCAGTTGCTGATGCACCATGTAGCTTGAGTCGAGTGTCTGCGCGAACTCGACAACGGCACGCGATGACCGAAAGTTTGCTGTGAGCTCCACGCGCTTGGCCCCGAACTCGGCGCCGAACCGGTTCATGTATTCGGGCCCCGACTTGTTGAAGCCGTAGATTGACTGACGAGGATCGCCCACCATCATTACGTCCCGATGAGAATCACCGCACAGCGCGCAGACTACGGCGTATTGCGCCTCGTTCATGTCCTGTGCCTCGTCGATGCAAATGAACTTGTACAGACGACGGTATATATCGCCCAGCTTCGGGTTGTCAGTGAGGAGCCGGTAAGTGAGCAGCAAGAGGTCGTCGAAGTCGTATGCGTTACTTGCACGCATGCCTGCGTCGTAGGCCTCAATCACGCGCCGAATCTCCTCGTCTTGAACGACAGCGCACGTAATCGGATGGGATTTGGCGTAGGAAATGGAGGCAAGCCACCTATCGACGCGTCGTTTCCTCTCCTTGGGATCGTCGATTTCTTCCAACTCCGCGGCCAGAAACGGGTCGTCTTCGATGGCTTTCTCCAGCACCTCGCGACGGTCCTTGGTCTGCTCGAAGATGTTGGGAGCGCCCTCGATCCCAATCAACTTGCCGCGCTCGGTAAGCACTTCGAGGCAAAACCCATGAAGCGTTCCTATGAACGCTCGCTCGCGCTCCTCTCCCAAATCGGCCAGCCGCTCCTTCATCTCGTCAGCCGCCTTGTTTGTGAAGGTCAGTGCGAGAACGCGGAAATGTCCCGGAACGCTCGTGAGCAGGTGGCGAATACGCTCTGTGAGCACCCGCGTCTTGCCCGATCCAGGACCCGCGACGACGAGAAGCGGGCCGTCGACGTGGGTGGCGACGCTGAGCTGCTCCCGCGACAGGCGCGCTGTGAAGGCTTCATTCATTTAGCGTCCTCCGCTCTCTTTAGTCCATTTTCCTTGCCGACGATGGACAGGATTTTCTCGATGTTCTTAGGGAAGCGCCGCGCTGGATCAGCGAGTGCCGAGATCACCTCGGCGACCGGCTTGGCCATACGCGTCTTGTTTTCGCCCAGGTAATCGCCCGCAGCGCGCTCGCGTGCGCCCGCGCTCTTGTAGTCGCGAATCATTCTCTTCTTCTTTGGCTTTCCGTCGAAAGTCATCATGTATTCGTCGAGATATTTGGCCTGGCCTTCAATCTGGTCAATGGCCTTCTCGATATCGGGCAGATAGCCTTCGGCCAGCAGCTGCTCCTCGAAGCCGTTCCCCCCTGGCAGCACTACTACATTGGAACACTTGTTCGAGCCAGGCTCATTGGCCTTTTTTAATGCTGCTTCCAGCTTAGTTACAGGATCGGGTTCTCCGTCAGCAAATACATACCAGGGAATCTGGAGAGCCTTTAGTAGCCAGATGAAAGGGAAGTAGTCGGTGCCGTTCACTCTCACGAAGCAGAAGCCGAGTTCATGGATGGTGGCCCCCCAATATCGAGAAGCGTAGAGCGGGAGCGCCTGTTCCTCCGTCTGACCTTCGAAGAGCACCACTCCGCGCGAGAAGAGGATATCGCCGCGCGTATCCACCACCGTGTCTTGAAGCTTGCGGATGTCGTCCGGCTTTAACGGGCTGATGTCCAGCTTCGTCACGATGGTATCGCCTTTTGACTTAAAGAAGAGCCGCAAGTCCTCAAGCGGCGCTTGCCCAGCGAAGTATGGCGAATGCGTACTTACGACGCGTTGCCCGGTGACTTGCTTTATGTGTGAGAACAGCGCTCGCTGCGCCTGCGGGTGTAGATGTGACTCAGGTTCCTCCAAGGCGAGCACGGAGTGGACGTTATCACCTCCTTCCGTCGCCTTTTTGTTGCGCCAGGACGCATATGCACGGAAAACAAGCAGCGAGGCCAAGCTGCGGGTTCCCATCCCGTGCCTGACGAGGGGGAAGGCCTGTGCGCCGGCGGTGTTGAACGAGACGTCGACACCTTTGGAGAGATCGCGCAGCTTACGGGCCACCGGAGCGACTTCAACCTTGCCGCTGTCTGATGCTACGACACTCTGCAAGCCGGCGAGGTTCTCACTCAGGTGCTTCAGGATGTCGCTCTTGGCTACTATCTGCTCATTGATTCCCGACAGCGTCCTTTCCATCTCCTCAATCTCGGCGGCGCTGAGCCCCAGATCTTCGGTAAGTCGCCGCCAGAATGAACCGGGCTTTCGCAGGTCTTCCTCTAGGTCGCGCTTTGCGTCGACGTAGTGAAGTGCGAGCGGCTCGAGCATCGCTGCTCCTATCACACGATCCTGCGTGGCGGCGGTCGTCCAGTCGGCGAAGGCTTTCCACTCTTTCAAAAACCGCCGCTCCACGACATGCTCGCCACGGATGTCGCTCCACTTCAGCGTGGTTCGTATCCCCGTGAAGTCGTTCAATGCGTCGTCGCTAGCGATGCCAGTGGTACCCCATAAGCTTGTCCAGTAGCTGCCTGCCGGGTAGGAGTCAATGACCTTGCCGTTCGCTCCAACCGGCCGGATCATCACGTCGATGATGACCTCGCGGGGCTTTGGGGCCACGGACTCTCCTGGTGCGAGCCGCACATCGTCGACACCCAGCGATTTACGCCCTGCTCCAATCGCTGCGAAGAGCGCGTCGAGAAAGCTGGTCTTGCCTGCGTTGTTAGCCCCGATCAGAACCGTCAGGTCGTTAAGTTCGACCTCGATGTTTGCGAGCGAGCGAAAATCCCTGACGCGCGCAGCAACGATGGCGATTCCGCTGGTGGCTCCGTAGATGATCATGTTGGGAACGGAAGATGTTTATGATTAATCGAGCATTTTCCACCATTTCCCCAGTAAGGTGTGCACCGACCAGTAATTATCGAGTAATCGCCATCGCCTCAAGCAGTCTTTCCTACTGACAGCATGACCGTCAGCTCTTGGCCGATAGTAGTCATTTTCCATCCTGGAATGATGCAGTCTGCCCATCAAATTGCTGAAACGGCATCCTGATCCTCGCCACCGGCAACCCACCCGCCAACGCCACATACCCCTCCAGCACCGGCAGCGCCTGAATCTGCGCGGCCGTGACCACATCCTCCACCATCCGATCCATATTGTCCGACGTATTCCGATGATCGACGCTGCGACTGACGCTGTATTTTGGCCGTTCGACCTCGTGCTTGCCCAGGCTTTCGCTCATGTCCCTGGCCGTCTGCGGATCAGTGCGTGATCCGCCCAGCACAACCAGATTGCGAAAACTTGCCCGGATGGTGGTGGCCATTGTCCTACCGTACAGATGTTCCAGCTGCGATGTACTCTGCAGGCCTGCAATGACGCGCAGTCCGTTTTTTCGGCCTTTGGTCAGGCCCGCTTCCAGCGATGGCAGGGCCTCCAGGCTCGCCAGTTCGTCAATGAACAGCCACCAACGCCTGCTGGTACCTTCGGGCAGGGTCAGGATCGATGTGATAAAGACATCAGCCCAGGAGGACACCAGTGGGCGCATGGAGCTCATCATGTCTTCGCGCCAGTTGATGTACAGGTTTCCGCCATCGGGTTTGTCCAGCCAGTCGCGGATGGAGAATGAGCCAGGCCTCATGCTGGTGTGCTCCGACAGTTTGTTCGAGAGCACGAACCGGGCCGATGACAGAGCCTTGCTGGCCTCGCCGGAGCCGACAAACAGGGATTCCGCCAGGGTGCCCTCCAGGAACTGTTTGAGCATCTTCGGATCCTCGATGGTGCACAGCCGGAACAGATCCATGATGCTGGCCTCAGTGCCTTGCAGCTGGTATAGCTTCTTCGCGGTTTCGCGCAGCAGCAGCCGCCCGAAGTCGTTCCATTCCTCGGCGTTCTTGTCCTGGCTCATAGGCACCAGGGAATGCGCTAGGCGCTTCCAGTCGTAGTCGGCGCGGACTTCGTTGAAGAAGGACCAGCCTTCGCTTCTCGCGTCGTAGGGGTTCAGAATCACGTCGCCCAGTTGCCAGAATTTGCTGAGCAGATCGCCGTTGGGATCGATCACGATCATGCGGTCGTTGCGCATAGGTGTCTGGCCAGGCAGATGGTGCCGATGGCTGCGGGAGCGTGCCAGGACGGACGACGCCATGTTGCGCAACAGAACCGATTTGCCGGAGCCCGTGGCGCCGCTCACCAGTAGGTGCAGATTTTCGTTTGCCGTTGGCATGGGGATGCCGGCCACGTCGATCTGCTGTTTGCCGGGTTCTGTGCAGAGCTTTGCCAGGTGCTTGGCCGTGGTCATCCGGGTGCCCCGCACAAAGCGCTTATAGGCGGCCCCCTCGAAACCTTCGGTTTTGGCCGTGCGGCCAATGAACAGGATCAAGGCCAGTGCCAGCACCAGGCCTACGCCCAGCGCTCCATAGAGCAAGGGATAGCCAGGGGTCAGCTTCACGAAATGCCAGGCCAACTGTCGATCCCAGTCGCGCCAGGCGATACCGCTGCCGTAGGTGGCAGCGGTCATCCAGGCACCGATGGGAAAGAGCGCCAGGGAAAAGGCGGCAATGCGCCGCCGGGTGATGGGGGAGATCAGTGTGGACATGGATGCCTTCGTGGAATCAGGAGATGAGCCATTGCCCCAGCGCCAGGCCTGCCAGCAGCCCGCCCAGCACACCGGTGGCACCACCCAGGGCGATAGCGATGAGCGCCATGCGCCGGGCGGTCTGCTGAACCACCCTGGAGGCGAGAGCTGATTCCTGTGCGTGGTGATCCAGCTGGGTGCGGGTGGCATCTAGCATGGCCTGGATGGCCTGCTGGTGCTGCTGGTGAATGGGCTTGGCCGTGGTCTCTAGGGCGGTGGTCAGATGGCGGGCCAGTTGCTGGGGCAGGACTTGCTGGGTATCGGCCACGGCCTGGATCTGCTGTTGGGCAGCATCCAGGCTTTGGCTGACGGTTTCCAGCCGATCCACCAGGCCGGCGACTTCGCCCAGCACCTCGCGGTACAGGAAATCCAGTTTGGTGCGCGCCGGGTTCTGTTCGTCGGCCATGGATTTATCCCTGGGCGCAGGCGAATAGGGCGGTGAAGGCGCGATTCAGCTGTCGGTCTACGGGCTTGGCCAGGGCGCGTAGAGCGTGCCTGTTGCTCAGGTGGGCGATGCGATGGCGGTCACCGGGATCGGTACCGCGCAGCAGTGTCCGATAGTCGGTCTGGTCTGCCAGGACTTCCGCGATGGTGGTGCGGCCATCGGCCAGCAGCTCGAAGACTTCGTTTTCAAACACGGCAGCCTTGGGGTTGGCGACGAAGGCATCGTTCTTCAAGGCATAGGTGAGGATGGGCATGAATTCCTCTTCGACCGCCGTTTCTACCCGGTTGAACAGCACGCGGATGCGGTCGGCGGTCACGCCCAGGCCGGAAAGCGCCATGACCGTTTTGATGGTTTCGCGTTGTGCCTTGCCGGTATTGATCACCGGCAGCACGAAGTAGTCCAGCTCTTCGTAGGCACCTTCGTAGCGGTTCATGGCGGTCAGGAAATCCTCGATGTTGCTGGCCCCCACGTCCACGATGGCATCGTCCAGTGTGAGCAGGTCTCGAAACAGCTTGCCGAACTGTTCTCCGCGTAGCTGGTCGATGTCTAGCCCCAGGTCGCCTGCGGTTTCGTTGGTGGTTTCGATGGCGAAGATCTGGGCCCCGTTCATGCGCGGGGCCAGCAGATGAGATGCGGTCACGGTTTTGCCGACGGAACCGCTGTAGTTGAGGATGGCGACTTTCATGAGGATGACTCCTGGGAGGATGGGTTTGATGAAGGGTGGCGGGTGCGTTCTTGGTGCTGCCGTGCTTTGCGTAGAGCTTCGCCTTCGCGGCGCAAGGCATCCAGGTCGATGTGCATGTCGCGGATCTGGCGCAGGTCTGCAGGCGTTTCAATCCGTCGCGGGCGGCCCTGGATGGCCTGATCTGTGACGGTGTGGCTTTCGGCGCGAGATGCGTCGGGGTTATCTGGCTGCCCCGCTGGGGCGTTTGGGTTTTTGGCCGGATGATTGCTGGGGGTGCGCCCGGCCTTGCGCCAGCGGTAGAGCGAGCGTTCCAACAGCCGTCGCTTGACCGGAAAACCAGCCAGAGCCAGGTCGTCGAGCAAAGCGGCATAGGGCAGTCCAGCATCGACGCAGGATTGAATGAAGGGCATCAGCGGCCGCAGTCGGGCGGACAGGCTGGCGCGTTCATCGGTTTCGTTGAGCAGGCGCCGCAGCTCGGCCACATTGGCGGCAGAGTTCATGGGGATCCTCGCGGTGTTCATGGGTTGGCGTGGGTTTTGGGCATGGTTTCAGTGATGCAGGGCAGGCAGCACCGCCGCCTGCTTGCCTCCCAGCCAGGCCAGGCCTGCTGCGTGGGCCTCGTCATAGGCGGACTGGTCATCGGCAAAGCGCACGGACTGGCCGCGCGCCGGAAAATGTCCGCAGCCGACTTCCTGGTTGTGATCGAGCAGGCGCAGCAGGTAGCCTTCGCCGTCGCCTTCGCGCGGCACGATCTCGAACGAGAAGCGCAGCCGGGCCTGGGCGAGCTCCGTCTGGAACTGTCGGGCGACACCAGGGATGCGGGTGGCCCAGTCGCTGCCGATGCGATCCAGGGCTTCGGCGATGCTGTGGCCGCGTTCCTGCAGCCAGTCGCCGCGATCCAGTACCAGAGCGGCGGTCAGCGCTTCGCCCAGGCTGAGAGCGCCAATGCCTTCACGGGCGGCACGGTGGGCGATGGCGAGGATGCGGGTGTCGAGGTTTGCGTGTGGGTTCTGGGACATGAGAACTCCTTGGCCCTGCAGGTTCAGGGCGATGGTGGGGTGAGGGGTGATGTGTGGCCCGACTGGGCAGGTGTTGATCCATTGCTGACCGATGCAGCCGCTCAAGCGGCTGCGCTGCGTGGCAAGTTGAGATGATCCGGGGATGAGGCGATCAGGGCCAAAGGCAGACGGACTTATCCACAGGCCTTGCTGGTAGAAATAAGGTAGAAGAAAGGTAGAAGGCGTTTTGATGGCTGGAAAGCCACTATCCATGCGGGTTTCCAAAAATTAGGCGCGATGTTATGACGATAAAGCGCGATGCTATGACGAAAACCCGCGATGTTATGACGATACCGGCGCGATGTTATGACGACGGTAAAAGGCGCTTATCCACAAGCGAAAATCGGTCATTTATGGATCAATTTTTGACCTGTTTAGCCGCCCCGTTTGAATCGTCAGGCGCGATGTTATGACGACGGGTGTTCAGCGATCCAGACGTGTCCAAACCGCCTGCTCGTGGCCTCGGGTGGCGGCCTCGATCCGGGGTTTGGCGATCACTTCCAGGGCCTCCAGTTCGGCCAGGCTGCGCTCCAGCGTGGTGCGAAAGTCACGCATGCGGCCGGTGTACTGGGCGCGTTCTTTCAGGATCTCCAGACTGTATTTTTGCTGCGTGTCGGCCGATGTGCCGATCAGGCGTTGCAGGCTTTTGGACAGGTCATGGCGCATCTGCAGGCGCTTGGCCCAGTCCACCAGGGCGTATTCCCGGTTGCTGAAAATCTGCGCCCAGCGGGGATCGGCATAGATCGTGTAGCTGCCGGTGCGTTCGTCGTAATCGAAGCCGCCGATCATGGCCAGCACACGGGCCGATGGGTGGTTGCCATAGCTGTATTTGACCGTGCCGTTCTTGCGTCGGGCTTCGATGCACAGGGTAAAACGCGCCAGATCCTTCATGCCCTCGTGCAGCCATTCATAGGCACTGCCGCCGGTCGGCCTGCCCATGCCGCGCAGGAAATCCGCCCGGTTGATGGTGGGGGCCTCGCCCAGCAAGGCGGTGGTCTGCAGGTACATGGCGTGCATCCAGATGTCGGCGTGGTCCTCGGTCAGCTGCTTGCCCGAGCCCTTGAGCAGGATATTCGTGCCCTGCAGAAAGACGGTGTCATCGTGCAGCGGTCGCCAGCCCCGGCGCACGGGGGCAAAGATGGCGCTACGGGCGATGTAGTTGGGGATGGCGCGGGCCGTCTCATTGATGCCCGGCACGATGAAGGGGGCCGGGGTATGGGCCTCCTTTTCAGCGGCAGCGGCAAGGGCTTGTTCGGCCTTTTGCTGGGCGCGTTGCATGGCGGCTGACAGGCGCAGCAGGTTGCTGTCCTTGTGAAAGGGCAGGCGTGTGGATGTGGTCATGAAAAAACTCCAGACAGGCCCGGATAAGGCCTGCCTGGTCGTGTGCAGTGCCTCACACGGGTACAGGGGGGTATGGCCAGCAGACGGGGCTGCGTGGCCGTGGATGA
>Ga0172382_10007582_pt1 | contig 15368 bp, 18 predicted proteins | sample Leawel138RmetaG_FD_122245 | JGI IMG/M metagenome (GOLD analysis project Ga0172382, IMG submission 122245) | Leachate microbial communities from a municipal landfill in Southern Ontario, Canada - Leachate well 138R metaG | ecosystem: Engineered > Solid waste > Landfill > Unclassified | place...
ATGCTCATGCTCATGCTCACAAACCGATGGGGAGGGGGTTGAAGAAGTGCCGTCCGCTGCGGATGGACTGCACGCGCGCGAGCAATTGCTCGTAATCCCTGTCATTCGTGGCGATATCGATCTCGGCCGCATTCACGATGAGCAGAGGCGATTTGTCGAAATGGTAGAAGAAGCGCGCATAGGCCTCAACGACACGATGGAGGTAATCGGGGCTGATGGTGCGCTCCTCCGGGCGACCGCGCTTGGCGATGCGTGCCATGAGCACATCCACGGGAGCCTGCAGATAAATCACCAGGTCCGGTGCCGGAAGTTCCAGGGTGAGGTGCGCATAGGCCTGCTCGTAAAGCCTGAGTTCGTCCGCGTCCAGGGTAAGTTCGGCGAACAGGCGATCCTTGTCCATGAGGAAATCGGCCACGCGCACCGGCGCGAACATGTCGGCCTGCCTGAGCGCCTGCAACTGGCGTGCACGCTGAAACAGGAAAAACAGTTGGGTGGGCAGCGCGGCCTGGCGCGGATTCTGGTAGAAACGCTCGAGGAAGGGGTTGTCCTCGGCACCTTCCAGCAGCAGCTCGCTGCCGAAGGTGCGCGCGAGACGACGGGCGAGCGTGGTCTTGCCTGCACCAATGGGGCCTTCCACGACGATATGGCGAAGTGTGCGTTGGACCACCGCGTACTCTCTGGTTCAGGAAGTGCCTAGTTTACTGTGCCAGAGGGCGGATGCCGCTGTGGTCACAGGCTGCAGCCAGTGCGGCGATCGCGCGCCCGTCCGGCAGGCGCAGGTCGGGGGCGACGTCACAAAGGGGCAGCAGCACGAAGGCGCGCAGCGCCAATCCCGGGTGCGGGACCATGAGGCGCGGGTGGGTGATGGTCTCCCCGCCATAGAGCAGCAGGTCCAGGTCCAGGGTCCGCGCTCCCCAGCGTTCGCCATTGCGTGTGCGCCCGTGGGCTGCCTCGATGGCGAGCAGTGCATCCAGCAATGCCAGTGGCGCCAGTGTCGTTTCGAGCACCGCCACTGCGTTTACGTAATCGGGCTGGCCGGCCGGTCCCATAGGTGGTGTGAGATAAAGCCGTGACACCGCCACCCTGCGCGTGTGCGGAATACCCGCAAGCGCCTCGATGGCGGAACGCACCTGGCGTTCCGGCTGTTCGAGATTGCTGCCGAGGCCGATGTAGGCCTCGCTCACTCGGCCAGGCCCTGATCGGCCGGCTTGCGCTTGCGTCGGCGCGGACGGCGGCGCTTTTTCGCCGGTTCACGCACACCAGCCGCCATGTCGCGACGGCCGCCTTCGTCCTGTGCCTGGAACTGTGTCCACCATTCGGCAAGCTCAGCCACACCCTCGCCACATTCGGCGCGCAGCAGGAGCAGGTCGTAGCCGGCGCGGAAGCGCGGGTGACCTATGAGGGTCTCTGCACGTTTACCGCCGCGGCGCTTCAGGCGTTCCTGCAAGATCCAGATCTCCCGTGCCTGCAGCGTGAAGCGCTTGGGAAATGCCACGTGGCGTACCTGGCGGGCCACCACTGCATCGCCCGCCACCTGCATGGCCTCCAGTTCGCTCATGCCATGCTCCCGGTTCTTGGCCGCCTCGCGTGCCACCGGTTCCCACAGCAGTGCCGCCACCAGAAAGGCAGGGGTGATGGCCTTGCCCTCTTCCACACGCCGATCGGTATTTTCCAGGGCACGTGCCACGAACACGTGTGGGAAATGGTTACGCTCCTGCTTCAGTTCCGCGTCGGTCTCGGGAAAGAGATAGCCGAACAGCGCGTAATGGCGCAGCAGTTCGAAGGTTTCGGCTGCATAGCCGGCCTGGAACATCTTGAGGGTTTCGTCGAACAGGCGTGCCGGTGAGATGTCCGCGAGCAGGTGGCCCAGTTCGTAGATGGCACGCTCGCTTTCGGCGTCGATGCGAAAACCGAGCTTGGCGGCAAACCGTACCGCCCGCAGCATGCGCACCGGGTCCTCGCGGAAACGCTGAACGGGATCGCCGATGATGCGCAGGCGTCCCGCATTCAGGTCTTCCACGCCACCGGCGTAGTCCACCACGGAAAAATCACGGATATCGTAATAAAGCGCGTTGACCGTGAAATCACGGCGCCAGGCATCATCCTCGATGGTGCCGTAGACATTGTCGCTGAGGATACGCCCGTTGCCGTCGGTCACATCCTCGTCGCTGTCTTCGCCATGCTGGGCGCGGAAGGTGGCCACCTCGATGATCTCTCTGCCGAAATGCACGTGGGCCAGGCGAAAGCGGCGGCCGATGATGCGGCAATTGCGAAACACCTGACGGATCTCTTCCGGCCGCGCGTCCGTGGCCACGTCGAAATCCTTCGGCTCGCGCCCGAGCAGCAGGTCGCGTACGCCGCCGCCCACCAGGTAACCCTGGAATCCCGCCTGCTTGAGGCGGTACAGCACCTTCAGCGCGTTTTCGCTGATGTGGGCGCGGGAGATGTTGTGCTGATCACGCGGGATGATGCGGGGGCCGGATTTGGCAGGCGGCGGATCGTCGTCGGAAAAGAGTCCGAATTTTTTTGCGGATTGCTTGAGCCATGAAAACATCTGCGTATAATACCACCCCGCTGAGCCGTCCGGCTACGCACAAGCTCCCATCGTCTAGCGGTCTAGGACGTCGCCCTCTCACGGCGAAAACCGGGGTTCGAGTCCCCGTGGGAGCGCCACCTTCCCTGGCGCCGGTATCGGCGTACTCCGAAATAAGTGCACACACTCCCCTAGAAGTTCACCCGTACGGTTGCCGTCAGTGTGTCCTGATCGCTGCGTGGCTGGAACGCCAAGATATCAGTGACACCATCACCGTCCGTGTCTACGGCCTCCGGGTCAGAGGTGTCCAGGCGATAACCCTGGTAATCGAGCCCAAGCTCCACGTGTGGTCTCAGCCGGTAGCCGACGCTCACGTAGAGCCACGGACGAGGTTCCGGGCGCAGGTCAAAGCCGCCGAACAGTTCCACGTGCTCTTCCACATCCACAGGCAGCAACAGGCCGGCGCGTGCCCGCCAACGTGGGCGGACGCTCTCTCCGCCGATGCGCAGGTACATCAGCGTGTACTCTTCCTCGTAGCCACCCGAGCCCTTGATGTCGCGGGTCCAGTTGTCCACGCCGAAGGTGAAGACCAGAGATACCGGATCAGTCCCGCTTTGGCGGGGGTGGAAACCGAATCCTGCCTCCGCGGCGATCCCCTGGTAACGCGAGGTGGTCTTGGCAGGAGTGCCGTCCTGGAACTCGCCGTCATAGTCCACGTCGCCGCCGTACACCTTGCCGCGCAGGAGCAGGTCGGTATGGCGCGCCGCTGCTGCCGAGAGTTCCAGCGTGGCGACCGCACGCGGACCGGTTTCATCCAGCAGTTCCCTGTGCGCGGCATCGTCATACTCGCGCCAATAGAAGTACTCGACCCCCGCACCCAGGCTCACGCCAGCCTGCGCGGCACCCGCCGCAAGCAACAGACCACCGGTTACGGCCACGCGCCCAAAGGCACGACCGAAAAGCTTGTCCCAGCCAAAACGCACCATGCATCTCCCTTAGCGGTCCCAAGGATTTGAGTATTACGGATGCGGACAGGCGGCCGCAACACGCCGCGCCGTGGACTGTCTGAACCGGACGGGGTGTGTTACCGTACCGCCCCGCCCCGGAGGGTTCATCTATGGCAAAGACCGGCAACCGCAAGACAGAAAACGCCTTTGACCTGGAGAAGTCCATGGCCGAGCTGGAGGCCATCGTCGAACGCATGGAGCATGGCGAGCTTTCGCTGGAACAGGCGCTCGCCGACTTCGAGCGGGGTGTGCAACTGAGCCGTTCCTGCCATCAGGCCCTGGGCGAGGCCGAGCAGAAGGTGCGCCTGCTGCTGGAGAAAAACGGTCTGGAGGAATTGGTGCCCTTCGCCCTGAAGCCGAATGCGGACGATGCCGTCGATGAGACTTGAGACGCTGCTGCGCGAGTACCAGGCCCGCGTCGAGGACGCCCTCGGGCGCTGGCTGCCGTCCGCCGCAGAGGCGCCGACAGGGCTGCACGAGGCCATGCGCTATGCCACGCTGGACGGCGGCAAGCGCGTGCGCCCGGTGCTGGTCTATGCGGCAGGACGGGCCCTGGGGGCCGATCCGGCCAGTCTGGACGGCCCCGCCTGCGCCGTCGAATTCATCCACGCCTATTCCCTGGCCCATGACGATCTGCCGGCCATGGACGATGACGACCTGCGCCGCGGCAAGCCCACCTGCCACAAGGCCTTCGACGAGGCCGCGGCCATCCTGGCGGGCGACGCCCTGCAGACCCTGGCCTTCGAGGTGCTGGCCAAAGACCCTGCCATGATCCCGGACCCGGCGCGCCGCCTGCACATGGTGGCCGAACTGGCCCGCGCCAGCGGATCGCGCGGCATGGCGGGCGGCCAGGCCATCGACATCGCGGCCGAGGGCCGGCGCCTCGACCTGGATGAGCTGGCGCACATGCACCGGCTCAAGACTGGCGCCCTGATCCGCGCCAGCGTGCGCCTGGGTGCACTGGGTGCGCCCGCCTACACCGATGCCCTCGGCGACCGGCTGGACGAGTACGCCACCCAGATCGGCCTGGCCTTCCAGATCCGTGACGACATCCTCGACGTGGAGGCCGACACGGCCACCCTGGGCAAGCGCCAGGGATCCGACGAGGCGCGCAACAAGCCCACCTACACCTCCCTGCTGGGCCTGGCCGGCGCCAAGGACAAACTGCGCGAGGTACACGCCGCCGCACGGGCCAGCCTCGACGGGTTCGATGCTGCCGCCGACCCGCTGCGTTGGCTGGCGGACTACATCGTCGAGCGCGGGAATTAGAGAAGAGTATCAACGCAAAGGCGCGAAAGACGAGGCGCGGCCTCAATCCGAAGCCAGGCGCGCCTGAGGCGGCTCGTAAACGGATGACCAAGGCACCGCCAGCTTTCGGTAGGTTAGCTTGGCGATCTTTGTGTCCTGTGCGCCTTTGCGTTGGGCCGTCCCCCCTCCAATCGCCTTGCGGGCCTTGCATGCGCCCGACTGCGCCGCCATCATTGAACGCTTTCCCCCGCTTGCCCGGATTCCAGTTGAATGCCTGATTCCTTCCAGCCTGTCCTCCACCGAATCCAAGGACCGGAGCAATTGCGTGCGTTATCGGTGCCGCAACTCAGATCCCTGGCAAAGGAATTGCGAGAATTCATGATCGATACGGTCAGCCGCACGGGCGGCCACCTGGCGGCCGGGCTGGGCACGGTGGAACTCACGATTGCCCTGCATTACGTGTTCAACACCCCCGAAGACCGCATCGTGTGGGATGTAGGACACCAGAGCTATCCGCACAAGATCCTCACGGGGCGGCGCGATCGCATGCCCACACTGCGCAAGCGCGGCGGCCTGTCGGGCTTTCCCAAGCGCGACGAGAGCCCTTACGACACCTTCGGTACCGGCCATTCCAGCACCTCCATCAGCGCCGCCCTGGGCATGGCCCTGGCCGCACGGCAAAGCGGCTCCCGGCGCAAGGTAATCGCAGTCATCGGCGACGGTGCCATGACCGCCGGCATGGCCTTAGAGGCCCTCAACCACGCCGGGGATCTGGATGCCGACCTGCTGGTGGTGCTCAATGATAACGAGATGTCCATTTCGCCCAACGTGGGCGGCATGTCCAACTACCTGGCGCGCCTCCTGTCCAGCCGCTTCTATTCCACGGTGCGCGAGGGCAGCAAGAAGGTGCTCCGCAATGTGCCGCCGCTGTGGGAACTGGCCAGCCGCGCCGAGGAGCACGTGAAGGGCATGGTGGTGCCGGGCACGCTATTCGAGGAACTGGGCTTCAACTACATCGGCCCGGTGGACGGGCACGACCTGGAAACCCTCGTCAAGACCCTGCATAACCTGCGTTCGCTCTCGGGCCCGCAGTTCCTGCACATCGTCACGAAGAAGGGCAAGGGCTATGCGCCCGCGGAACAGAACCCCTGCTTCTATCACGGCGTCACGCCCTTCGACCCCGCTACGGGCGACATGCTGTCCACGGCGTCCGGCCCCACCTACACCGAGGTATTCGGCGACTGGCTGTGCGACATGGCCGAGCGCGACCCGCGCCTGTGGGGCATCACCCCCGCCATGCGCGAGGGGTCCGGGCTGGTGACGTTCTCGGAACGCTTCCCCACCCGCTACCTGGACGTGGGCATCGCCGAGCAGCACGCGGTGACCCTGGCCGCAGGCTTGGCCTGTGAAGGCATGAAGCCCGTGGTCGCCATCTATTCAAGCTTTTTGCAACGTGGCTACGACCAGCTCATCCATGATGTGGCGCTGCAGAACCTGCCGGTGCTGTTCGCCATCGACCGCGCCGGCATCGTCGGCCCGGATGGCCCGACCCATGCCGGCACCCTGGACCTGTCCTTCCTGCGCTGCGTGCCCAACCTGGTCATCATGGCCCCGGCCGACGAGAACGAGTGTCGACGCATGCTCACCACGGGCTTTCTTCACGACGGCCCCGCGGCGGTACGCTACCCGCGCGGCACCGGCCCCGGCGTGGTGGTCACGCCCACCCTGGAACCGCTGCCGGTGGGCAAGGCCGAGGTACGCCGCAAGGGCCGTGACGTCGCCCTGCTCGCCTTCGGCAGCCAAGTAACCCCCGCCCTGGCGGCGGGCGAGATACTGGACGCTACCGTGGTCAACATGCGTTTCATCAAGCCATTGGATGAAGCACTGCTGCGGGAAGTCGCTGCGGGCCATCGGCTGCTCGTGACGCTGGAGGAAAACGTGGTGGCAGGTGGGGCCGGCAGCGCCGTCGCGGAATTCCTGGCGGGTGCCGACATCGACCTGCCGGTGCGTCATCTGGGCCTGCCCGACACCTGCATCGAGCAAGGCAACCGCGGCGAACTCCTGGCGGAATGCGGGCTCCATACGGATGGTATAATCGCCGCCGTTCGCGCCTGGATGGCCGGGACTTGATAACCGTTTTCGTCTCACGTAAATTCTTAGCGATTCGCTCAACATTTCACCCCATGAAACCCAGGTATACCCTCAAGGTCGTTACCGATTTTGCTGCTGCCCACTCCTTGCGGGACTATGCCGGGGAATGCCGTCGGCTCCATGGCCACAACTGGAAGGTGGAAGTGGAGGTCGTGGCCTCCGGGCTCGACCGGCTGGGTATGGCCATTGATTTCAAGGACGTGAAAGCGGCGGCGCGCACGGCGGCGGAGGAACTGGATCACCGCTATCTGAACGAAGTGCCGCCCTTCGACCGCGTCAATCCGACGGCGGAAAACATCGCCACCCACCTGTTCGAACGCATCGCCGCAACCCTCGACAACGAGCGCGTGCAAGTAAGCGCCGTAACCGTCTGGGAGACGGAACGTGCTTGCGTCCGCTACGCGAAGGAAGACTGAAGAATGACAAAGTGCTGTGAGAATGCAATGGCTGACGTGCAGAGCAGCCATGATACGCGCCGGATTCCCATCAACAAGGTGGGCATCAAGGACATCCGCCATCCGGTCCGCGTGCAGGATCGCACCGGCGGCGAGCAGCGCACCATTGCGAGCTTCAACATGTACGTGAACCTTCCGCACAATTTCAAGGGCACACACATGTCGAGGTTCGTGGAGATCCTGAACCGCCAGGAACGCGAGCTGTCGGTAAAGTCCTTCAAGGACATGCTGGTCGAGATGGTGCAGGTGCTGGAAGCCGAAGCGGGGCACGTGGAAATGTCCTTCCCGTACTTCGTTCAGAAGAAGGCCCCGGTGTCCGGCGTGGAAAGCCTCATGGACTACGATGTGTGCTTCATCGGCGAGATCGTCAATGGGCGCCCAAGCATGAAGGTGCGCGTGGTGGTGCCCGTCACCAGCCTGTGCCCGTGCTCCAAGGAAATTTCCGACCGCGGCGCCCACAACCAGCGCTCACACGTTACCGTCACTGCCTGCTGTGAAGGCTTTGTGTGGATCGAGGAACTGATCGATCTGGTCGAAAAGGAGGCCTCCTGCGAACTGTACGGCCTGCTCAAACGCCCCGACGAGAAGTACGTGACCGAGCGCGCCTACGACAATCCCAAATTTGTGGAAGACATGGTGCGCGATGTGGCCGCCCGGCTGAATCGGGACGAGCGTATCGTTTCCTATGTGGTGGAATCGGAAAACTTCGAATCCATCCACAACCACTCCGCTTACGCCCTCATCGAGCACGACAAGCGCAAGCCTGCGGCCTGATACCCTCCCCCATTCCAACGCGGAGGACGCGAAGGGACTGAAAGTCCCCGGATAGACACCAATGCAGGCGAATGTCATTGGTGCGTCTTGCGTCCTTCGCGGTGAAATTCTCCGCGTCCTCCGCGCCTCCGAGGCCTCCGCGTTGCGCTTCGGTTCAGAAGAGAAGATGGGTGGCGAGCTGGAGGAGGAGCCAGGCGGGGATGGCGGCGATGAGGTCGTCCAGCATGATGCCGAGGCCGCCGGTGACGCGCCGGTCCACCCAGCGGATGGGCCAGGGCTTGGCGATGTCGAACACGCGAAACAGCACGAACCCCAGCAGCACGCTCCCCCAGCCCTGGGGTGCCGCGGCCATCACCAGCAGATAGCCCACGACCTCGTCCCACACGATGGATGGGGCATCGTGCACGCCCAGCGCCCGCGCGGTACGGCCGCAGATCCACACCCCCAGCACGAACAACAGAACGATGACGATCAGATAGACCACCAGCGGCAGGGACTGCAACAGCAGGTAGAGGGGAATGGCAGCCAGGGTGCCGAAGGTGCCGGGTGCGAAGCGCATCAGGCCACTGCCGAAACCCAGCGCAAGCAGGTGCCCCGGGTCGCGGAGCAGTCCCCGATTCATGGTGTACCCCGGAAGTGATCGAAGCCGATACTGGCCAGATTCAGCGCGTTCCCATGGCCATCGAGGATACGCAAGCCCGGTGCAGGTTCGATGGTGCCAATGGCTGTACAGGGAAATGGCAGCGCGGCGATGGCCGCGGCGCTCGCCACCGGCGCCGTAAAACACAACTCGTAATCATCGCCGGCAGCCAGCGCCAGGCGGTGCGCCTCTTGCGTGCCTACCGCACGGCACAGCGGTTCCGACACCGGCAATGCATCCAGCCTCAGGGTGGCGCCCACACCGCTGGCTTCGAGGATGTGGCCCAGATCGGCGGCAAGTCCATCCGACACATCGATGGCCGCGGAAGCCAGGCCACGCAAGGCACGCCCCCATTCCAGTCGCGGTGATGGTCTGTCCAGGCGCATGCGCAGCCGGCTCGCATCCGGCTCCGCCACAGCACGTTCCCCGAGCGCGATTTGCAGGCCTGCACCCGCTTCGCCCAGCGTGCCGGTCACGTAGACGGTATCGCCGACGCCTGCGCCGCCGCGCCGCAGGGCCTGCGCCGGCGGCACGAAGCCGTGTGCCTGCACAGTGATGGCCAAGGGGCCGCGCACGGTATCGCCGCCGACCAATTGCACCCCATGGCGTTCGGCCAGGGTGAGCAGACCGTCGGCAAAACCCGTGAGCCAACCTTCGTCCGCCGCGGGCAGGCTCAGGGAGAGCGTCACCCAAGCGGGTTCAGCGCCCATGGCGGCGAGGTCAGAAAGGTTTACCGCCAGCGCCTTGTGACCCAGCGCGCCGGGATCCGTGCCCTGTGGAAAATGCCGCCCCTCCACCAGGGTGTCCATGGTGACGGCAAGCAGCATTCCTGCGGGCACGCGCAGCAGCGCACAATCGTCACCCACGCCGAGGGTGACGTCGTCGCGCGTCACCGGCTGGCTGGTGAAGAAACGCTCGATGAGCTGGAATTCGCCGAGGGCCACGGGCTCACTTGCGAGCGCCGGTCTCGGCCTTGCGCAGCTTGCGTGCAAGCTTGTCGAGTACGCCGTTGACGTACTTGTGGCCCTGTTCGGCACCGTACACCTTGGCAAGCTCCACGGCTTCATTGATGGCGACGCGATAGGGCACTTCCGGATGCAGTGCCAGCTCGCACACGCCGAGCCGTAGCACCGCGCGTTCGACCGGATCCACCGCATCGATACCGCGATCGATCACGCTGGCGAGATGCTCGTCGAACGACTTGAGGTTGGCCGGCACTTCGTGCAGCAATGTGGAGAAATACCCTACGTCCACGCCGTTCATGTCTTCTTCGGCAAGGAACTGGCTTTCCACATCAGAGACGTTCTGCCCGGTGAGCTGCCACTGGTATAACGCCTGGACGGCGCGCGCGCGCGCCCGTGAGCGAGGGTTGGCGTTCATGGCTTACTTTTCTGCACCCAGCCCGCGCAGTACGTTGACCATTTCGATGGCTGACAATGCCGCCTCGACGCCTTTGTTGCCCGCCTTGGTGCCGGCACGCTCGATGGCCTGCTCGATGGTGTCCACCGTGAGCACACCGAAAGCGACGGGCACATCGTGGCTCATGGAAACCTGCGCCAGGCCTTTCACACATTCGCCGGCCACATAGTCGAAGTGCGGCGTGCCGCCGCGGATCACCGCGCCCACGGCAATGATGGCGTCATACTTGCGCCCCGCTGCCATGCGCTGCGCCACCAGGGGGATCTCGAACGCACCGGGGACACGCACGATCTCGATGGCGCTGTCTTCGGCGCCGTGCCGGCGCAGGGTGTCAAGCACGCCATCGAGCAGGCTTTCCACCACGAAGCTGTTGAAACGACTGACGACAATACCGAAGCGGGCACCGCCCGCCACCAGGTTGCCTTCGATGGTCTTCATGCTGCCCATGTCTCTGTTCCTTCGCAGTTCGTAGTTTGGGAAGAGAAAAGCATTACCACGGGGGACACGGGGAAGACGCGGAAATCGACCTTCATGTAGGAGCGGCCTCAGGCCACGATTTTCGTCGAATACCACGCCATCGCGGCCTGAGGCCGCTCCTACATGCTTTCCGTCTATGCGTGCCCGGTGTTCCCCGTGGTCTTGTTCCTCGAATACGTCATTCGTCGCCGTGGATATAGCCGACCACTTCGAGATCGAAGCCCGACAGACCATGCATCTTCTTGGGCGAACTCAACACCTGCATACGGCGCACGCCGAGGTCCTTGAGGATCTGGGCGCCCATGCCGTAGGTGCGCAGATCTGCAGTGGTCTCCTGGCGCGGTGGCTTCACGCCGCGATCCTCGAGGGCATAGTCCTGGATGTGACGTAACAGGCCGTCGGTACTCTCCGGCTGCCGCAGGATCACGGCCACGCCACTCCTCTGTCGCCCCAGGTAGTCGAGCGCACGTGGCAGCGGCCAGCCGCAGTCGCTGCGCAGGTTACCGAAGCTGTCGCACAGCGTGTTCTGCATGTGAACGCGCACGGCCACGGTTTCCTCGGGGTCGACCGTTCCGTGCACCAGGGCCAAGTGCAGGCTGCGATCGATGAGGTCGCGATAGGCCACCAGGCGGAAATCGCCATGTTCCGTGGGCATGTTGCACTCGGCGATGCGTTCCACCGTCGGCTCGTTGCGCAAGCGGTATTCGATAAGGTCGGCGATGGTGCCGATCTTGAGGCCATGCTTCGCGGCGAAGATTTCCAGATCGGGACGACGCGCCATGGTCCCATCCTCGTTGAGGATCTCCACGATGACGGCGGCAGGCTCCAACCCGGCGAGACGCGACAGGTCACAACCCGCCTCGGTGTGGCCGGCACGGGTGAGCACGCCGCCGGGCCGCGCCATGAGCGGGAAGATATGACCGGGCTGCACCAGGTCTTCGGGGCGTGCGTTGGGCGCCACGGCGGTACGCACGGTATGGGCGCGATCATAGGCGGAGATGCCCGTGGTCACGCCACGTGCCGCCTCGATGGAGAGCGTGAACGCGGTGGAGTGCTTTTCGTTGTTGTCCGTCACCATGAGCGGCAGCCGCAACTGCTCGCAGCGTTCGCGGGTGAGGGTGAGGCACACCAGGCCGCGCCCGTAGCGCGCCATGAAATTGATGTCCTCAGGGCGTACCAGGGAGGCTGCCATGAGCAGATCGCCTTCGTTTTCGCGATCCTCGTCGTCCACGAGGATCACCATCTTGCCCTGATGGATGTCCTCGATGATTTCTTCGATGGTGTTGAAGGCCATGTGTGTCAGCGGGTCACTTCTTCAGAAAGCCGTTTTCGGCCAGGAAATCGAGCGTGATACCGGGTACGTCGGATTGTGCGGCGCGTTCACCGAGCAACAGGCGTTCCAAGTAACGCGCGATCACGTCCACTTCGAGATTCACCCGGCGGCCGACGGTGAAATCGCCCATGGTGGTCTCGCTGAGGGTATGGGGCACGATGTTGAGTTCAAATTCTGCGCCTTGCACCGCATTCACAGTGAGGCTGATACCGTCGACGCAAATGGACCCCTTCTCAGCGATGTACTTGGCCAGCTCGTCAGGTGCACGGATGGCAAAGCGCACGGAACGACCATCGTCCCAACGCCGCACCACGGTGCCGACACCATCCACGTGGCCGCTGACCAGATGGCCGCCCAGTCGCGAGGTGGGCGTGAGTGCCTTTTCGAGGTTGGCGCGGCTGCCGATACGCAGGTCGGAGAAACTGGTGCGCGCCAGGGTTTCACCGGATACGTCGGCCCAGAAGCCGTCCCCCGGCAATTCGACGGCCGTCAGGCACACGCCGTTCACGGCGATACTGTCCCCCAGGCGGACATCACCCAGGTCCAGGCTGCCGGTACGCATGCGCAGCCGCACATCGGCCCCGCGAGGCTCCAGCGCCGCCACTTCCCCAATCGCCTGAATGATTCCGGTAAACATCTTTCTATCGCGGCCTCGCACGTCGAACGCCCATCATATGCCCCTCGTCACCGGCTTGTCACCCGAGCGGTCACACGCCAGTCGCGGCCGACAGCACGCACATCGCTGATGGTGAGCGGGAGCGCTTGTGCCATGGTATTGAGTCCGGGAAGCTCGAACAGCCCGCGCGCGCCATGGCCCATGAGCTTGGGGGCCAGATAGATGACCAATTCATCCACCAGCCCCGCACTGACGAAGGCGCCCGCCAGCACGGCCCCGGCCTCCACCAGCACCTCGTTTACCTCCTGTTCTGCAAGCCTGCGCAGCAGGGCTTCCAGATCCACGCGACCCGCCTTGGCAGGCATGGGCACGAGCGTGGCGCCGGCGGCGGCAAGTGCCTCGTCAGTATCGCGCGTCAAGGTTGCGAGCAAGGCGCCGCCCCGCAGGATGCGCGCCGCCGGTGGCGTGCGTAGCTGCGCATCCACCACCACGCGCAGGGGCTGGCGGCGATGGCCGGGGAGCCGCACAGTCATGGCCGGGTCATCGGCCAGCACCGTGCCCACGCCAGTGACGATGGCACAGCTGCGTGCACGCAGGTGTTGCACATCCAGGCGTGCGGCCTCCGAGGTGATCCATTTGCTCTCACCACTGGCCATGGCCGTGCGGCCGTCCAGGCTCATGGCTGATTTCACGCGCACGTACGGCAGGCCACTGCGCATGCGCTTGGCGAAGCCGGGATTGAGCGCCTCCGCCTGCGCGGCCATGAGGCCGCTGGCCACCTGAACACCTGCGGCGCGCAGCCGCGCCAGGCCGTTGCCGGCCACCTTCGGGTTGGGGTCTTCCATGGCGGCCACCACGCGGGCGACGCCCGCGGCGACCAGGGCATCGGCGCAGGGGGGGGTGCGGCCATGATGGGAACACGGCTCGAGTGTGACGTAGGCGGTGGCGCCCTGCACTGCGCTGCCTGCCTCGCGCAAGGCAACTATTTCGGCGTGGGGGCCGCCGGCGAATTCGTGCCAGCCCTCACCCACCACGCGCCCGTCACGCACCAGCACGCAGCCGACGCGCGGGTTGGGGCTGGTGGTCTCCAGGCCACGCTCGGCCAACTGGAGGGCACGCGCCATGAAGGCATGGTCGTCGGCGGTGAACAGGTTCATGAACCGGCTTTATCGTCGCCGTCGATGAGCGGGATCTGGTTGCGCTTCACCTCGGCGGACGGCTCGCTTTGCAGGCGCTCGATCTCCTCGCGGAAGGCGTTCACGTCCTGGAAGCGCCGGTACACGGAAGCGAAGCGTACATAGGCCACCTCGTCCATGGCGCGCAATTCGTCCATTACCCAGTCACCCAGGAGACGTGACGGCACCTCGCGATCGCCCGTGGCACGCAGCCGGTGCTTGATGCGACCAACCGCAGCCTCGATGGTTTCCATGCTCACCGGGCGTTTCTCGATGGCCCGGAGCAGCCCACCGTGCAGCTTGTCCTCATTGAAAGGTTCGCGGATCCCGCTGCGCTTGACGATGCGCGGCATCACCAGCTCGGCCGATTCGAAGGTGGTGAAACGCTCGCTGCAGGTGAGACATTCGCGCCGCCGGCGCACCATGTCACCCTCGTTCGCCAGGCGCGAATCGATGACCTTGGTATCCGGTGCTCCGCAGAAAGGACAACGCATGTTTGTTTAAAGTCCGCAACTGAACGCCAATGAACGCAAATGCCAATTACCCGTCGCGCAGTTACGCCTCACCCTGGCTTCAGCAAACATTTGCGTTCATTTGCGTTGTTCGCGGACCTTATCCGTAAACCGGGAAGCGCTTGCAGAGGTCGAGCACCTTGGCCTTGGCAGCGGCGATGGCCTCCTCGCTGCCGCGGGCGTCGATGACGTCGCAGATCCAGCCGGCCAGGTCGCGGCATTCGGCTTCCCCAAAGCCGCGGGTGGTCACCGCCGGGGTGCCGATGCGGATGCCGCTGGTGACGAAGGGCGACTGCGGGTCGTTGGGCACGGCGTTCTTGTTCACGGTGATGTAGGAGGCGCCCAGCCAGGCGTCCACGTCCTTGCCGGTGAGGCCCTGGCGGATGAAGCTCACCAGGAACAGGTGGTTGTCGGTGCCGCCGGAGACGATGTCGAAACCGCGCTCCATGAACACCTTGGCCATGGCGCGCGCGTTGGTCACCACCTGGGCCTGGTAATCCTTGAACTCGGGGGCTAGCGCCTCCTTGAAGGCCACCGCCTTGGCGGCGATGACGTGCATGAGCGGGCCGCCCTGGGTGCCCGGGAACACCAGGGAGTTGAGTTTCTTCTCGATGTCCGGGTTGGCCTTGGCCAGGATGATGCCACCGCGCGGGCCGCGCAGGGTCTTGTGGGTGGTGGAGGTGGTCACGTCGGCGATCTGTACCGGGCTCGGGTACACGCCGGCGGCGATGAGGCCGGCCACGTGGGCCATGTCCACCATCAGGTAGGCGCCCACCTTGTCGGCAATGTCGCGGAAACGCTGCCAGTCCACCACGCGCGAGTAGGCCGAGAAGCCGGCCACGATCATCTTGGGCTTGTGCTCCAGGGCCAGGGATTCGACCTGGTCATAGTCGATTTCGCCGGTGTCGGCGTTCAGGCCGTACTGCACGGCGTTGTAGATCTTGCCGGAGAAATTCACCTTGGCGCCGTGGGTCAGGTGACCGCCGTGGGCCAGGCTCATGCCCAGCACGGTGTCGCCCGGGTTCAGC
>Ga0172382_10007587_pt1 | contig 15362 bp, 17 predicted proteins | sample Leawel138RmetaG_FD_122245 | JGI IMG/M metagenome (GOLD analysis project Ga0172382, IMG submission 122245) | Leachate microbial communities from a municipal landfill in Southern Ontario, Canada - Leachate well 138R metaG | ecosystem: Engineered > Solid waste > Landfill > Unclassified | place...
GCTGCGCCTTCGCCACGCGAGCCAGATCAACGGCGCCGAGGCCAACGAGATCATCCTGCTCAACTCGCACGATGGCACCAGCAGCTACCAGATGCTGGCGGGCATGTTCCGCTTCGTCTGCCAGAACGGTCTGGTGTACGGCGACACGTTCGCCGACGTGCGCGTGCCTCACAAGGGCAACGTCACCGATCACGTGATCGACGGCGCCTACGAGGTACTGCATGGGTTCGAGCAGGTGCAGCACTCGCGCGACGCCATGCGTACCATCACGCTCGATGACGCCGAGGCCGAGGTCTTCGCCAGATCGGCACTGATCCTCAAGTACGACGAGCCTGGCAAGATCCTGCCGATCACGGAGAGCCAGGTCCTGCGTCCCCGTCGCTTCGACGATAACGATGGGGATTTGTGGTCCACGTTCAACCGGGTCCAGGAAAACCTCGTCAAAGGCGGCCTGACCGGCCGAAGTGCCAACGGGTGCCAGCAGCGCACGCGCCCCGTTCAGGGCATCGACCAGAATGTCCGGCTCAACCGGGCACTCTGGCTCCTCGCAGATGGCTTGCGTAAGCTGAAAGCCTGATCCAAAAGCGGATCGTGCCCATCGCGGCATGATCCGCTCTTTTTCTTCGCCGAACTGCGAGGTGGGCTTACGGTATCAAAACGACCCAATGGCAACATTCAAGCCTGCATAGATGCAACGCCAGACAACCGAGCAGACCGGTCACTAAAGCCGGCTCCTCTCGGTCAGCAGGTCGGCCACTACTGTCGGTCAGCGTCACGGTCAACGGCTCCCCAGCGTCAGCTCTCTGGATACAACCTTGAACTCACACTTGCGGCCATGACCGGCCGTTGGAGATCCGGCCAGGATTTCCCTCGCTGGATCGTATTGGATGACCGGTTTACGGCGACCAACCTGAACCCCGGCTTGGCTCGACCCGGCCAGAAGCAGTGGGATAGACCGCCCAGATAAGATCGCTGCAAACCTTCAGTTTGCGGTCACCCATACTGCCATGGACTCCTTGTACAGCGGCCGATGGTTTGAGGCAAACTCCGGGAATCCTCGCGTTGAGAATACCCATGGAACTGTTGCGCCTGAGTCTCCTGTTTGCCGTTACTGCCGTTGCCGAAATCGTTGGCTGCTACCTGCCATGGCTGGTTCTGAAGCAAGGCAAGAGCCTGCTCCTGTTGTTTCCAGCCGCGCTTTCCCTGGCGCTGTTCGCCTGGCTGCTGACCCTGCATCCAACGGCGGCGGGCCGCACCTATGCCGCATACGGCGGAATGTATATCGCTGTCGCGTTACTCTGGCTTCACTTCGTAGATGGCATCGCCCTGACGCGCTGGGACATGCTGGGCGCCGGTATCGCGCTCACCGGCATGGCGGTGATTGCCTTGCAACCCTCTGCTGCCTGATTTCAGTAGGTAGGTGAGAGGGAGGTAACCGCCCTATCGCAGACACTTAGAAAAACCAGCCAGGACGTCCGCATTCGGTGGAAACGACTCGTCGGCGAGCGGCAGCTTACGGGAAGCGAACCTCCAACTGCGGCTTTACGGCGACGAATCCGAGAGGGTGTCGGTCGCAACCCGACCCCAAGCGGTCATAGAGATTTCCGCAAAGCTGCCGATCAGCCAGACGGCTCTCCCGCGAGTTTCGCTTCCCGGAAGTTGCCGTTCGCCACCGCACCCACCCGGCCGCAAGCGGTCATTGTTCGGTCGAAAACCTTAGCGAACCGAGTGTCAGCATCACTCCCTTGGATTCAACCGGTGGATGCAATCTCTCCATAGCGGCTTTGTGGAGACGGTGTGCGGCGGCTCCTAGCCGATTGTGCGAGTTCGCCCGGGGACCCATAAGTCGACGAAAGCAAATTCGTTGTCAGGAAATTCCCAGCAGATCCATGATGCCTGCGATAAACGTGAGCGGGTGAGCCGGGCATCCCGGGACGTAAAGTGCGGGCCTGAAGGTTTCCAGGAAGCGGCGATCGGTTTCACTGCAGTCGGCGAATACCCCTCCGGAAATCGCACAGGCGCCGACTGCGATCACCAGTTTCGGTTCGGGAATCGCATCCCAGCAGGTTTGCAGCGCGCTCACCATATTGCGGCTGATGGGGCCGGACAGCACCAGGCCGTCGGCATGGCGCGGTGAGGCGACCATGTCGATGCCGTAGCGGCCAATGTCGAAGTTGACGTTGCCCCACGCGTTGATCTCCATCTCGCAGCCATTGCAGCCGCCCGCCGAGACCGAGCGCAGCTTGAGCGAGCGTCCAAACCGCTTGCGGAGCGCAGCCGAAACCTTGACCGGATCGATATCAGGGTGGGTGGCACTGACCGTCAGGGCGTCACGGTTGGTGGAAGCCAGCCGGAAGTCGTTACTGAAGCTGAGCTTTGCACTCGGGCACGCGGGCTCACAGTCACCGCACATCACACAGCGTCCGAGGTCGATGCGAACCGGGTCGAGCGCGATGGCATTGCTCGGGCATGCTGCGACGCAGGCGCTGCAGCCAGTGCCGCATGCCGTTGTGCTGATCACGGGTTTGCCGCGAAAGCCCACGGGGTCTGCGCCTCTCAAGTCGGGAATGTACTGGCTGGCCTGGGACCTTCGGACGGAAATGGATTTGATCATGGTGAGTGCTACAGGTCGTTTCCGCAGTAGGACAGATCGAAGCTCTTGTTGCAGATCGGAAAATCGGAGATGGCGTTGTCACGGACTGCCATGGCCAGGCCGAACCAGTTGGGGAGTGAAGGATCCTGCACCTTGTAGTGCAGGATCTGCCCCCCGGGCGAGGTCTCGAGCGCCTGAACAACCGGCCCGCGTGCGCCTTCGATCACCGACAGGCACAGCATCGAGGGTTGCAGCGGTTTGCCGGTGAGGTCCGGGGTGGAGCGGGCTGCACCCAGCTCCAGGGTATCGTCGTCGAGTAGCTTCAGCAGCCAGCGAACCGAGACGCTGACCTCGCGCATCCGCAGTTTCATCCGGGCCCAGCAGTCACCACCGGATTCGGTCAGCAGTTCGACGGGAAAGCGTTGATACGCGACGCACGGCAGGTCCGAACGGGCATCGATGGCCACCCCGCTGGCCCGTGCGGCCAGGCCGAGCAGGCCCAGTTCCCGGGCGCTTTGGGTACTGACCACACCGGTGCCCTGAAACCGGGCCTTGACGCTCCGGCTCGAGCACATCAGTTCATTCACCTCATCGAAGTCCCGGACGAACGCGGTCAGGGTCCGGGTCAGGTCGTCGCGCTGGGCCTGTGTCAGGCCCCTGGCCCGCCCGGGGCGCAACCAGCCGCGCCCGAAGCGGTTGCCACAGACGCGTTGAACGGCATTGATGATGGCGGTTCGCAGGCGGCCATAGGTGCCGCCGCCCTGGAGGAAGGCGATATCCGTCGCCAGGCCGCCGAGGGTGGCGACATGGATGGCGATGCGCTCCATCTCCAGCGCAACCCCGCGCAGCAAGTCGGTTTCCATTCCCACTGCGGAATCGGACAAAGCCTCCACTGCGGCGCAGTAGCCCCAAGCATAGGCAATGCACGAGTCGCCGCAGATGGACTCGATCACCGGGGTCAGGGCCATGGGTGGGCGGCGCAACAGCAGGGCCTCGACGCCGCGGTGCTGATAGCCAAGCTGGATCTCGAGATGGTGCACGGTTTCACCCAGGCACATGAAGCGGAAATGCCCCGGTTCGATCACGCCCGCGTGGATCGGCCCGACCCCGACTTCGTGCACCTCGGGGCCGCGCACCTGGAAGAAGGGGTAGTCGGCCATGTGTTGCTGGCGCTCGCCTTCAAAGCGCACCGGCTTGAGCCACGGATGGCCATCGGGGCGAAGCCCGGTCTGCTCCCACAGCTCACGCTCGTAGATCTGGGCGGCAGGATGGGTGGCGGTCAGCGAGGGGAAGTGCTCGCCGGCAAGGGCCTGCGCTCTAAGTATGGTCAGATCGCCTGCGACGGGCTGCAACACGGCGGTCACGACGATGCCGTCGCCGGTCTCGGCCGGCCGGCCGAACAGGGTCAGCAAGCGATCCCCGGCATTCAGGCGCTCCGTGCAGTGCTGTATCAGCCCGGCGAGCGAGAATGGCGTCAGTTCGCGGACTTCGCACAGCTGCAGGTTCTTTCCCGCGCTCATCACACCCCTCCTATCGACAGGGCCACCGCGCGCAGCAAGTCGGTGATCGGGGCGGGCGTGTAGGTGCCCAGCATGGTCAGGACGCCGACAAAGCCGAGCTTGGGGATCATCGTGACCAAGGACTCCTCCACTTGCGGCACCTGCTGCTTCGGTTCGCCCCACAGCATCGGGAAAACCGTGCGCCCGGTGGCCACGAAGATGATGGTCAACATTGCGCACATCAGCGTGAATGCCATCAGGTTGCCCGCCTGCACGATGCCCGAGAGGATGAGCATCTCGGCGAGAAAGCTCGCAAACGGGGGAAAGCCGAGGAGGGCAAAGATCCCGCCGGTAAACAACAAGCCGGCAAAGGGCAGCACCCGGATCACGCCGCTCAGGGGCGCCACTTCGTTGGTGCCGTACACGGCCCGCAGCCGGCCGGCGGTGATGAACAGCAGCGATTTGACGAAGGCATTGCTGACGATATACAGCACCACGCCATAGGCGGCCGTCTTGCCGACCGACAGACCCAGCGCAATCACGCCGGAAGAACTGATGCAGGCGTAGGCGATCAGACGTTTGTAGTTGCGCGACGCCATGATCTGCACCGCAGCGACGAGCAGGGACACATAACCCATGACCAGCAGCTCGTGCGCGGCAAAGGTGGAGTCGTACGGCTGGAACACCTGCAGCACCCGGAACATGGCGACCACGCTGATATTGAACTGCACCGCTGCGAGCAGGGCGCTGGTGCTGGTCGGCGCCGCTTCATAGGTTTCCGGTAGCCAGCTGTAGAGGGGCGCCAGGCCGAGCTTGCCACCCAGCCCGAACAGGATCAGCGCCAGCCCCAGGCGTTGCCAGCCGTCGCGCGCAGTGGTCAGGGCGGCGCCGAGCTGGTCGACATGAAAGCTGATCTCGATCCCCCGCAGGTGGGCTGATTGGGTCAGGCACATGAAGCCCAGAAAGGTGATCGCCAGCGTCATCGACGAGTACAGCATGTAGCGCCACGCGATCTCTTTCGACGTGCCGAAAGTGCCGCACACCATCATCAGTGCGGCACAGGAGGTGCTGACTTCGATCAGCACCCAGAGCAGGATCAGATGGTTGGACATCACCCCGATGTTCAGGACCAGCATGAACACGACGGTCAGCGCCGCACGAACCCGAATATCGCGGGTCAGTTCCGGCGAGCCGCGCTCGCGAGAGAGCATGTACACGCTGATGCCCAGGAATACCGTGTTCATGACCAGTACGAACAACAGGGAAGTCGGGTCGAGCACGAGATAGCCGGCGGCGAAGTAGCGCGGCAGTTCGGCCAGATCGTGGGCGGCGAAAACCCATATCGAGGCCAGCCAGCCCAGCAGGGCAAAGGCGACCAGCGCGGGCGCGATCCATCTTCCGCTGTCCGTGGGGCGGCGCGATGAGAATGGCATGTCGGAGACAGTGGTTCCGTTCATGGGTTTTCTTTCGAGGTAGTGGTGTGGCCGTGCCGGGTATGTCCGCCCACCAGCCAGCTGCCGACGATGACGGTCAGGACGTATACCCCGCTGAGGCCGAGATGAACCGGCAGCGGCCACGGCGCCGGCATCAGCGACTCGAACAGCATCAATGCGTTCTCCATGAACAGCAGCGCCACCAGTTGTGCGCCCGGCTCCCGGTTCGTGGCCAGGATCAGAAATGCAATCATCACGATGGCGGCGATCACGCCCAGGGTCAGGGCTCGCAGATTTCCCCCCGTTCCGTCGCCGAACCGGAAGGCCAGGATGGTCAGGGTGATTGCCGCGCCCCAGGCGAAGAGGTTGGACGGCATGAGACTCTTCCTTGCCTGCGCGCTCTTGCCGAGTGCGCGGCGCAGCAGCCAGGGAACCAGCAGGGCACGAACCAGAAGCACTTCCAGCCCGGCAAGCACCGCGTGCGCCGAGAGTCCTTCGTGGCCGGAGAGACCGATCCAGCACAGGGCCAGTCCCTGCAGGCTCAGCCAGGTCGGTGCCGCGGCGACCCGACTGAAGAAGACCGGGACGACGGTGGCGGCGAGGTACAGGATCAAGGGCAGGCTCATACTCCGCTTGCCCCCAGACCAAGGACCACCATGCTGCCCGCGGCGGCGGCAGAAGCGATCAGCAGGTAGGCCGGCACCCAGCGCATCGGCAGCCGCGCACAGAGTGATTCGATGCACCCGACCACGACTGCTACCGCAAACATCAGTGCCAGCGCAACGAGGGTGGCGGCCGCAGGATCGGTGACGGGGTTGAACGGGTTGATCAGCGATGCGATCAGGCCCGCGTACAGGGTCATCTTCAACGCTGCCGCATACTGCATTGCGGCCAGGTCCGGGCCGCTGTGATCGAGGATCATGACCTCGTGGATCATGGTCAACTCCAGATGGGTCATCGGGTCGTCCACCGGAACCCGGGCAGCCTCCGCCTGCAGCAGGATCAGCAAGGCTAGCACCAGCGGTGCGACGATGATTGCGTAGTGCGGCGTGCCGTGCAGGAAGCCGATCAGATCGGAAAAGCTGGTCATCCCGGTCGCCGCGCTGGCGGTACCGATCAGCAGGAACAGGGCAGGTTCGGAATAGGCGGAAAAAGAGGCCTCGCGTGCGCTGCCCATGCCTTCGAAGGCGCTGCCGACGTCCATGGCGGAGATCATCATCGCGAGGCGTGCGAGGCCCAGCGTATAGGCCACGACGACGAAGTCGTGCGCGAACTGGAGCGGTGCAAACTGACCCAGCAGCGGCATCATGCTGGCTGCGAGCAGGCTGCACACGAGCACGATGTAGGGGGCGACCCGAAACAGCGGACTGGCGGTGGTGCTGATGACCGGCTGCTTGCCGATCAGGCGCTGCAGATCGAACGCCGACTGCAGCAGTCGTGGTCCCTTGCGGCCCACCCACCACGACTTGACCCGGTTGATCACGCCGATCAGCAACACCGGCATGAGCAGAACGAATGCCCAGTGAAGCAGGCTCAGCGTCATTCTCATTGGAGTGTCCCTTCGGCCAGCAGCACCAGCGCGGCGATGATCACGAGCGCGGCCAGCCCTGCGCTGAAAGCCAGCCGGGGATCGTCTTCCTGCATCCTGGCGGAGACCTCGGTGGCGCTGTCGTCACCGTGACCGATGACCGAGTAGAGGCGTCGCTCGACCGCGTCGACACAATCCGTGATCACGTAGCTGTCGGTCGGAAAGTAGCCAATCGGCGCCTTGCGCCGCTTGACCAGGACCATGATGTTCTTGAATCGGTGGGCAAAGTCGGTCGAAAAACTGGTGCCGCCATATTGCATGCGGCTGTTCGGTGCGTCGTAAGCGCAGCCCCATGTGGCTCCGCTTGCCGATCCCCGCGATCTGAGTCGGAACCATGCAATCAGGGCAACCGCCAGGAGCAAGGCTCCCGAGATTGCGCCGATGCGGGTCAGCGTATCCACGGTCGATTGCAGGCTGACCACAGCCGAGGCATCGGGCAAGGTCCGCATGAACAAGGTGACCGGGCCTGCCACGAGGGCGAAACCGAGCACTGGCGCAACGCCCAGCAATAGAGTGCCGAGTGCATGAACACCCATCGGGACCAGCATCCAGCGACTTGCCTCATGTCCTTCCGGCAGGCTGGAGTCGCGCGCGTTGCCGAGAAAGGCGACCCCGAACGCACGCGTGATGCTCAGGGCCGAGACCGCGCCCACAAAGGCCAGGGCGGCAGCGACCAGCGCCAGCGCCAGTTTGGCCCACATGCCGACGCCGTCACCACTGAACAGGCCGGAATAGATCATGAACTCGCTGGCAAAACCGTTGAACGGCGGCAGTGCCGAGATCGCTACGCCGCCCACGATGAAACACACGGCAGTGACCGGCATGAGCCTGAACAGTCCACCGAGCCGTTCCAGATCGACCACGTGCTTGACTTGATAAACGCAGCCGGCGGCATAGAACAGCAGACACTTGAAGAAGGCGTGATTGAGGACATGCAACAGACCGCCGCCAAAGCCGAGGGCAACCAGGGCGGGAATGTCCCAGGTGAGGCCCAGGCAACCAATACCGAAGCCGATACCGGCAATGCCCACGTTTTCGGTCGATGAGTATCCCAGCAGCCGCTTCAGGTCACGCTGCCCCACCGTGTACAGGCCGCCCACCAGCGCCGAGACGACCGAAAAGGCGATCAGGAACCAGCCCATCCATTCGTCCGGTTTGCCCGACAGCAGGAGAAAGCGCACCAGTGCATACAGCCCGGCCTTGTGGATGACCCCCGACATCAGTGCCGAAACGTGGGCGGGCGCGGCGGCGTGCGCGCGGGGCAGCCATGAATGGAAGGGGAAGAACGCCGACTTGAGACCAAAGCTGGTCACCAGCAGCAAGAACACGGTATTGCGCAGCGGGCCCGGGTTCTGGCTCATCCAGGCCCCGAAGTCATCGAGAAACCACGACTGGGTGTGAGCGTAGAGAATCATCACCGCCGCGACCAGAAAGATCAGGCCGATGTGGGTCGATACCAGATAGTTGAAGCCGGCGAAGCGCACCTTCTCGTTGGGGTAGTCCCAGATCACCAGCAGCCACGCAGCCAGGGCGGCAATCTCCCAACCGAACAGGAAGGTCACCGCATGTTCGCCGGTGTATACCAGCAGAAAGGAGACCGAAATCATGTTCAGCAGGGCGAAGTGAACGCCCAGGTGCCGTGGCCCCGAGAGGTGTTTTCCCATGTAGCCCACCGCGTAGACGCTGCCCAGCAGGGTCATGGGTAAGGACCAGCTCAGAAAGAATGCGCCCAGCGCATCGAGTCGGAAATGCAGATCGCCGATCGGGTAGGCCCAGCGTATTTCACCGGTGATATCGGGGCCGCCCAGCAGTACCGGTATCCCCACCGAGCAGGCGAGCAGGGTGGAAATCGCTTGGGATACCAGGCCAATGCCGGCGCGAATGGCGTTGCGTGTCGGCAGCAGACACAGACCGGCGCCCGCCATCAGAACGAGAACTGCCAATATGAGCAAGCTCATGAACGTTGCGTCCGAAAGCGTATGGTCTTCGCCGTGGCAGGCAGGTTCACCGCAACATCCCGGTCAGCCGCGAGTGGGCGTGCGCCGTCTGTCGGCACCGCCACGTGACGACATGAATGCCTGAAACGTCGGAAACCAGCTTGCATCGCTACTGTTGGCTTGCAGCGCGCCGAGCATGTCGGAGCGCTGGCCACCACAGAACACGACACTTGTCGATTGCTGACGTGCCTGAACTACTGTGGATTCGCAGGTGTCCTTCTGTGCTTCTGACATAGGCCTGTCCTCCATCACCAGGACGACCACCTGATTGGCCTCCCTGGCGATTTCGGCATTGAGGATTTTCAGTGTTCGTTCGGGAGATCGCCCGAGTAGCCGGAAAATCGCGAGCGTCTCAGTCCGTGAAACGCCCTCCCTGGCGTCGCCTATTTCGTGCCGGCGCACCCTCACACGGGAGATCAACTTCATCGTGAACCGCCTTTCGCGAACATCATGCTGGTCGTCTATTCCGTCTCTTCGCTGCGCTGCGCGCCCCGAACCAGCCAGTCCGGCAGATCGATCGTGCCGGCATTGTCGACCATGTACTGACGGATCAGCCGCCTCACCACCTGCGATGGTGTGAGGTCCTGCTGTGCGCAGATCTCCTCGAAGAGCTTCTTTTTCCGAGGGTCGATCAAGATGGTGAGACGTGCAGTTCGCTGTTCCATGATTGGAGTCCGCTCTAAGTGTGAATCAGATTAACCATGAAGCGATTTAAATATGCGTCCTATTATAATGAAATGTGTTCACGATGAACATCGAAAGATGTCGAAAACGTGACTGCTCCAATCATGCGCGGTGGAGAAAATGCGGATTGACCAGGCGGGAAGTGCAAGGTCTGAACTTAGGTGGCTGAACCACGGGAAACGAGCTTTACGCCGTCTGGTCGTAGTTCGCCCTTGGGCGACAGCGATTGTCCGCGCATGCTCGCGAAGATGTAATCGCCGGTGTTCGCCTGCAGCACGCCGAAGCACAACAGGATCGCGATCGCGCCGACGTGAGCGATGAGCAGATACAGGAAACCCGCTTCGCGGATCGCCGGCACGCGATGATTCGCGGTAACGAGGAAGAACGACGACAGCGCCATCGGCTCCCACATCACCATGAACCCGTGGGCGTCGTCGGCCAGGACCACCATGGCTATGCTCGCGGGGAACAGGTGATACTCCAGGCACAAGCCGGGCGGTGTTCCTTCGCCGCGACGAACACAACCCGCCGTGAAGATCGAGACGCCCGCGCTGGCCTAACCGATCACGGCGAGGAAGCATGCCGACAGGGCATCGAGCCGAAGAGGCGCCGGCAGGGGCGGCATACCGATCGCCAGAACCGCGGTCTGCGGCGCGCCCCGAATGGCGACGACGGCGAGCACCGCAACGCCCAGTCCGAGCGCTGCGCCGATCGGGAAAAGTCCGCGCGCGACCAGCGCAGTATTGCGCAGCGCCGCGATACCGGCCACGCTGACCGCGATCCAGCCTGCAATGAAAACCATCATTCAGTCGATAGGCAGCATGGTGCTCATCCCTGACACCAAGCTCGGCGAGCAGGACGATTGTCCCGTGCGTCGAAGTGCTTCCCGCGTCGCTCCAAACGATGGAGGATGCGCTGGGCGATTCGTCGCGGCGCGAAGTCGAACTGGCGCGTCAACGCGCTCGCCCGCTCGAACAGGGTCGCGCGGGAGGGCGGAAAGCAGGCTGCCTTACTGGCGAACGCGATCTGGTTACAGCCATCCTCGGCCGGCACAAAAACGACTCGATCGTCAAAGCTTTCGCGTATTCTGCGAGCATACACCCCGTAGCGGGGGTCGCTCGTGCAGAGGTTTATCACCATCATGCCGCCATCGTTAAGACGCGCATGACAGTGATCGTAGAAGCCGGGAGAACACAACTGCGGGGGCTGCCCTCCCAAGTCGAAGCCATCCACTAGGAGGACATCGGTCGAACGGCGGTGATCGCGCACATACTCCGCACCATCGGCGTGGACCACACTGAATCGAAAATCGTCCGGCGGAACGTCGAAGGTCTCGCGCAAGCCGATGACGTCCTCACTGATTTCTACGACGGTGATCTTCGCCTGGGGCAAGCGCCGAAAGCAGTACTTCGCCAGCGAGCCCCCGCCGAGGCCGATCATCTCGATTGTCCGGGGAGTCTCGGCGAACAGCAGGAAGCCCATCATCGCCTGGGTATAGTCGAGTTCGAGGACGTCGGGATCGTCGAGCTTCATCTGGCTCTGGATGGTCGTGGCCTCGAAATGCAGTGAGCGGACGCCATCCATGTCCAATATGTACGGACGACCGTTGGGTGCCCCCAAATATGGTTGGCTCAGGCAATGAAGCTCGGCCAAGTCCTTGAAGGTCACGCGGTACCCCGCGATGAATGGGCATCGACGACCGCGAGCGCAGAAATGTTGACCAAGCGTCGTACGGTGGCCGTCTGGGTCAGGATATGCACCGGCCGCGCGCTTCCGAGCAGAATCGGACCGACGCTCACGCCTTCTCCACCGGCCGCCTTGAGGAGGTTGAAGGCGATGTTCGCCGCGTCCACATTGGGCATGACGAGCAGGTTGGCCTCGCCGTGCAGGCGGCTGCCGTGGTAGAGCTTGTTACGCAGCGATTCGGAAAGCGCGACGTCCGCATGCATCTCGCCATCTACCTCGAGACCGGGTGCCATCCGTTCGATGATTTCGCGCGCCTGGGCCATCTTGCGCGCCGCGGCCGATTGCACGCTGCCGAAGTTCGAGTGGGACAGCAGCGCGATCTTGGGCACAAGACCGAAGCGGCCCACTTCCTGGGCCGCCATGATCGCGATCTCGGCGACGCGTTCGGCGTCCGGGTTCTCGTTCACGTAGGTGTCGCAGATGAACAGTGTCTGGCGAGGCAGCATCACCAGGTTCATCGTCGCGAAGGTCTGCATGCCCGGCGCCAAGCCGATGACGTCCGCAATATGCCGAAGGTGATGGGCGTGCTGGCCGACGACACCGCACACCAGCGCGTCGGCCGCCTCGTGCCGTAGAAGCATCGCGCCGATCAGGGTCGCATCGCCGCGCAGGCGCTGCTTGGCCACCTCGGGGGTGACCCCCTTGCGTCCCATCAGCCGATGGTAGTCCTGCCACAGGTCGTGAAAGCGTGGGTCGGACTCGGGGTTAACGAGTTCAAAGTCCTGCCCGGGCACCAGCTTGAGTCCGATCTGATCGATGCGCATCTGCACAACGGCGGGGCGGCCAATCAGTACCGGCCGTGCGAGCCCCTCTTCCAGCACGGTCTGGACCGCACGCAATACACGCTCGTCTTCGCCCTCGGCATAGAGGACACGTCGGGGAGCCTGTTTTGCGGCAGCGAAAACCGGCTTCATCACGAAACCGCTGTGGTACACGAAGTTGATCAAACTGTCTCGATAGGCGCCGAGGTCCTCGATCGGCTTCGTCGCAACACCTGACTCCATCGCCGCTTTCGCCACCGCTGGCGCGATCTTGATGATCAGCCGTGGATCGAAAGGCTGCGGAATCAGATAGTCCCGTCCGAAACGCAGGGCTGCTTCTCCGTGGCCGAGGCCAACCCTGTCCGAGGGTTCGGCCCGGGCCAGTTCCGCGATGGCGCGTACGGCCGCCATCTTCATTTCGTCGGTAATGGCGCTGGCGCCCACGTCGAGTGCCCCCCGGAAAATGTAGGGGAAGCACAGGACATTGTTCACCTGGTTCGGATAGTCGGAGCGACCGGTCGCGATGATCGCGTCATCGCGCACGGCCCGGACTGCTTCGGGCAGGATCTCGGGCGTGGGATTGGCAAGTGCGAAAATGATCGGTTGCGCAGCCATGCGCTGCACCATCTCGGGTTTGAGCACGCCGCCGGCCGACAGGCCAAGGAAGACATCCGCCCCTTCGATCACTTCGCCGAGCGTGCGCGCCACAGTGTCCTTCGCATAGCGTGCCTTGAGCGGATCCATATCCACCGCGCGCCCTTCGTGAACCACGCCGTGGATATCGGATACCCAGATGTGCTCGCGTGGTACTCCGAGCAACACCAACAGGTCGAGGCAAGCGAGCGCTGCGGCACCCGCCCCGGAGGTGACCAGGATGGCCTCGGCGAGCGACTTGCCGGCCAGATCAAGCGCGTTGAGCAGTGCCGCGGCCACCACGATCGCCGTGCCATGCTGATCGTCATGGAATACCGGGATCTTCATGCGCTGGCGCAACTCGCGCTCGATGTAGAAACACTCGGGAGCCTTGATATCCTCGAGGTTGATGCCACCGAAGGTCGGCTCTAGCGCCGCAATCATGTTTACGAGATTGTCCGGATCGAGCTCGTCGAGCTCCAGGTCAAACGCATCGATGTTGGCGAACTTCTTGAACAACACCACCTTGCCTTCCATCACCGGCTTGGCGGCGTACGGACCGACCGGCCCCAGTCCCAGCACTGCGGTGCCGTTGGTGATCACGCCAACGAGATTTGCGCGTGCGGTCAGTCTGTCGATTTGGCTGCGGTCGGCGACGATTGCATTGGAGGCTGCGGCCACGCCCGGAGAATAGGCAAGTGCCAGGTCGCGCTGGTTGGTCAGCCCCTTGGTTGGCACCACGGCCAGCTTACCTGGGGTCGGATGCAGGTGGTATTCGATGGCTGCCTGATCGAGGGTGGATTTGTCCATGAGTACTCCTGTGTCAGTGCACTTGAGCGGGCCGTGGGACCAAGGCCGGCGGTAACGGTGGTAAAAGGCTGCGCAATCGCCTTTCGGCGTCGGCATTGAAACCTGCCAGCGGGGAGCACAACACGAGCTGCGCGCAATTGGACGGAAACAGCATCGGCGTGTCGTCGAGGGCCACCCAGTCCGTCGCCTCGTTACCGGTCTCGGCCAGATAGCGCAAAATCTCGCCATAACGCTCGGGGTGTTCGCGTCGCTCGCCCTGGTACACCGGGGTGACGCCGACAACGCGCGACGCCAGATCCGGGGCGAAGAGTGTCTTGAAGGCGTCGAGGCCCCATCTCATGCGCAGGCCGCTGGTGATGACCACGTCGATACGTGGGTAATCGCGCAGCACCCGCTCGAGCCTTGGCATCTTTTCGTACGGCGGGCGGGCGGGCGTAGCCGTGCAAAACGCCTTCGATATCGAGAAAAAGCAAGCGTCCGGCGTTCATGTGTCTGCCCCGCTGACCCTCTCGCCAAGGCTCGCACTCTTTCCGCCCGCCCGGACAATGTCGGTCATACCCGGCCGGCTGGAAGGAATCACGTCTGGGTTCATCGAGTTACTTCCTCGACAAAGCGTCCATTGGTGCCCGCTCCAAGGGTTGACACCACATCGAGCCGATAACGGACTCCGCGGGAGTAATCCTCGATGCTGCGCAATACGAGGGGGCTGCGATGACGAGGCTGGTGTGCCTCCACTTCTTCACGAGTCATCCAGTGCACCGCGTGGATGCCTGGGTCCTGGGGTTGAAGCGGCTCAGCATGCGGAATGAACAGGGCGCCGGTATAGGCGAGTCGCAGATACAGCGCGTCGCTGCGCGGATCGTGATACGCGTAGATGCCGACAAGATGTGTCGGCAAGAAGGAGTATCCCGACTCCTCCATGCACTCGCGGACTGCCCCTTCGGCAGGTGATTCATGCGCCTCGAGCCGACCCGCTGGTTGATTGAGGCGCAACTGGTTATCGACACGCTCTTCGATCAGAAGGAAGCGGCCGTTCCGCTCAATAACTGCTGCAGCGATGATCTGATGGTGCAAGGCCATGATGCGTGGGCTTCCATTGCGTGCGACTCACGTTTACATTAACGTATAACCATGTATGCCTGCAATGTGCGTTCAATGTTAATAGGAACAGATAAATGGCTGAAAACCGTACTGCGCGGCTGACGCTCTTGATAGACCCGGTGAAGAAGAAGATTTTCGAAGAGATATGTACAGCACAGGACCTGACACCGTCGCAGGTGGTGCGAAAGCTCATCCGGCAATACATCCAGGAGAACGCGGGCGGGCGGCAACTTCCCGACTGGCTGAGGGGGCCGACGCAGGAATGAGATCGGCGCTGCCCGAATACTGGCCATGCGATGGGGCTATTTCGGCCGAAGACCGATCGTGCACTGAACCGCACCAGTTCCGGGTCGCCGCTATTTATGCGGCAGACGCTTTATCGGCATGTGTCACCCAAGGGAGAACTGCGACCAGACGGCGTAAAGCTGCTCTCCCGCGGTTCAGTCGCATAAATGGAAACGACCTGGAACGGGGCGCTGTTCAGTTCGGCAACAATCCGATTGCCGGTGTCGACCCA
>Ga0172382_10007588_pt1 | contig 15361 bp, 12 predicted proteins | sample Leawel138RmetaG_FD_122245 | JGI IMG/M metagenome (GOLD analysis project Ga0172382, IMG submission 122245) | Leachate microbial communities from a municipal landfill in Southern Ontario, Canada - Leachate well 138R metaG | ecosystem: Engineered > Solid waste > Landfill > Unclassified | place...
CCATTCCGGATCGCCGCCAGGGAGTTGGCCACGGCCAGCCCCAGATCGTTATGGCAGTGGACAGAGACAATGGCCTTGTTGATGTTCTTGACCTTTTCGAAGATATAAACCATGAGGCGACCGTATTCTTCCGGCGTGGTGTAGCCCACCGTATCCGGGATATTCACGGTACGCGCGCCGGCGGCGATCACCGCTTCAATCACACGGCACAGAAAATCGAGATCCGAGCGTCCGGCGTCTTCGGGCGAAAATTCGACGTCGTCGGTGTACTGGCGCGCGCGCTTGACGGCCTTGACGGCCTGCTCGACCACCTGGTCGGGCTCCATCCGCAGCTTCATCTGCATGTGAATCGGTGACGTGGCGATGAAGGTGTGGATGCGGGCGCTGTTGGCCGCTTTGAGCGCCTCGCCGGCGCGGTCGATGTCCTTGTCGAGCGCGCGCGCCAGACCGCACACCGTACTTTCCCGCACGGTACGCGCGACCGCCTCGACCGCGTCGAAGTCGCCTTGGCTGGCGATCGGGAAACCGGCTTCGATCACGTCGACCCGCATGCGCTCCAGCGCCTTGGCGATACGGATCTTCTCATCCTTGGTCATGGATGCGCCGGGGCTTTGCTCGCCGTCGCGCAAGGTGGTATCGAAAATAATCAGTTTGTCTGGCTGGCTCATGAAACTCGCTCCACGGGATTCGGCCACCGGCATCGGCCGGGATGTCCCGCCTGGCGCGTCAATATAACAGAGCGATCGCCGGTCTGCGCGCCGGGCGTGGGAAAATAGTCAAGGAAATTAAGGAGAGAGAGTTAGGCTGCCTGGGGCAGCAGCAGACGCAACGTCAGCCGGACGGCATGGGACTGCCGGGCCTGTTGCGGGGAGAGAGCCTTGTAAAGGTCTTGTGTCATGCGTTCCGATTGCGTTCGAACGTTGCAGTTACGGCGACTATAAACCAGAGGGCACCGCCCTGCCAAGCGGCGAGGCGATGCCCTTCCTTCAGTGACGCTCGCAGGACGGCTTAGTTGAGCTGCTGTCCGTTGACCAGTCCGGCCCGGAACACATCGGCCTCCTGGAGCGGATTGTCGCCGTGGGTCTTCACCTGGAAACCGCCGATGGCATCCTGACCGCCGTTCACCAACGCACCTTCAAGTCGACCGGCGCTGATATTGGGACTGAATTTGGCGGGATCGGATTCGAAGCTGGCGCCGTCGAGCGCGCCGCCGGCCTGGAAATCCAGCACGCGGCCTTGCACATCGCCGCTCCAGGTGGCCTGAGTGAAATTCATCTCGAGGTCGATCGTCCCGCCAGTCGCCGTCACGCCGCGATAGACGCCCTTGAGCTCACCGCCCAGTTGCCCCATCAGAGTGTTTAGCTGGTCCTCGCTCGCAGTGAGACCCCAGACGTAGGCACCGCTGCGCCGGAACTTATTGTCTTCGCCGGTTTGCCACCACCTCCCTTCAATCAGCACCAGATTGCCTTCGGCGTCCCGAAGGTATCTGCCGTCGATGAAGGAAGGACCGGCACGTGGAGGAGCAAAACGATCGGGTGTGACGCTGACCGGCAAAGGTTCGGTCCCGACGTTGAAACCGCCCGCGCCAGGACCCGTCTGGCCCGCGACGCGGAACGCCAAGGTCTGCCCGGCGTCGCCCTCGTCAAGAAGCGGATACTGACCATCGCCGTCGTTGTTCAACACGATGTCGCCGAAGTAGCGCGGGAAGGTCTGCGCGGAACCGGCCTCCCGGTAGTCTATTCGTGCAAAACCCTTCGGCTGCGAGGGACGTTTCTCCGCGACCGGACCCGGGCAGTTCGCGGCCGACGCGCAGCGGTCGAGGTCGCCCGTTCCTGCTGGCACCAATAACGACTCCTCGGGCCCCGCCGCGGGCGCCAGCACGGCCCAACGGCCCCAACTACGGACGGAATCCTCTTCGGTCGCGGTCTTGGCCACGACGGACGCCGGCACACCGGCCAGCAGCACAGCCGCAGCGCTCGCTGCGACGAGCGATTTGACAACAAACATGTTCATTCTCCCGGCCCCTGATTTAATCGACGCGCCGTCTATCGCCGCACGTTCGAAGCTCGTTATGCCCTCGACCCGAGCAATAGCTATGCCACACACGCGGCCGACATTCTAAACGCTTGTTCCAGAAGTAATTAAATAGAAAATTCCGCCATCCCTTGCGAGACGGCGGAACTCAGGAGTGTAAACAATTTCGACGGATTTAGGCGGTTACATCGACTACACGTGGCCGTGATAACCAGGTTCTGCAAGCACTTACTGCGACAGAGCGCTCAAAACGGGAAATCGACGTTTGTAAATTTTACCGACGCTCTGCCTTCTGGCAGCCCCGCTCTCATTAATCTGCTTTATATCCCATGCCGCCGGGGCCGGATCAGAAGGTCCGTCCAAGATTTAACATGACCTGACGTCGATCGTAATCGTAGATGGAAATATTGGAGTCGTTGTCCGTGTACTGGATACCCCCGCTCAGCACCCACCGATCCAGTTGCCCGGCCCGGAAATCGTGCTGGAACCCGGCGGCGATGCGCCGTTCCTGCTCGTCGCGGGCGACCGGAAATCCAGCCGCGTCCCCGTCATACTGAACGTCGCGATAATTGGCTCGGCCGTACACCGATCCGCCCGGCCAAGTCTTGACGACCAGGCCCGCGAGCAGCTCGTAGCCGTCGTGCCCGTATTGATCGTCCTGCGCCGAGAAATCGATCAGACGGGCGCCAAACTGCGCCGCGACCCTGCGCTGGTTGAAATAGTGTCCCAACGACAAGCCGGTCGCCTTGTAGGTGCCCTCCCGACCGGCGTCCCCGGTCTCGTCGTAGCGGCGGTCGGTCACGGTCGCGTCCCAGGTCAGTTCGCCGTTATTGAACTGCCAGGTGACGGCCGGATTCAGCGAGGTGAACCAGGCCAGTTCGTCGTCCCCGAGCCAGATGCGGTCGACGTTCAGCATCATGCTGGTACGCCAATGCCGCAACACCACCCAGGCCGGGCCGGTACTCGCCGTCAGCACCGTCAGATCGAATTCATCCTCGCTGGTGTATGCCCGGTTATAGAGGTTGGCATGGCTTTGCCAGAGGAATCCCGCCGTGTGCTCTCCGGCCGGGTAGGTCTTGCCGGGCTGAAAGCGGTGCGAGATGCCGGCATTCAGGACCACAGCGGTATCGCTCTGTTCGAGGGAGCCCGGGACCAGCGTGGCACCCGGCAGCTCTTCGATGATATCGGTGCTCGGACCGACATTGACGTTGGAGTCGTACATCAGCCCGAGACTGATCGAGGGTTTGAACTCGTGGCGAACGGCGAAGTCCGCCGCGTCCCTGTTGACCTGGGCCAGGAAGGCCAGCACCGTCACGCGCACCTCCGGCGGCGTCTGCGGGTCGTCCAGCACTTCCTGGGCCGCCGCGCGGGCCTCGGCATAATCGAGTGCCCGGTAGTACGCGAGCGCGAGTTCGAGACGGGCGCGATGCAATCCCGGCTGCAAGGAGAGGATCGATTGGAAGGCCTTCATGGCCGAGCGCAGTCGGTCGGCCTCGAGTGCCTCCATACCTTGTTGGAAAAGCACCTCGGTTTCGTCGACGGGCGCCGGCTCCTGCGCCTGTGACGGCGCCAGAACGGCACCCAAACCCAATGCGCAAAACAATCGCGCCGACACCGCTAAGCGTCCGCGCCCAATATCGTTTCTCATTTGACTCCCCCTCGCCCTGTCAGGTGTAATGCGGCGCAGGAAGCGTTTCCTGGCCTTTCTTCAACCGCCGTATGGTACCGATATTTTCGTTTGTTCAGCAAACAATCGCGGCGACTCGCCGGCGCGGGAAACCGCGCGGCCGGCTCGGTACGGCCGGCGTACTGCTCGCTGCGCTGCTCTGGTGCCTGGGGTTCTCCGCGCATGCCGGCCAGGACCTGTTCGGTTACCAGGAAGCGAAGCAGGCCGATATCGCGCTGTTCAAGCAATGGCTGGACGTGCTGGAACGCCACGTGCAACTGGACGTGCCCGAGGCCGATTGCGCCGAGCGGCGTTTCAACCGCTGCCATCTGCGCGCCTGGCTGGCGTTCATCGAAGACATCCGCCAGCTGCCCTTTGCGGTCCAGTTGCAACGCATCAACGCGTACGCAAATCAGAAGCGCTACGTGCTCGACATCGACAACTACGGCATCAACGACTATTGGGCCGTGGCGCGCGAGTTTCTCTACAATGGCGGCGATTGCGAAGACTACGCCATCACCAAGCTGCTTTCGTTGCGCTGGTTGGGCGTGGAGACCGAACGGCTGCGCATCGTAGTGTTGCAGGACACCAACTTGCGCATTCCGCATGCCGTGCTCGCGGTATACGGCAACGACGACATCTTCATACTCGACAACCAGACCGAACAGGTCGTCAGCCATCGCGACATCGTGCATTACGTCCCGGTGTATTCCATCAACGAGGCGCATTGGTGGATCCACACGCCGCTGCTCTAGCCCAAATCAAGGATCCGCCAGGTGAATCTTTCCTTTCCGACCCGCAAACCGGTGCTCCTCGGACTCGGCTTACTGACGCTCATCGTCCTCGGCGCGCTCTGGCTGATCTTTTCCTACCTAGACCTGGAACGCGAGCGCGACCTGGCGGACTGGCGCGTCCGCCTCGGCCTGATCGCCGACGACCGTGTCGCCGACATCGACCAGTGGCTGAAACGGCAACAAGGCCAATTGCAGGACTTGGCGAACAACGCGTCCCTCCAGCTTTATCTGAGCCAACTGACGACCCAGACCGCCCCCTATGAGATCGAACCGGCGCAGCTCGGCTATCTGCGCAACCTGATCAACACCGCGGCGGAACGCAACGGCTTCCGCGTAGCGGGCGAGACCGAACCGCTGGTCCGCGCCAATCTCCCGGTCAGCAGCAATCGCGGACTCGCATTGCTCGATCGCGAGGGCAGGATCGTGGCCGCGACACCGGGCATGCCGGCATTGGAGGCAACGGACGTCGCCCTGGCCCGGCAGGTGGCAGAAACCGGACAGACCGCCTTGCGCGACCTGCGCCCGTCATCCGAGGGCGAACCGACCATCGGCTTTCTGGTCCCGGTGGCCGCCATACAAGGCCTACAAAGACAGGACGACGCCCGCTTCGTCGGCGTCCTGCTCGGCATCAAGCCCGCCGCCAGCGAACTCTATCCGTTGCTCCGCAACCGCGGCGGCCTGAGTCGTCACGACGAAACCCTGCTGGTGCGCAGCGAGGACGACATGGTGGTCTACCTATCGCCGCTGGCCGACGGCAGCGCGCCGACCAAGCGCCGCTTGGCGCTCAACACCCCCCAGCTCGCCGCTGCCCATGCGCTGCGCGCGCCCGGCGACTTCGCACAGCTGCGCGACTATCGCGGGGTGCCGGTACTCACGACCAGTCGTGCGCTGGCCGGTGCACCCTGGTTGTTGGTTCAGAAGACCGATGCCCAGGAAGCCCTCAAGGAATCGGACGAACACCGGCGCTTTCTGCTGAGCATGTTCCTGCTCACACTGTTTTTCATCAGCGCAAGCCTGATCGCAGCCTGGCGCCACGGCAGCAGCGTGCGGGCCCAGGCCCTGGCCGAACGCCTCCAGGAAAAGACCCGCATGCTGGAAGGTCAGACCCGCCTCCTGCATGCGGTCACCAACACCTTGTCGGATTATCTCTTCCTGCTCGACGAAGGCCGTCACCTGCTGTTCACCAACGCGGCGCTGGAAACCGCCGTCGGCGCCTCCCAGGCCGAACTGGTCGGCAAGAGCTTGACCGGCGTGTTCGGTCCGGACACGGCACAGCGCATGGAGAGTTGCATCGGCACGGCGGCCGGTCGGGTACGGCATCCGGAACACTTCGTCATCAACGGTCGGCCCGGGCTGTTCCAGTGTTCGGCGCTGCCGCTGCCGAACCCGGCCGGATCGGGACATGCGATCCTGGTGGTGTTGCACGACGTCACCGCACTGCATGAATCTGAACACAAGCGCGCCTCGCTGCTACGGCAACTCATCGCGGCATTGATGCGCGCCGTGGACAAGCACGATCCCTATTCCGCGAACCACTCCTCGCGCACCGCCGCCGTGGCCGTCGCCATTGGCGAAGAGCTGGGACTGTCGGGCACCGATATCCAGGCACTCGATCTGGCCGCCAACCTGGCCAACGTCGGCAAGATCTTCATCCCCAAGGAAGTGCTCACCAAGTCAGGCGCCCTGTCCGACGCCGAGCATGAGACCTTGAAGCAGCACGTCCAGTACGCGCTCGACATCCTCTCGAGTCTGGAATTCGAAGGCCCGGTACTGGAGACCATCGGTCAGAAGCAGGAGCTGATGGACGGCAGCGGTTACCCGCGCGGCCTGCGCGGCGAAGACATCCTGCTGACCGCGCGGATCCTTGCCGTCGCCAACGCCTTCGTGGCGCTGGTCAGTCCCCGCGCCTATCGCGACGCGGTGTCCATCACCGCCGCACTGGATCAATTACTCGCCGAATCCAAAGACAAATACGACCGGCACACCGTCGCTGCACTTTTCCATCTGGCGGAGAACCGCAGTGCGTTGGCGGGTATCACGGGCGGGGCCTGAAAAAAGAACTCTAACCGCGAAGGGCGCGAAGGCGCGCGAAGAATGAATTATCATAGGGCGCAGTAGCCTATTGCGCAGAATGTCCGAAACGATATAACGCGACATATCCGGTGCATCACGGCTTGCGGCCTACACAGGAGTCAGAATCTATTGCTACAACGCTGCAGCGTCATTCCCGCGGAAGCGGGAATCCATGGGCTTTAAACCACTAGATTCCCGCTTCCGCGGGAATGACGGAATACGCAGTAGGTAGCCAATATTCCTGGCTCCTGTGTAATGCACCTCACGGCTCGCTGCCGACCAGCGTTCTCTTGCTCAGCCTTATGCGCCTTCGCGCTTAACGCTTTTCGCCGTTGAAGCTTTCGCTGTCTCCAATAGCGCAAGCCCCATGCGTCCGGCTGCGGGCCGGCTGTTGCCTGAAGCCGACTTGCGAAGCTCGGAGGCGGCAGGCGACGGCCGGCCCGCAGCCTCGCGCATCACTTCGGGTTCCCCGACCATGCGTTCGCCCCAACATCCGGCGCCTGACGGCTTCCGCCCAATGCGCCCTAAATAGAAGCGATTTTCCTTCGCGCGCCTTCGCGTCCTTCGCGGTTAAAGTGCTTTTTATTCGCTATCATGCATATCCGCCGGCGGCGGTTCGTGCTTGGCGCGGCGGCGCTGGCGGATGTGCCAGAGCGTAATGGCGGGGCCGGACAAGGCGTAGGTGAAAAACCCGAGGAACAGCACCTTCGGCGTGTCCAGCGCGGTAAAGACCAACACCAGGACCGCCAGCAGGAGCACGAAGAACGGCACCTTGTTGCGGAAATCCAGCTCCTTGAAACTGTAGTAGCGGAAATTGCTGACCATCAGCAGGCCGGCCAGGAGCGTCACGACCATCCCGGCCCAGGCAAACTTCGCGCCCTCGACCTCGAGCGCGGCGCCAACCCAGACCAGACCGATCACCACCGCCGCCGCCGAAGGGCTCGGCAGACCCTGAAAATAGCGCTTGTCCGCCACCGCCACCTGCGCATTGAAACGCGCCAGCCGCAACGCCCCCGACGCCGCGTAGACGAACGCCACCAACCAACCGACCTTGGCCCAGAACCAGCCGAAGGCGGCCAGGTCGCGCAGCGCCCACTGGTACATGATCAGTGCCGGTGCGAGACCGAAACAGACCATATCGGTGAGGCTGTCGTACTGTACGCCGAACTCGCTCTGGGTATTGGTGAGGCGCGCGACCCGGCCGTCGATTCCGTCCATGATCATGGCAACGAAGATCGCCATTGCGGCAATCTGGTAATGCCCGCCGATGGCGGCGACGATGCCGTAAAAACCGGCGAACAGTCCGGCCGTAGTGAACAGATTGGGCAGCAGATAAATGCCGCGGCGCGCCTTCGGGGGGCTGGGTTCTTGGTCTATCGGTTCCATCCTGACTGCTCCGGCTGGCGATTAGGCAGCTGCGTGCGATAACACAGCAAATGCGGGAAAAGGGTGCGCGAAGGCCGCACAACTTGCAAGCCGCACCGCCGGTTACTTATGTACCAGCTGCGCCACGACGTCAGCGCCTGCCTGTACCCGATCGCCCTGCCGCACCTTGATGCGACTGTTGAGTGGAAGATACAGATCGATGGTGGACCCGAGCGTGATGAAACCGCAGCGCTGTCCCTGCCCGACGCGCTCGCCGAACCGCACGTAACAGCGCGGCGGATTGCGCAGCAGCCCGCGGTTCATGACGATCACCAGATTGTCGCCCTCGTCGGTCTGCAGCCACACCCCATGCGGCATACCTTCGGCCGCTTCCCGCGGCCGCGGCTCGAGCATCTTACCCTCGACCGGACTGCGGGTGCTGAATATGCCATACGGGTGCATGCGGATGGTCACCCGCTGCGCATCGCGCTCGAGATAGGGGTCCGTTACGGATTCGACCCGGGTCACCAGGCCGTCGGCCGGGCTGATCACGGCCGACTGTTTCGCGGGCACTTGCCGGGCCGGGTCGCGATACAGAAACAACAAACCGGCAATGGCGGCCCAGAGCGGCAGCGACCACTGCCAACCGAGTTGATAGAACGCGGCGACCGCCAGTGCTGCGGCCAGCAACAGACTCAACCAGCCTTCGCGGGCGATCAACGGATAACGGCTTGTGGCCATCGGGGGAGAATCCAGCGGCGGCGGGGGCGTGCAGGACGCCCGCCCCGGCAATCGCTCAGTTGCGGCTCTTGTCGACGATCTTGTTGGCCTTGATCCAGGGCATCATGTTGCGCAAACGCTCGCCGACCTCTTCGATCTGGTGTTCGCGACCGATCCGACGCTTCGCCTTGAGGGTCGCCGCGCCGGCCTGATTCTCGAGGATGAACTCGCGCGCGAACTCGCCGGTCTGGATCTCGGTGAGGATCTTTTTCATCTCGGCCTTGGTCTGCTCGGTGACGATGCGCGGACCGCGGGTCAGGTCGCCATATTCGGCGGTATTCGAAATCGAGTACCGCATATTCGCGATGCCGCCTTCGTACATCAGATCGACAATCAGCTTGAGTTCGTGCAGGCACTCGAAATAGGCCATTTCCGGCGCGTACCCGGCCTCGACCAGAGTCTCGAAACCCGCCTGCACCAGCGCCGTGGCGCCGCCGCACAACACCGCCTGTTCGCCGAACAGATCGGTCTCGGTCTCTTCACGGAACGAGGTTTCGATGATGCCAGCACGGCCGCCGCCGTTGGCCGAGGCGTAGGACAGCGCGATCTCCTTGGCCTTGCCGGAAGCGTCCTGGAACACCGCGATCAGGCTCGGCACGCCGCCGCCCTGCGTGTAGGTCGAACGCACCAGATGACCCGGCCCCTTCGGCGCGATCATCACGACGTCGAGGTCGGCGCGCGGCACGATCTGCTCGAAATGGATGTTGAAACCGTGCGCGAAGGCCAGCACCGCACCCTTCTTGATGTTCTGCGCAATGACGTCGTCGTAGAGCCTGCGCTGGTGTTCGTCCGGCGCCAGGATCATCACGACGTCCGCATCCTTCACCGCGTCCGCGATGTCCTTGACCTTGAGCTTGGCCTGCTTGGCCTTCGCCTCGGAAGCCGAACCCGGCCGCAGCGCGACCGTCACGTCGACGCCCGAATCCTGCAGGTTGTTGGCGTGCGCGTGGCCCTGCGATCCGTAACCGACAATCGTGACCTTGCGTTTCTTGATCAGAGACAGGTCGCAGTCTTTGTCGTAATAAATATTCATCATGGTGTCAGCTCCAATACTTCAATCGTTTTTTCATGCCAGATACAAGAAGCAAGAGACAAGAGGCAAGTAAAGAGGAACAGCGGTTTTTCACTTGCCTCTTGTCTCTTGCCTCTTGCCTCTCTTACAAGCGCAATGCCTTATCGCCCCGCGCGATGCCCGAGACGCCCGAGCGGACCACTTCAAGAATCAGCGAGGGCTCGATGGCCTGCACGAAGGCGTCGATCTTGTCGCCCGTGCCGGTCAGTTCGACGACGTAGGTGGCACTGGTCACATCGATGATGCGGCCGCGGAAGATGTCGATCATGCGTTTCAGTTCATCGCGCGCAGCGCCTTCGGCGCGCAGTTTCATCAGCAACATCTCGCGCTCGATATGCGGACCTTCGGTCATGTCCATCAGCTTGACGACATCGACCAGCTTGTTCAGCTGCTTGGTGATCTGCTCGATGATGGAATCGGTCCCGCGCGTGACGATAGTCATGCGCGACAGAGAGGCATCCTCAGTCGGCGCCACCGTCAACGACTCGATGTTGTACCCGCGCGCCGAAAACAGACCCGCCACGCGCGACAAAGCGCCCGCCTCGTTCTCGACCAATATGGAAATAATGTGCCGCATGGTGCGCTCTTAAGAATAAACCGCGTAAATTTTACCGCGAAGGACGCTAAGGCGCGCTAAGAAAAAATCAAGCCAAAGAAATTCTGGAAAAAACCAAAACACCTTCACGGATTGCTTTCGGCTCGATTATCTTTGTTCCCCTTTGCGCGCCTTAGCGTCCTTCGCGGTTAAAGTTTCCTTTCATTAGATCAAAATCATCTCGTTCTGCCCCGCGCCCGCCGGGATCATCGGATAGACGTTTTCGTTCTGGTCGGTGATGAAGTCCAGGAACACGGTCTTGTCGCGGATTTTCATGGCCTCGATCAGCGCGCCTTCCACGTCGCCGGGCTTGTCGATGCGCATGCCGGTGTGTCCGTAGCTCTCGGCAAGTTTGACGAAATCCGGGAGCGATTCCATGTAGGACATGGCATAGCGCTTCTGATAAAAGAACTCCTGCCACTGCCGCACCATGCCGAGGTAGCGGTTGTTCAGACTGATGATCTTGATCGGCAGCGCATACTGACGGCAGGTCGACAGCTCCTGGATGCACATCTGGATGCTGCCTTCGCCGGTGATGCAACAGACGGTTTCGTCGGGGTAGGCGAGTTGCACGCCCATGGCCGCGGGAAAGCCGAAGCCCATGGTGCCCAGACCGCCGGAATTGATCCAACGCCGCGGCTTGTCGAACTTGTAGAACTGCGCGGCCCACATTTGGTGCTGACCGACGTCCGAGGTGACATAGGCGTCGCCTTTGGTCACCTTGTAAAGCGTTTCGACGACGTGTTGCGGCTTGATGATATCGCTGCTGCGGTCGAACTTCAGACAATCCATGGCGCGCCATTCGTCGATCTGCTTCCACCAGCCTTTGAGCGCCTCGGCATCCGGCCGTTTGCCGGCCTCCTTGAGCAGCTTCGTCATCTGCTTGAGGACGTTATCCACGCCGCCGACGATCGGCACGTCGACCTTGACGTTCTTGGAGATCGAGGCCGGATCGACGTCGATGTGAATGATACGCGCGGTCGGACAGAATTTTTCGATGTTACCGGTGACGCGATCGTCGAAGCGCGCACCGATGGCGATCAGCACGTCGCAGTTGTGCATGGCCATGTTGGCTTCGTAAGTGCCGTGCATGCCGAGCATACCGACGAACTGCCGGTCGGTGGCCGGATAGGCGCCGAGCCCCATCAGCGTGTTGGTGATGGGGAAGTTCAGCAGTCGCGCGAAATCGGTCAGCGATTTGCTGGCGTTGTCCAGGATCACGCCGCCGCCGGTGTAGAGCATCGGGCGTTTGGCGGCCAGCAGCAGATCCACCGCCTTTTTGATCTGCCCGCTGTGTCCCTTGACCACCGGATTATAGGAACGCATGGTCACGCGCTTTGGGTAACTGTATTCGCAGCGGTGCGCGGACACGTCCTTGGGGATGTCCACCACGACCGGGCCGGGGCGCCCCGTGGTCGCGACATAGAAGGCCTTCTTGATGGTCTCGGCGAGCTGGTGCACGTCCTTCACCAGGAAGTTGTGCTTCACGCAGGGACGCGTGATACCGATGTTGTCCACTTCCTGGAAGGCGTCATTGCCGATCAGCGCGGTCGGCACCTGGCCGGTGAACACCACCATCGGAATGGAATCCATGTAGGCGGTCGCGATGCCGGTCACGGCATTGGTGGCCCCGGGACCGGAGGTCACCAGCACCACGCCGGGGCGCCCGGTGGCGCGCGCATACCCATCGGCGGCGTGCGTCGCTGCCTGCTCGTGACGGACCAGGATATGGCGGACCTTCTCCTGCTGGTAGAGCGCATCGTAGATGTGCAATACCGCACCGCCGGGATAGCCGAAAATGATATCCACGCCTTCGTCCTGCAGACAGCGGACGAATATTTCGGCACCGGTCAATTCCACTTGCAGCCACTCCAAGGAGCCAAGGGTCGAATGGCGACATCCGTGATCGACGCACCGGGAACCGACGCGGCAGGATCGGCGCGCCGGCCCCGGCCCGATCCCGCGAGGTCGATACGGATGCAATAAAAAATGCCCGCTGAACGGGCCAACCGCTGATTTTGGGCGGAACGTCGAAAGCTACGTATCTTAAGCGTTCAGGTCAAGCCCTGCGAGCAGAGACAAGCCCGCTTGCTCCTCCCGCCACGGGCCACGTAAGCTAGTCGCGGACCACTATCTTATAGGATTACTCCGGGGGATTGGCACAGATGACAGCGCTACGTTTCGGATCGGTACTGCTCGGCTGGCTGGTCCTCGCCGGCATGACCCAGGCGGCCATATACAAATGGGTCGACGACCAGGGCGTGACCCAGTACAGCCAGCACCCCCCGTCCGACCGCCCCGCCGAAACGGTGGCGCCGCCGCCGCGGCCTGGCGCCGACGCGGCGGCCGCCCAGAAAAAGCTCGAGGAGACCCTGCAGGGCCTCGACGCGGACCGCAAGGCCAGGGCCGAGTCGGAACAGGAGCAAGAGAAGCTCGCGGCGACCGCCGAGCAACGCCGGAAAAACTGCACCGCGGCACGCGACGATCTCACCAAACTGACCACCGGCGGGCGCAAGCGCCTGATCGGCCCGGACGGCGTCGCTTCCTATATGGCCGAGGAAGACCGGCAGGCCCACATCGAAAAGGCCCGGAAACAGATCGAGGAATTCTGCGACTAGCCGACCCGTCCGCCGGCCATCCCGGGCGTGCCGGACACCGGGCGCAGTGGCCGATGCCGAGACCGGTACGTCACGCCGCTCGGCCGCGGCCCGGCTTTCTGCGACGGAGACACACCATGCCCTTGCTCAAGATACAGACCAACCAGCCCGTCGCCCCGGACCGGCAGCAGGCGCTGCTCCGCGCCGCCTCGCAACGGGTCGCCGCCCTGCTCAGTAAACCCGAGCGCTATGTGATGATCGCCCTGGAGCGCAACGATGCGCTGCTGTTCGGCGGCTCGGACGCCCCGCTCGCCTACCTGGAACTCAAAAGCATCGGCCTGCCGACCGCCAAAACCGGCGAGCTGTCCGCCGCGCTGTGCGCCCTGCTCCACCAGGAACTCGGTATCGACAGCGACCGCATCTACGTCGAATTCGCCGATGCGCCCGGCAGTATGTGGGGCTGGAACGGCGGAACCTTCTGACCTCGCTACCCGGCTTTCACCGCTCGCTCGGAAGCACCCCGGGCGCAGCGCGCCCTGCGTCGAAGGGCCGTCGTCCTCCACCACCGACTTCGCATCTTTGTGTCCTTGGTGGTTGAACTGCTTTATTCCAGGCGTACGCTGGCCGCCCCACCGCGACTCCGCTAGAATCCAAGCCCCTGAAACGCCACCCGAAGAAGCCTGATGCGCACCTCCCGCTTTCCGCTCTCCACCCTGAAAGAAGTCCCCTCCGACGCCGAAGTCATCAGCCATCAGCTGATGCTGCGCGCCGGCATGATCCGCAAGGTCGCGGCGGGCGTGTACAGCTGGCTGCCGCTCGGGCTGAAGGTGCTGCGCAAGGTGGAGGCCATCGTCCGTGAAGAGATGGACCGCGCCGGTGCCCTCGAACTGCTGATGCCTTCGGTACAACCGGCCGAGCTTTGGGAAGAATCTGGACGCTGGGCCAAGTACGGACCGGAACTGTTGCGCCTCAAGGACCGTCACGAACGCGAGTTCTGCTACGGGCCGACCCACGAAGAGGTGATTACCGAACTGGCGCGCCGCGAACTCAAGAGCTACAAGCAGCTGCCGGTCAATTTCTATCAGGTCCAGACCAAGTTCCGCGACGAGGTGCGGCCGCGCTTCGGCGTCATGCGCGCGCGCGAATTTCTGATGAAGGATGCCTACTCCTTTCATAGCGATTACGCGTCGCTGGCCGAGACCTACCAGGACATGTTCGATGCCTACACGCGCATCTTCACGCGTCTGGGCCTGAAATTCCGACCGGTCCAGGCCGACACCGGCGCCATCGGCGGCGCGGTTTCGCACGAGTTCCACGTGCTGGCCGATTCCGGCGAAGACGCCATCGCCTTCTCCGACGTCGGCACCTACGCCGCCAACGTCGAACTCGCCGAGGCGGTCGCGCCGGCCGGCGCGCGCGCCGCTGCGGGCGAAAGCCTCACGCAGGTCGCCACACCCGGCGTGCAGAGCATCGAAGACGTCAGCGCCTTCTTGAAAACCGCGCCGGCACGCTGCGCGAAGACTTTGCTGGTCCAGGGCGCGGAACCCGGCAGCGTGGTCGCGCTGATCCTGCGCGGGGATCACGAGTTGAACAGCATCAAGGCGGAGAAGCACCCGGCCGTCGCGAACCCGTTGACCTTCGCGACCGAGGCCGAGGTGCGGGCGGCCACCGGCGCCGCGCCCGGGTCGGTCGGCCCGGTCGGCCTCAAGATCCCGGTCGTCGCCGACCGGGCCGCGGCGCAGCTCAGCGACTTCATCTGCGGCGCCAACGCCGACGGCCAGCACCTGACCGGCGTGAACTGGGGCCGCGATCTGCCGGAACCAGAAGTCGCCGATCTACGCAATGTGCAGGCCGGCGACCCCAGTCCGGACGGCAACGGCACGCTCGACATCGCCCGCGGCATCGAGGTCGGCCACATCTTCCAGCTCGGCACCCAGTACAGCGAGGCGATGAAGGCCACGGTACTCGACGAAAACGGCCGCGAGACGCCCATGGTGATGGGCTGCTACGGCATCGGCGTCTCGCGCGTGGTGGCGGCGGCCATCGAGCAGAACCACGACGACAAGGGCATCGTCTGGCCCGAACCCATCGCACCGTTCCGCGTCGCGCTGCTGCCAATGGGCATGAAGAAATCCTATCGCGTCGCCGAGGCCTGCGAAAAACTCTACGCGGAATTTCAGGCCGCCGGCATCGAGATCCTGTTCGACGACCGCGACGCCCGCCCCGGCGTGATGTTCGCCGACATGGAGCTGATCGGCATACCGCACCGTGTCGTGGTCGGCGAAAAAAACCTCGACGCGGGCATGGTCGAATACAAGCAAGGCCGCGCGACCGATGCGGAATTGGTGCCCATCGACCAGATCGTCGCCCGGCTCAAATAGCCAG
>Ga0172382_10007590_pt1 | contig 15359 bp, 12 predicted proteins | sample Leawel138RmetaG_FD_122245 | JGI IMG/M metagenome (GOLD analysis project Ga0172382, IMG submission 122245) | Leachate microbial communities from a municipal landfill in Southern Ontario, Canada - Leachate well 138R metaG | ecosystem: Engineered > Solid waste > Landfill > Unclassified | place...
CAGCCTGGCATCACGCGCGCCAACCACGATGTTGAAACCACCGACTGGAGAGCCGTGTGCGGGAGAACCGCATGCACGGTTCGGAGGGCGGGGAGGCCTAAGCCTTCCCGACCCCTATCAGGGCGGCCCCGGGTGTGGGAGGATAGGTGTAGGAGCCCGGTCCCCCGGGCGAACGGGGGTGGTGGATGTGCCTATAGCTGATCGGGTGCCACCGGCGTTGGCAATTTCGAAGAGGGGTCTAGCGGGCGGTTGTGCCTGCGGCGGCGCCCCGTCGCCAACCCTGCCGGCAACCTCTCCCGTCGACCGCCAACGGTCGCCCTAATTTCCGCCTTCTGTGTAATCCAGCGCCATTTGGCCATTCCTCCCCGGGCCAGACAGGCGCGGCGCGGCGCGGCGGATCAGCCGTTGCCGGCCCCGGCCTATGGCCTGCCGCCACTTCCCGCAAGAGAATCCGCCATCTCCGCCAACACCGGCAACTCCGGTTTCCCCGCCCTGATTTCCGCAGCGCTGAGCCCGGCGAGTTCGTGGGGAAAAACAATCCAGCGGTCCGTGGTGTGGAGATAAAAATCCGGTTTCCGCCCGGTCCGGTTGTTGCCGGGTTTGAAGTAGGGCGTGGCGATGCGGATAGCGGGCCCGGCCTGGTCGCAGCAACTCTCGATAACACCCAGTAATTTGTCCAGGGTCAGCCCGGTGTCGAAGACGTCGTCCACGATCAGCACTCTGGACTTTGCCCGCACCGCCTGCAGAACAGGTTCCAGGCCATCCACCAGGATGTCGTCGCGGCGGTGGTCGATGCCGGCGTAGTGGCGGGTCTTTACCACAAAATGCTCGTGTTCCACGCCAGCGCACCCCAGCAGTTCCTGGATGCCGATGGCCACCGGGGTGCCCCCCCGCCACAGGGCGACAAGAATATCCGGGGTAAAGCCGCTGGCCAGGATGAGCTGGCCGAGGCGGAAGGCATCGTTGAGCAGGGTGTTGGCGGAGATGAACAGTTTATCCGTGGTCGGCTCGGTCATGGGTCTGATGCTCGGCAATGGGGGGTGGAGGGGAATGGCGCTCACTCAAGCGATATGAGGCTGCTGTCTTGGGGGAGGTTGTCGAGACCCTGCGCAGCAGGGAGACCCAACACGCTCCACGGGGCCGGCTCTGTTGGCGAGGGCCGCAACAACCAGCACCGGATTCATGTCTCCAGGTATTTGTGGGACAGCAAGGGTCCGATTTCTGTGCAAGTGAGTGCCATTCGTATCAGGGCGAAGGATACCAGCGCCGGTGGAAAAATACCTTGCGCCAATTTCCCCTGTCTGGGGAATGGGGCTATAATCGCCGCTGTTTTCCCCGTCAAAAATCGTATTGGAGGCAATTCATGAAGATCACCAAGATAGCAGGCCTGTCCACCCTGGCGCTGGCCATGGCTTTGGGTCTCAGTGCCTGTGGCAGCGAACAGGAGGAAGTGGTCCTGACGCCGGCCCAGGAAGAGCAGGTTGCCGAGCGCCTGGCGCCCGATGGTGAGGTGACCCTGGAATCCGACGTAGTAACCACGGCTCCGGCCATCGACGCGGCGGCGGGCAGCGAACCCCGTTCTGGCGAGGAAATCTACAACAAGGCCTGCACCACCTGCCACGCTGTCGGCGCCGCCGGTGCCCCCAAGCTGGGTGATGTGGCCGCCTGGGAACCCCGCATCGCCCAGGGCATGGACATTCTCTATCAGCACACCATCCAGGGCATCCGCGCCATGCCCCCCAGGGGCCTGTGCATGGATTGTACCGATGACGAGCTGAAGACCACTGTGGACTATATGGTGGGACAGAGTCAGTAACTTGATTCCGAACCCCGAGCCAAAAAAGCCGGAGCTTACAGCTCCGGCTTTTTTTCTCCCATCTCCCATCCCCGTCAACCAAACAGATTTTTCAACGCCGCCAACGACGCCTTGCCCGTCTCCTTGACCAGCTCCGGGTTGTCGTTGCCAAAGCCTATTTTTTCCAGGTCTTCCGCCGGGAGCTCGCCGACAAAGCGGCTGGGGGTGGTGGCGATAATCTCGCCGAACTGTTTGCGTTTGGCGGCCATGGTGAGGGTCAGGGTGCGCTGGGCGCGAGTGATGCCCACATAGGCCAGGCGGCGCTCCTCCTCCACGTTGTCCTGCTCGATGCTGCTGCGATGGGGGAGGATTTCCTCCTCCATGCCGATCAGGAACACATGGGGAAACTCCAGGCCCTTGGCGGCGTGGAGGGTCATCAACTGGACCCGATCGTCGGCGGACTCCTGTTCCTGGCGGTCCAGTAGATCCCGCAACACCAGTTTGGCAATGGCGCTTTCCACGCCGGAGTCCTCCTCCAGATCGTTCTGCAACAGGTCGGCCAGTTGCTTGACCAGGAACTGAACATTGCCCCAGCGCTTGTCCGCCACCCCGCCGCTGCTGGCGTTCTGGTGGAGCCAGGCCAGGTAGTCGATATCCTCGAGCATGGCGTTGATGGCGGCGATGGGTTTGCCTTCGGAGCACTGGCGGGCGATCTGTTCCAGCCAGTGCTTGAAGTGCCGCAAGCGACCCAGATTGGGCTCCCCCAGTTGGCTGCCCAGCCCCATTTCGTCGATGGCGTTGAACAGGGAGATATGGCGCTGGTTGGCGTATTCCCCGAGTTTGATCAGGGTGGTGGGGCCAATCTGGCGGCGGGGGGTGTTGATGATGCGCAGAAAGGCGTTGTCGTCGTCCGGGTTGACCATCAGTCGCAGGTAGGCCATCACGTCCTTGATTTCCGCCCGGGCGTAAAAGGAGGTGCCGCCGCTGAGTTCGTAGGGAATCCCCTGGGCCTGCAATTTAATTTCCAGCAGTCTGGCCTGGTAGTTGCCCCGGTAGAGGATGGCAAAATCCCGGAAATGGCAGCTCTTGCTCAGCCTCATGGTGAGAATTTCATTGACCACCCGCTCGATCTCGGTTTCTTCATTGCTGCAGCGGATAAAACGAATTGGCTCCCCCGGCCCCAGTTCGCTCCACAGGGCCTTGTCAAAGACGTGGGGGTTGTTGGCGATCAGGGTGTTGGCGGTGCGCAGAATCCGCCCGGTGGACCTGTAATTCTGCTCCAGCTTGATCACCTTGAGGTGAGGGTAGTCCTCCTGGAGCTGCACCAGGTTTTCCGGCCGCGCCCCCCGCCAGGCATAGATGGACTGGTCGTCGTCGCCGACCACGGTAAGTCCGCCGCGGCCGCCGCTCAGCAGTTTGACCAGCCGGTATTGGGAGAGATTGGTGTCCTGATATTCGTCCACCAGCAGGTAACGGATCTTGTTGCGCCATTTGCCGAGCACGCCTTCGTCCCTTTCCAGGAGCTGTACCGGCAACAGAATCAGGTCGTCAAAATCCACCGCATTGTAGGCCCGCAGGGCCTGGGTATAGCGCTGATAGAGAAAGGCGATACCCTGCTCCCCCGGGCTGGAGGCCTTTGACATGGCGCTTTCGGGGGTGACGAGATCGTTTTTCCAGTTGGAGACCTGGTGCTGGATAAGGTCCACATGGTCGCTGTCCACGTCGCTGTCCTTGAGAATCAGTTCGCGAATCAGGTTGCGGCTGTCCTCTCCATCGAGAATGGAAAAGCCTGGCTTGAAGCCGAATTGCTTGATCTCCTGGCGAATGAAATTCAATCCGAGATTGTGGAAGGTGGACACGGTAAGACCGGCGGCATCCTTGCCCTTGACCAGTTTTGCCGAGCGCTCCTTCATTTCCCGCGCCGCCTTGTTGGTGAAGGTGAGGGCGGCGATATGGCGGGCACTGAGCTCACACTGGTTGATCAGGTAGGCGATTTTGCGGGTAATGACGCTGGTTTTGCCGCTGCCGGCCCCCGCCAGCACCAGCAGCGGGCCGTCGATATAGTGAACCGCGGCGGCCTGTTGGGGGTTGAGTTTGTTCACTGAATGGTCGCGTCCGGCAGGGGGTTCACCGGTGGCTCACTTGAGCGCGGCGACAAGGAAATCCAGCTGCCGCTCGAAATCCTCCTGGCGGCCGCCGGTGTAGGCGCGGAACTGCCACACCGACGCTGCCCCCAGAAGTTCCAGCTGACAATCGGTGAGGTCTTCCTCGTCGAGATCCCCGGTGTCGATGATCAGCTCCCAGGCGCCGGCCAAGGGCAGGGTATCCAGCAGCCGCTCGATACATTCCTCCCGTTCCAGATCGTTGCGCCAGGTGCTGCCCTGAACCCTGGGGCAGCGGTAGGCGGCGGTGATGCGCACCTCGAAGGGCAGCTTTTCCGCCGCCACCAGACGGTCGCTGAGGCGCAGCAACCCATTGGCGCAGTTGATGGCCCGCTGGACCGGGTGGTCCTCGCCGTTGTCGTCGAACTGGAGCAGGGTGGCGGTGGCGCGGGACTGCAATCTGTTGCCCTTGAACAGGGACAGGTGGGTATCGATCAGGTCGTCGATTTTTTTCAGCATGCCGCTGAAGTGCTCGGCGTTGAGCTGCGCCCGCCACTTGGGCAGATTGGGAATATTCACCGCCAGCATGGCGTAGCTGCCGGGCAGGGCAATGACCTCGTCCTCGTCGTGGTTGACAAAGGGCTTGAGGGACCTCTCCAGCTGGTCCAGCTCGGAGCCTGGGGCGGTGTCGCCGTCAGTGAAGGCATTGCCCAGGGCGATAATCCGTCTGCTGTAGGCCGCGGCTGTGTGTCTCAGCCAGAGGGCGAAGATCACTGACAGCGCAAGCCATATCCCCAGACCGCTCCACATGGGCATGCGGTAGTCGTCCACCAGCACCGCTCCGTCGAGTTCCAGCCGCACCTGGCCGAGCATGGTGTTGTCCACATTGACAGGTTTGGTGTACACCGCCAGATTGGCCTGGGTGCTGCGCTGGCTCTGGGCGAGGATGCGGTTGGCGGCGGAGTAAACCGTCGCCCTGGCCACCACCGGGGTGGTGGCCAGGAGATTGTCCAGAATCACCTGGATGCTGATCACATCGTTGTCGATCACCGGTTGTTTGAGGGTTTCCGCGAGCTGGCCACTGAGGGCTCCACCGAGGGCATCCTGTTGGCTGGTGGCGAGGGCGACAAGCTGGGTGTTGAGAGCGGCGCTCAGCAGCACAGCGGTCAACAGCAGGTAGAGGGCGAGGGCCGCAGTGATCCTGCTGCTGAGATTTGGGGAGAAAACTGGCATTTTTGCGACGGGGGTGAGGGCTTTTGAGTCGTGCTATCTTACCAGCGGCTGCCCTATAATAGCGACCTTCATTTTTGGGGCGGTAGCCAGTGAAAGAAATTTTGTTGATCAATGTCTCCGGTGAGGACCGGCCCGGGGTCACCACCGCGGTGACCAGTGCCCTGGCCCAGTACCAGGTGTCGATTCTGGATATCGGTCAGGCGGTTATCCACGACACCCTGACCCTGGGGATTCTGGCGGAGGTGCCGGCCAGCAATGAGTCGGCACCGCTGCTCAAGGATGTGCTGTTTCAGGTTCACCGCCTGGGAATGCAGGTGCGCTTTCAGCCCATCGCCGAGGAGAGCTACGAGCACTGGGTGTCCCAGCAGGGCAAACCCCGCCACCTGATCACCCTGTTGGCCCCCAGAATCAAGGCCGAGCACATCGCCCGGGTTACTGCGGTCACCGCCGCCAGCGGCCTCAACATCGACAAGATCAATCGCCTCTCAGGCCGCATTCCCCTGCACCGCATTGCCGACCACAGCAAGGCCTGTGTCGAGTTCTCGGTGCGCGGCACCCCGGCGGACCACGACGATTTTCGCGTTACCCTGCTGGAACTGGCCTCGGAAATGGATGTGGATCTGGCCTACCAGGAGGACAATATTTTCCGCCGCCACCGCCGCCTGGTGGTGTTTGATATGGACTCCACCCTGATCGAAGCCGAGGTCATCGACGAGCTGGCCAAGGAAGCGGGAGTGGGGGAGCAGGTGGCCGCCATTACCGAAGCGGCGATGCGCGGCGAGCTGGATTTTGTCGACAGCTTCACCCGGCGGGTAGGCCTGCTCAAGGGGTTGGACAGCGGGGTCCTGGACGCGATCGCCGCACGGCTGCCCCTCACTGACGGCGCCGAGGAGCTGATAGCCACCCTCAAACGGCTGGGTTACAAGACCGCCATCCTGTCCGGAGGCTTTGACTACTTTGGCCGGGAAATCCAGCGCAAACTGGGTATCGACTACCTGTATGCCAACCAGCTGGAAGTGGTCGATGGCCGGGTGACCGGCCGGGTGACCGGCACCGTGGTGGATGGCCAGCGCAAGGCGGAGTTGCTGAAGACCCTGGCGGCGAAGGAGAACATCAGTCTGGAGCAGACGGTGGCGGTGGGCGATGGGGCCAACGATCTGCCCATGCTCAGCATCGCCGGCCTGGGCATCGCCTTTCGCGCCAAGCCCATCGTCAAGGCCAGCGCCAAGCAGGCCATCTCCAAGCTGGGTCTCGACAGCGTGCTCTACCTGATGGGCATTCGCGACAGGGACACCCAGCTCTGACGGCCGGCCCGGTCACTCTTCGGAGAAATCGAAACCCATGTCATCCTGGGGGGGCTGGACATAGTTGCCCTGGAGAAAGTCCACCCCCGCCTGCCACAGGGTGGGGATAATGGTGGCGGATTCGATCAGCGGCACTATCACCCTGTGCTTGGCGGCGGTGAGTTCGGCAAGGAGGTTCTTCAAGGCGGCGAGGGCGGTTTTGTCCTTTTGCGCCTTTGCCGAGAGCACGCCGTCAATCTTCACGTAATCCACGGCAATCTTGTTGAAAATGGTCATCGGGTTGATGGCCAGGCCGAAGTGGGTGAGACAGGTGCCGGTGCCGATATTGCGCAGCCGCTCCAGCATGCGGGCGGCATGGCCGGTATGGCGGGTGATATCGATCTCCCGCAACTCGAAAACCACATCACTGGGGGAGAGCTGGAAAGTCTCCAGGCTCTTCTGTAGCCAGGGGATGAATTTTTCATCTTCCATGGTGCCCTGGCTGAGGTGAATGAGGATCCTGGTGTGGGGGGCGACAGCCTTTTTTGCCTTGAGTTTGTCGAATACCTGCTCGATGACGATGCGGTCCAGTTCTCTGCCGATTTCGGTATTGAACACCCGGGTCACAAAGTCGTCGGGAATCTCCCCGCCGGCAAAGCCCTCCGGCAGCAATTGCATCCGCGCCTCGTAGATCTCGTCCTCGCTGCCGTGCAGTGAAATCACCGGCTGGAAGGAGGCGCCAATCTGATTTTTCTTTATCAGGTGCCTGCCGATGCGCAGCACTTCGGCGTCGGAGATGTCGCTGGCTGCGGCGTCGAACACCGGCTCGTAGAGTTTGGCCCGGTTGCCGGACTTGCCGTTGGCGTCCACTTGTTGCAGCTCGGCAATGGTTTGCTGGCAGGCGGACAGCACTTCATCGGCGGAGGCGGTGGCCTCACCAATGGTGGCTATCCCTATGCTCAGGGTGCAGGTGAAACTACCGTGGCTGATGTTGAAGATCTGGGACGACACCTCCGTGAGTAGGCGGTTGGCCATCGCCAGCCCCTTCTCGCCATCACTGGTGGTGAGGACAAAGGTAAAGGCCTCCTCCCGCAGTCGGCCAAAGAGCGCCTTGTCGGGGATCAGGCTGTCGAGGAAGTGGGCCAGCTGGGCCATGCCCTCCTCGGTCTCGCCGATACCCAGGCGCTTCTGAATGTCACCGTAGTGGTCCACCTCCAGGTAGAACAGCAGCGCGTCCTCGCCGGTCTTGGCCGCCCTGCGGATGGTGCTGTTGATCCCCTCCACCAGCTCCTGAAGGCGGATTTTGCTGACGTCGGTTTCCACATAGGGGGTGCCCGCTCCCGCCTCCCCGGTGCCGGAGGCCATGTAGTCCTTCTTGATCAACAGTTGCAGCGCCTGCTCGCCGTGAAAGTCGATCTGGGACAATACGGCCTGGACAGGAATGGCATTGCCGTCGGGGCGATTGCCCTCGAAGCGAATCACCTCGGCATCCCAGGCGTCGTGCTCATCGAGGGGCTTGAGATACTTTTTGAAACTGCTTTGGCTGGTGCCGGCGATGGTGTCGATCACTGGCAACAGGGTCATGCTGTCGGCATCCAAGTAGCCAAAATAGTTGGCATAGGCACTGTTGACATGAACATAGGTGCCCTCCTGGATGATGGCGATGCCGTCCTGGGAGCTGAGGATCAGGCTCTCGAAGCGATCTTCCGATTCGCTGAAGCGACGTTTCCAATAGCGCAGTTTGCGCCTCTGTTCCAGGTGGGCCAGGGTCCTGGCCACGATCTGGATCAGGTACTGGTCCTCGTCCACCGGCACGGCATCGGCGGCACCCATTTTGAGCGCCTCTACGGTCTCGGCAAAGCTGAATTCCCCGAGGATGAAAATAACCGGCACATCCTTGTTGAGACGGCGGATCTGGTGGATAACATTCTTGGCGGGCACCGAGGTGGCGTGATACTGGGCGAGAACCAGTTCCCAGTTGCGCTCCTGCACTTTTTTGTTGAGCTCGCTGGCGTTTGCCGCGTAGTGGGGGTCTACGCGATAGTTGGCGTTGCGCAGCAGGCTGACCAGGCGGTTGGCCTCGTCCACATCGTCGTGAACCAGGAGGATATTGATCGTTTGTTCGGAATCCATAGTTTTCGCTTGTTTCCTGGAGAGTAATGCCGCCGAGCCTGTCGCCCGATGTTCCGGGTTCTGGGTAATTCGCAGTATAAAACGGCCGAATCGCCATCACCACCCCGGCGACGCCTGGCGCCCTTGGAGGCTATTTCAGGGAGGTCGAGTCCAATTTGAAGATGGACACGTGAAAAGTGGCGTCGCGACAGCTCAGCAGGCGGGTCACTTTTTTGCCCGCGGCACTGTGGACCATCACCGAACTGTAGGGGCGGAAGGGCAGGGCGGTGACCACCAGCTGGGCGTCGGTGTCCAGGGACAACAGCATCCCCGGATAGTATTGTTCACCGCCGGCGCTGGGGTGCTCGCTGTCGTGGAAGGGAAACTCCGCCCCCCCGACACTGGCCTGGGGGGTACCCGGGGCAAGCTGGGACACCGCACAGGGTTCGGGCCGGTCGGCAATGAACTGGACACCCACCATGCGCTTTAGGGCCGAGGTCACCCGGGTCCAGCGCACCAGCCCCAGCTGTGGCTGACTGCCCTCCAGCGGCTGAATGTACACCAGCTCGCCGGCGGTGAGGTTTTCACCGGGGGCGTCGAACTCCACCCGGGCGCCGCCGGCGCTGATGTTGGAGCGGATGCCCTCATAAATTCTCAGGGTGGACTTCTCATCCTCCAGGGGTTGGCCGGGGGTCGCGGGTGCCAGGGGTGAGGGTTTGCCCTGGCGCCCGAGGAAAACATCCCTGTGGTCCGCGGGCTTGTCCTCCATCAAGGTCAGGGAGAGATGGGCCTTGGGTTTGTTCAGGGACAGGTTCTTGAGATAGGTCTCCAGGTTCTTGGTCTGGGTCAGGTGGCGGTGGATGTGACTGAGTCCAAATACAATGTGCACCCTGGTGCTGTCGGTGAGGTGTTCGTCTTCCCGCTTGATCTCCCGGGACCAGTATTTGCAGAGTTCCCTGGCCAATCTATCGTTGAGGCCGCTGAGGGTTCCGCTGGCAAGGCGCTCTTCAATGTGTTTCACCAGGCGGAAGGTGCGCAGGCGAAAGTGCCTGTTGGTGGTGCCGTCCACCTTGAAGCTGTACTGCGGACCCTTGTCGCTCTGGGTGTCCACCACAAAGATGCCCTCCAGGTGGTTCTGGGCGAAGTCCACCAGATCGCCGTTGCCGAGGAGGAAGGTTTCGATGCGCCTCAGGTCCTGGGGGGTGTAGCGGCCCGGGTCGGCACTGGCGATCATCAGGGGCACCACATAGGCCGATTTGATGGTGGCCCGGGCGCCGGAGGTGACTCTGGACTCCTGGTAGGGCAGGGTATCCAGGCCCTTGAAACGGGCAATGTTGTAAATGGCGTGGATTTCCAGCCAGGTGTTTGCCGGCGGAGGGACATAGCTCTCCCAGCACTCCATGAGGATCTGACTGAGTACCGCAAGGGCGGAATACCCGGCTGAAACCGCCAGGTGAGGGGGCGCAGCCGGGCTTTCGAGGGTTTTCACCAGCACCGACTTATAGCCTTCCGCCAAGTGGCGGAGCATGGCGATGGACAGCGACAGCATCTTGGCGGTGGTCTGGTTGATGGTGAGATTCCGTGTCAACCGTTGCACGCAGGCGAAGGCTTCGGGGCGAGCCAGGTCGAGGAGCGCCATTTTTCGCCCGGGGGGCACATTGAGGCCGGCCAACTCCGGCAGCAGGGCGTAGAGCTTGCTGCACAGCTCGGCGGGATTGGTGTGGGGCAGATCCTTCAGGAAGGCGCCGAAGTCTTCGTTGCTGGCACTGCAGTAGGACAAGCCATCGAAGGATGTCCTGGGTAGGCTGAGCAGGGCGATGTTTCTGGCAATTTCGTTACTGGACACGGTTATCGGTTGTCTTCCTGACGATGGGTGGATTCTTGCGCTTTCACAGGGTCTTGTCCAATATTTTCCGCCCGGGGGAGGGGGGCTCGGGAAAGATCAGCATTTTGGCGGGTTCTCCCGGCGTATCCCTCACCAGCTTGGGCACCAGGTAGCCGGGCAGCAGATGCTGGAGGCCCAGATGCAGAGTGCGCCCCTCCTCCTCCGGGGTGTCGAAGTGGCCGGCCCCCGCCACCGGGTCCAAGAGATGCAGGTAGTAGGGCAATACGCCGGCGGCGAAAAGGGTTTCGCTGAGGTCTGCCAGGGTCTGCACGCTGTCGTTGACCCCCGCCAGCAATACCGCCTGATTGAGAACCTGGATCCGGGCGTCCCGCAGCCGGGCGACCATGGCCGCAACCTGGGGGTCGATCTCCCGAGGGTGATTGATATGGAGCACCATGCACAGACTGAGCCTGGTGGCCGCCAACCAGGCAAGGCACTGCTCATCGATGCGGGAGGGAATGACCACCGGTAGACGGCTGTGGATGCGCAGCCGCCGAATGTGGGGGATGGCCTCGATTTCCCCCACCAGCCAGGCCAGCTGGCGGTCGTCGCTGGCCAGGGGGTCACCGCCGCTGAGAATGACTTCACTGATGCTGGGGTCGGCGGCGATATAGGCCAGCGATGCTCGCCACTGCTTGCGACCCGGGGTGTTCTCGCCGTAGGGGAAGTGGCGGCGGAAACAGTAACGGCAATTGATCGCGCACACCGGGGTGGTGATCAGCAGTACCCGGCCGCGGTACTTGTGGATAATTCCCGGCACCGGGTTGTAGGCACTCTCCGCGAGGGGGTCGCCGGAAAAGCCCGGCGTTGGGGCCAGCTCGTCCGTCAGCGGCACCACCTGTCGCAGCAGGGGGTCGTCGGGGTCGCCGCAGGTCATGCGGGCGACAAACCCCCTGGGCACCCGCAGGCGAAACGGCGGCGCGTGCTGGACCCGGTGGGAGAGGTCGCTGTCCCCCAGGCCCAGAAGGTCCAGCAGTTCGCGGACATCGGTGATGGCCTCCCGGAGTTCATCTTTCCAGGTGGATGTCTGCCATGTGGCGATGGTCTGGGTTATCATAGCCGCCTTTTTGTGAACCTGTGATCAATGAGGCAAGAATGGCCAACTATTCTACCAACGAATTCCGCTCCGGTCTGAAAGTCATGCTCGACGGCGACCCCTGTTCCATCGTCGAGAATGAATTCGTCAAGCCCGGCAAGGGCCAGGCGTTCAGCCGGGTTCGCCTGCGCAACCTGAAAACCGGACGGGTTTGGGAGCGCACCTTCAAGTCCGGTGAGACCCTCGAGGGTGCCGATGTCAACGACCGGGACATGCAGTACCTGTACAACGACGGTGAATACTACCACTTCATGGAGCCGGGCAACTTCGAACAACACCAGGCGAGCGCCAAGACCGTCGGCGATGCCGCCCAGTGGCTGCGGGAACAGGACGTGTGTATCGTCACCCTGTACAACGGCCAGCCCCTGTCGGTGACCCCCCCCAACCATGTGGAGCTGGAAATCGTCGAAACCGACCCCGGCCTCCGCGGCGACACCGCCCAGGGGGGTACCAAGCCCGCCAAGCTGGTGACCGGCGCCACGGTGAAGGTGCCCCTGTTCCTCAATATCGGCGATGTCATCAAGGTGGATACCCGCACCGGGGAATACCAGGGCCGTGCCCGGGACTGACTGGCGGCCCACCGCCACGTGGGAGGTACTTGCAAAGAGAGCGGAACTGCTGGCGCAGATCCGCTCTTTTTTTGCCCGCGCCGGGGTGCTGGAGGTGGAGACACCCCAGCTCGGCAACTTCGCTGTCACCGATCTCCATATCGACTGCGTGGCCGCCACCGTCAACGGCGCCACCCGCTACCTGCAAAGCTCCCCCGAATACTTTATGAAGCGCCTGCTCGCCGCCGGCGCCGGTCCCATCTATTCGCTGGGCAAGGTGTTCCGCGACGAGGAGTGCGGTCGCCGCCACCGCCCGGAATTCACCCTCCTGGAGTGGTACCGCCCCGGCTGGGACGAACACCTGTTGATGGATGAAGTGGCCCGGTTGATCGCCGGCCTGTCCCCGCAACCCCTGGCGGTCAGCGTGCGCCCCTACGGCGAGGTGTTTGCGGAAATCACCGGCCTCGATCCCCACCGGGCTGATACCGCGGACCTGGCCAGCTGCGCCGCCCGCCACTGCGGCGGCGACTGGCGCAGCGAGCCCCGCGCCACCCTGCTGGACCTGCTGTTCAGCCAGGTGGTGGAACCCCGCCTGCCGGACGGCCTGCTGCTGCTTTGCGACTACCCCGCCTGCCAGGCCGCCCTGGCCCGGCTGGGGAAAAATCCCGCGGGGGAGCCCGTCGCCCGGCGCTTCGAGTTGTTTCTCAATCGCATGGAGCTGGGCAACGGCTACTTCGAACTGGCCGACGCCGACGAGCAGCGACGCCGGTTCGCCGCCGACATGGCCGCCCGCGAGGGGGCGGGCAAGCGGCCCATGGCCGCCGATGAGCGCCTGCTGGCGGCGTTGCGCCACGGCCTGCCGGATTGCGCCGGTGTCGCCATCGGCGTCGATCGGCTGCTGATGCAGTTGGTGGGGGCGGGGGATATCGCCGAGGTGCTGGCCTTTGGCGATGGGTAGCGGGGGGGGATGTGCGGCGCCGGTTGCTGTGGGCGCTGCCCCGGATTGTCGGCGCCATCGGTGACGGTGGCTGGATAACCCGCGAAAACCCGAGATTGGGGTCTGCCGCAGCCTCGACGCCACGCTTTAGCGGCAGCCGCTCAACCCCTGGTCCATGGCGGTGGCCGGCTCGTCCCTGGTGGTGCCCACCACTTCGGCGGGCACCCCGGCCACTATGCTGTGGGCGGGTACGGCTTTCAGCACCACACTGGCGGCGGTTACCTTGGCGCCCTCGCCGATCTCGATATTGCCGAGGATTTTTACCCCCGGGCCAAGCAGCACGCCGCGGCGGATCTTGGGGTGGCGGTCACCGCCAACCTTGCCGGTGCCACCCAGGGTCACCGACTGCATAATGGACACACAGTCCTCCACCACCGCCGTTTCGCCAATGACGATGCCGGTGGCGTGATCCAGCATCACCCCCTTGCCCACCCGGGCGGCGGGGTGGATGTCCACCCCGAATACCGTGGAAATGCGGTTTTGCAGCACCAGGGCCAGGGAGTTGCGGCCCTGGCGCCACAGCCAGTGGGCCGCCCGGTAGGACTCCAGGGCGTGAAAGCCCTTGAAATAGAGAAAGGGGGTGGAAAAATTGCGACAGGCGGAGTCCCGCTCGAAGGTGGCGACAATATCGCAGCGGGCGCTGTCGATAATCGCCGGTTCTTCGGCAAAGGCCCGGTCGAACACCTCGCGCAACTGCAGGGCGGGAATAATGTCGCTACCCAGCTTGCTGGCCAGGTGAAAGCTCAGCGCCGAGGCCATGTCCCTGTGGTTGAGGATGGTGGCGTGGAGAAAGCTGGCGAGTACCGGCTCGTCCACCACCAGCTGACGGGTCTCGTCCACCAGGGTTTGCCACAGGGTTTGCAGGCAGAGTTCGGGCATGATTGGGTCCGGCGCTAAAAGCCTCATTATCGCGGTGGGCGGCTTATTTTTCCAGCGCTGTGCGCGCCAGGCACCAGATCTGTACGCTGGCGGCGCCAGCGCCCATCAGCGCGGTGGCCAGCGCCCGGGCGCTGCTGGCGGTGGTCACCACATCGTCAATCACCGCGATGTGCAGGTTGGCGCAGGCGGGGGCCGCGGCAAAGGCACCGCGCAGGTTGCGCTGGCGCAAGCGACGGTCGAGCTGTTGCTGCATGGGGGTGTTGGCCACCCTGCGGGCCAGGCGGCCGCGGAGGGGGATGCCGGCGTCAGCGGCAACCACCCGGGCGATCTCCCCGGCCTGATTGAATCCCCGCGCCCACAGGCGCCGCCAGTGGAGGGGCATGGGCAACAGCACCTGGGGCATAAAGACCTCCTGACTCGGGTCCAGCACATGGCGCGCCAGCAGCGCCCCCAGGGTGCGGCCGGCACTGAGGTCGCCGCCGTGTTTGAGCGCGGTGATCAGCTCACTCAAGGGGCTGGCGTAGCGAAAGGGGGCAAGGATGCGAAAAAAGTCCGGCGGGGCGTCCAGGCAGTGGCCGCAGATGCCCTGCACGGGCAGGGGTTCGGCACAGATTTGGCAGTGATTGCCCAGGGTTGGCAGCTCAGCCTCACAGGCCGCGCAGAGATCCAGGGCGCGCCCCGAGGGCAGTTCGCAGCACAGGCAGCGGCCGGGAAAGAAGCCGTTGAGGAGGGTCTCGCAAAGTCTGTTGGTCATCGCAGTTAACCGGAAAATCCATTTCTGGTTGACAGCATTGTCGCTGCCGCTATCATTGTGACCTGAACTTCCCGCGACTGTACAGAGACTCCCCATGACCGACGCCGCCGTTCGCCACGACTGGACCCGCCAGCAGGTGCTCGACCTGTTTGCCCTGCCTTTCAACGACCTGTTGTTCAGGGCACAGAGCGTCCACCGCCAATACTTCGATCCCAACCAGGTGCAGCTCAGCACCCTGTTGTCCATCAAAACCGGCTCCTGCCCGGAGGACTGCAAATACTGTCCGCAAAGCGCCAGCTACGATACCGGCCTGGAGAAGGAGAAGCTCCTCGATATCGACGCCGTGCTCGACGCGGCCCGCGCCGCCAAGGCCAGCGGTTCAAGCCGCTTCTGCATGGGGGCGGCGTGGCGAGTGCCGCGCCAGAAGGACATGCCACGGGTGCTGGAAATGGTGCGCGAAGTGAAGGCCATGGGCCTCGAAACCTGCATGACCCTGGGTATGCTCACCGAGGACCAGGCCCGGCAGCTGGCCGGCGCCGGTCTCGACTACTACAACCATAACCTGGACACCTCCCCCGAGTTCTACGGCGAGATCATCACCACCCGCACCTACCAGGATCGCCTCGATACCCTGGAGACCGTGCGCCGGGCGGGTATGAAGGTGTGCGCCGGGGG
>Ga0172382_10007591_pt1 | contig 15358 bp, 9 predicted proteins | sample Leawel138RmetaG_FD_122245 | JGI IMG/M metagenome (GOLD analysis project Ga0172382, IMG submission 122245) | Leachate microbial communities from a municipal landfill in Southern Ontario, Canada - Leachate well 138R metaG | ecosystem: Engineered > Solid waste > Landfill > Unclassified | place...
CCCCTGCAAACAGAAGATAAATAGCTAACAAGAAAGCCGTCAGGTAATGGCTGAGCAACGTACCTACAGTAAGCAAAAACATGCCGCTCAACCGCCACCACTCGGCTGATTTTCTGCGCAAGCATTCCACCTCTGCCATTGCCACAGGCAGGATCATCACCCCAATCAGCAGTGTATAGCGACCCCAACTGAGATAGTAGCCGGGCATCTTGGTCACAAACGTGACAAAAAAAGCAGCCAGCACACCGATGCGCCAATCTTTGCCAATAGCTTTGGCCAGCGCGTACACCGAAAGCCCAACACAGGCGTTCATCACCTGGCCAAGTAACAACACGCTTTGCTCCGGGCTCAATCCGCTGAGTATTGAAAACAAGGCGGTGACCGCGTGAAAGGAAAAATGATAATAAAAAGGCCCGGGCAGATAAGGCTCAAGCGTGCTGGGCAGGCCGCCATTTTCGATGATCTTACGGATGATGAGAACATGGTGTTGAGAATCAACCCAATTCGGGAAGATCAACTCTCTGGCCTGCCAGAGCCGCCAAAACACAAAGACCCCCAGTACAATCAGCGCGATCAACCAGGTCTTGTCGAAAGCAGTTTTCCAACTATGGAGCAGCCCTGCCAAGACCAGACCGATACAAATGCTCAGCAGTATTCCGATCATCAAGGGGGTAAAGCTCAAGCGAACGGTGTAAAAAGCCAGCCCCACGAGGGTGATAAAACCGGCACTGACCGCAAAAATACGCGCCAACGCCTCGCCGCCGTCCTGTTGGTGATCACCCAGCCACAACCACCAGGCCAGACCGGGCAGGCAAATTGCCATAAAAGCCAGTGCTATTTGCACAGCCTGACTCCAGTGTCTTCGGGCAAGCGCGCCAACAAATCGGCCACCGTTTTCCCTGTACCGGGGTAGACCAGGTCGGGGGCGATCTCGTTGAGCGGAACTAACACAAAGGCTCGTGTTGTGATCCTGGGGTGCGGGATTTGCAAACGGCTGCTGTTTTCTATTAAATCATCGTAAAAAAGGATATCGATATCAATCAGACGTGGACCATAACGAAAGTTTTCCACCCGTCCCAGTTCGACTTCAGTCTTTTTCACGAAATCCAATAAACGCAGAGGGATCAGGTTGGTCTCGACCTTGATAACCTGGTTTAGAAAATCGGGTTGGTCCTTGTAGCCCCAGGCTTCGGTTTCGTAGACCGAAGAGCGCCCGCAGACACACATTTTCGCTGCGATCGCCTCAATGGCCCTGCTAAGGTTTTTCTGTCGGTCTCCCAGGTTGGTGCCCAGCCCGAGGTAAGCAATGCTCATCCAGTCTCACTTTTGATGATGTCAATCAGATCTGCCAGGAGCCCAAAGGCGGTTGTCTGGGGGGTGGGGTCAGATTCCAAGATCCCCAATCCAGGCAGGACATCCAGCTTAAAGTTGACGTACGAAGATGTCCCCTCAACGGTATACAGAGTCGAATCGGCAGCAACCATTTCGGGTCGAACGCTGACCTGATAACCTCCCTCCTGCCAACCTCCCTTGCAGACCAGTTTCCAGCGTTTTCCCTGTGATTCGGCCGCAGCGATCATATCGGGATTGATACCGCGAATACCGGTGGGGTTCACATCCATGGGGGTCAGGTTTTGTCCCATCAAAACATTGGCGAGCGCCGCAACTTTGATCGCAGCGTCCCAGCCGTCCACATCGTTACTGGGGTCAGTTTCAGTGATGCCGATAGATGCGCCATAGGCAATCGCCTGCTTAAGCGTTTCACCTCCCCGCATACGGTCGAGCAAAAGATTGGTACAAGAATTGAGGATTCCGTAAAAGCCGTGCAGTTTCGCGCCTGCCAGCGGCCCACGAAACAGTGAAAATATCGGCGCGCCGTCCATAACCGCTGATTCGAAGCGAAACAGACGCCCACGCTTCCCGGTCAGTTCGGTTAGCTCACGATAACCATAAACAACCGGACCTTTATTAGCAGTGATGAGATGCAGCCCCCGTTGCGCACCGGCACGGAGGAAGTCCAGCGCGGGTAAACCCGAGCGGGGGTTAACTGGTGTAGTTTCAATCAACACCTGCGCTTCAGCCTGCCTGATAAAATCAAACGTGTCCCCATCAAAACCGACCCTATCCAGGAAAGACAGGTCAAGCGCATCCCCGCGGTCCAGCGATTCGAACAATGCTTTCTGATCAATTCCCTGCCGGTCGAGGCAAACACCGTGGCTGCCAGTCGCAATGGCGGTGATACGGGGCGAGACACCAAATTCTTCCAGTATTTCTCTCTTTTTTGCAGACAAAAGGCGGGCAAAAGCCTTGCCGACGTTTCCAAACCCAAGCAGTGCCAGATCGATCGTTTTCATTGCGAATTCCTCTTTCAGCTTTCGATGGCTAATTATAGCAACGAATCCAGGCTGATGATCAGCATCTGCCGAGGCGGTGAGATTCAGAAAATGAGGTCGGAATTATAGGGCTGGCAAAGTATGTTTTCTTTGCCCAGCTCCTGTTCAAGCTGACTCAACAAAGGGTCGCTGATTTCAATCGGGAAATTTGGAAAGTAAACCACTCGCCACCCTTTCGGTCCCTGCAGCCGGAAGCCAAACAGGTCTCGCCCGGGGTGCGCGCCCAGCCAACCGTAATACTTACTCATACGGCGTTGATCTCTCTCAGGTGTATCACCGGGCGGAAGCGTGAGCACCAGAATCTGACTGGGCAGCTGTCCGACCTGTTCATCATCGACGTACCCAAAATCCTCAAGTGCTTCTTCCGGTTTTTGGGTCAGCTCTTCTGGTTCATCCTCATCAGGGGATGGGATGGTAGCCGCCGACTCCAGAGGATCGGGCTCTTGGTCAAGATAGTCTGTCTGAAACTCAAACCCAAGTGGCGGGTCTTCTATGTATTCTGGTTCCTCAACCCAGGAGGAGTGCGGATCTTCCTCGAGTAAGATCTCAAGCGAGTCTTCCGCTGTGAGATCGTTTTCTTCCCCCACAGGCGGCCAGGCATATCTGGAGAGAAAACGCATATCCGGCAAATTGCGTTCCAGGGTGTTTTCGTAGAAAGGTCCCGAGGTTGACTCACCCAGGTCGTTCTGATCGGTGTTGCTGGTTACCACAGAAATTTTGTCAACTAAAACCGAAACATTGGTATCGCGGTGCTGAACCTTGCCCTCAACCAGCAAAACCACGCCAACGTCCACAATCTGACTGTACTTTTCCCATGTTTTTGGGAAGAAAACCAGGTCCATATCTCCATAGGTATCCGAAAGGGTCACGAAAGACATCATTTGATCTTTCTTGGTCCTGATGGGGCGCATTCGGTTGACTACGCCACCAACGCTCACCTTACTGGCTTCTTCTGCCTCAGCCAGTGCCGTAGAGATATGGCTGATTTTGTTTTCCACCTGACGCAGATGGGCGTTTAGCGGGTGGTCTGAGATATACAGTCCAAGAAGTTCTTTCTCCCAGTCGAGTTGATCTTTTTTGCTCATCCTGATGTATGTCTGCAGCACCAATAAAGGGGTTTCTTCAACCAAAGACCCGCCAAAAAGATCCATCTGTCCCATTTCCTTGGCTCGGAAGTGACTGGCTGAGATGTTAGCAATTTGTTCGAGGGACGCCAGCAAAGAGCCGCGTTCACCCAGCTGGTCTAACGCCCCCACCTTAATCAGGCATTCCAAAGGGCGTTTGCCTACCTTGCGCAGGTCGACCCGCCGTACAAAATCGTTGAGGCTGATGAAAGGCCGGCTGATTCTATCGCTTGAATCTTTTCGCCCCAGGATAATTTCTTCTACGGGCGACTGCCCCACATTTTTGATCGCGCCAAGTCCAAATCGAATGGACAGATCTCCGTCAGGTCTTTCTTCAATTGTGAAGTCGTAGCCGCTGTTATTTACATCTGGTGGCAAAACTTCTATGCCCATCTCGCGGCACTCAGCGATATAGAGGGCTGTCTTATCCGTATCGTTCTTCCAGGCTGAAAGCAAGGCGGTCATATATTCAACCGGGTAATGATACTTAAGATAGGCGGTTTTGACTGCCATAATGCCATAATTGGTGGCGTGGCTTTTGTTGAAACCGTAAAAGGCAAACGCCTCCCAATGCTTGAAGATCTGGTTGGCGGTCGATTTGTCGATACCGTTTCTGACGGCGCCATTAACGAATTTCGAGCGGTGTTTCCTTACCTTAGTCGCATCCTTTTTGGAAACGGCTGAACGTAAATCGTCTGATTCACCGGGCAAATAACCGGCCAGGCTCATCGCCGCCTGCATTATTTGCTCCTGGTAGACGGTATGTCCGTAGGTTTCCTGCAGGATCGGCTCGAGCTTTTCATGGTGGTAGCTAACTGGAACTTCGCCTTTCATATTGGCAATATAAGCTGGGATGATTTCCATTGGACCCGGACGATAGAGCGCCACCATGGCAATCACATGCTGGACGGTCTTCGGCTGCATCTGCATCAGATAGCGTGTCATACCCCCGCCTTCAAGCTGAAAGATCCCAGGGGTATGCCCCTGACCAATATAGTCAAAAACTTCAGGGTCATCAATGGGGATATTGCTCAGGTTCAGTCTTCTATTGTGGCGTTCCTTAATAAATTCGCAGGCTTTAGCCATAATGGTCAGGGTGGTCAGCCCCAAAAAATCGACCTTCAGCAGCCCCATTGCGTCGATGCCAGCCATGTCATATTGCGCCACTGATTTAATGGGCAGTTCGTCGCTCTGGTTGGTGGGGCGGTGAAGCGGGAGATATTCGGTCAGCGGTTTATCACTGATAATCACCCCGGCGGCATGTGTGCCAACGTTGCGGATACTGCCTTCCATGCGGCAGGCTACATCGATCAGCCGTTTATACTGCTCATTGGATTCATACAGCGCCTTTAATTCGGCGTTCTTCTCCAGCGATTCCGCCAGTGGAATGTTTTTTCCTTGAAATTGGCTTGGCACCGCCTTTGCCACACGGTCCACTTCCACCAGAGGGATGTTCATCACTCGACCAACATCCCTGACAGCTCCTCGAGCCGCCATGGTACCAAAAGTGATGATCTGAGCGACCTTATCAGCGCCATATTTCTGGTTACAATATTCCATCACCTCTGCCCGACGGTCATCGGGGAAATCGAGGTCGATATCAGGCATGGTTATGCGGTCCGGGTTGAGGAAGCGCTCAAACAAGAGGTGATAGCTCAAAGGTTCTACCGAGGTGATATCCAGCGCATAAGCCACCAGCGAACCATTGCCAGACCCCCGCACGTTGTACCGGATGTTGTTTTCTCTCGAGAACCGGCATAAGTCCCAGACGATCAGGAAGTATTCAGCAAAACCCATTTGATTAATGACACCTAGCTCGTAGTTAAGCCGTTCCTGCATTTCTGGTGCTTGTGCCCCGTCAGAGAGGTTTTCGCGCAGCCCTCTTTGGCATAATTCCAGCAGGAAGAGTTCGGGGGTCTGCCCCTCTGGCACCTCAAACTTGGGGAGATGATAACCAGTACGCGTCAGATCGACTTCACATTGTTCCGCAATCAAAACTGTATTACTTAATGCCTCAGGAACTTGCGAAAAGATCGATTGCATCTCCTGCGGGCTGCGCAAGTAATAACTGTCGTCCGACATGCGCATACGGTTGATATCGGTCAGCAAATGTCCTGTCTGGATGCAGAGCAGGATATCCTGCAGCTCGGCGTCTTCCTTGCGGGCATAATGCACATCGTTGGTGGCCGCCAGGGGCGTGCTGGTTTTCTTTGCCAACTCCACCATCAGACGGTTGACCCGATACAGCTCCGGGATGTTGTGATCCTGCAACTCGAGGTAGAAATTACCCGGCCCAAAGGCTTCTTTATACCAATTCAGGCTGCTTTCTGCTCTTGCCAGGTCGTTATCTTTGAGTGCCTGGGGGATTTCTCCTGCCAGGCAGGCCGAAAGACCAATCAATCCCTCGCAGTGTGCCGCCAGGAAAGCCTTATCAATGCGGGGGTGATAATAGAAGCCTTCAAGTTGTGAAACTGAGGCGATTTTGAGCAGATTTTTATAGCCAGTCTGGTTTTTGGCCAGCAAAAGCAAATGGTAAGACTTTCTGTCTTTGATATTGTCTTTATCCAACATTGTTCGGGGGGCGAGGTAGGCCTCCAGACCGATAATGGGCTTGATTCCTTCTGCCCTGGCGGCTGCGAAAAAATCCAGGGTGCCGAACATTGTGCCGTGGTCGGTGAGGGCGAGGGCGGTCATACCCAGTTCTTTAGTGTATTTAACCAAATCCCTGGGGCTCGCCAGCCCGTCCAGGACTGAGTAAGATGAATGCACATGCAGGTGAACGAAAGACACGGTTGCTTTAGAATTTCCTTTAATGCTGTTGCCAATCTCAGCTCTGCGCGTAAAAACGAGGTCAGATTTGCTGCTCTTGGTGAGATTAAAGTATAGCATAGTGAACTGGAGCGAAACTTAAATAATCACCCTGAGAGTAAGTTTTAAGAAACGCTCGTCACTGCGCCAGCCTAATTCACTGTTATCGAAGAAGGGTTAGAAACGGCTGTCTGCCGGATTGTGTTTGGAATAAACCGCGTGACCGCAAAATTCGGTCAGAGTTTCTGGATCCGCAATCTCGTTACTGTCACGTTGATGGACGAGTGTTTCCTCGATCATCTGCCGGTTGGCTCTGATCGCATCGCCGAGGAAGCCAAACATGATCAGCGTGATACCCGAAACTAAAAACGTCCCACCAATCGAAACCGATTGAACAAAGCGTGAAGCCTGATCCAAGAAGAGGTAGTAAACCAAAAAACGCCCTAACAAAACAGCCCCAATCAAGAACAAAACCGCTCCGATGGAAAGGAACGTGCGCAGAGGTTGGTAGAGCACATAAGACCGAATAATGGCGCCGCTCTGCCTCCAGATGAAGTTGACCATGCCCTTATGCAACCGCGACGCGCGTGTGGCCGGGTTGGTTTCGATAGGAACACTTACGATCTTCATCGAGCCTTTGCCAGCCTGAACCAGGGTTTCCAACGTGTAAGAATAGGGGTTATAAACCTGTAATCTCAGAGCGGCATAGCGGGAAAAGGCACGAAAGCCGCTGACCGTGTCTGGAACGTCGGTGCTGGAAACTCTCCGAATCACTGAACTGCCCAGGTGTTCAATCACCCGTTTCAGTGGAGAGAAATTCTTATTCTCAAGGGTCTGACGGTCGCCTATCACCAGGTCAGCCTGACCTTGCAAGATTGGCTCAATCAGCTTGGCAATCTGGTTGCCGCGATACTGGTTATCGGCGTCGGTGTTAACGATGATATCCGCGCCGAGCGCAAGGCAGAATTGAATACCGTCAATGAAGGCCTTGGAAAGACCCCGGTTCTTGCGGTGGCGCAAGACAAAGTCGGCTCCGTGCTCAATCGCAGCCGCGGTGGTGCCATCCTGGGAGCCGTCGTCCACGACCACCACCACAATCTCGTCCACGCTGGGCAATTGATGGGGTAGTTCCGCTAAAACAGCGGGCAAATGCTCCGCTTCGTTATAAGCCGGGATCTGGATAGCTAATTTCATAATTAACAATTGTACGATAAATTTCAGCATCGAGGAGGTTTCGCGTCCGCAAAAACAGAGTTCCAAAATTATGGTATTAATGGAACATGCATAAAAACAAACGGATTAGCCTTCTGCTCTTACTGGTATCGATAATGACAGCGCTTGCGCCGTTAAAGCCCGCGCAAGTTAAAGCAGAAGCCGATGCCGCTGCTCACGCGCAGGTAGCCGCCTATGAGTTGATCTCGGCCATGAACGTTTTACGCCTGTCTTATGGTCTGCCAGCCCTGATCGAAAACGCCACCATCAACGCCGTAGCGCAGGCAACCGCCCAGACCATGGCCGACGGGCTGCTTTCCTGGCATATTGGCAACGTAGCCGGGCGCATCTCTGCTGCCGGCTATGGCGCCGGTAAAAAAGTTTACGCAACCGAAAACTTTGCGGTAGCCTCCGGCGGCACCATCGACCAGATCATGCTCATGTGGTCCGATTATGACCATATGCGCCCGGCCACCACGCCCAACTATTGCCACGTTGGCGCCGGAACCGCCAAAGCTTCAAATGGCATGACCTACTACATCCTCCAGGCCGCCTACATCTCAGGAGAGGCCTGCGATTCCACCCCACCCACGGGCGGTGGTGGCACACCCGGTCAGCCGCCTATCGGTTACGGCATCGTCACACCTGTTGAAAAAGTGGAGCCAAATGAGGAGGGAAATTACGTTCACGAAGTCAAGACCGGTCAGAGCTTATGGTCCATTGCTGTTGCTTATGGTGTCACTATCAAAGAAATCCTGGCCTGGAACAACCTGCCGGCTGGCTACGTGCTCTGGCCGGGAGACAAACTGACCATTGCCGGGCCAGAGTCGAGAGCCTTGGTGACTCCGACACCACGAGGCAATGTGAGCGTAGCCGCTCCAGATGCGGATGGAAGCATTGTTCACGAAGTCCAAGCTTACCAATACCTTTATACCATTGCAAAGGCCTATGGTGTCAGTGTGGATAGCATTCTCACGCTCAATTACCTGGACGTGAACTGGCCGCTTTCCATCGGGCAGAAGCTGGTTATCCGTGGTCCAGACCAAACCCCCACTCCAACAGCGCTGCCGCTTACCCCGCTGCAAAGGCTCACCCCCGATGCGGAGGGCAAATATTATCACACAGTCGTCGAGGGGCAGGCACTGGAATGGATTGCGAACTTGTATGGCGTTTCCCTGGCTGATTTGATGGCCTGGAATTTCCTCAACCCCTCCAGCATCATCTACCCTGGGGAGAGACTGCTGCTGCAGGTGACACCGCCCGCCACGATTACGTCCACGCCCGCGCCGGCAACCAAGACGCCCTTGCCCAGCCCAACACGCACCGCCAGCCCGTCACCAACCGCGACCCGCGCCCTCTCGCCAACGCCAACCGCAACCGTACCCCCGGCTTCGTTCAGCCTGACAAACAACCCACTCAACTGGCTCTGGCTCCTGGCTGTGGCTGCTGTTGGGGTGGCAGTCTATTTTGTGATCAGCGCGCAAAGGTCAAAAAATCAACCCCAGTAACTGTAAGCCGCCATCACCCCGTCTTTGTCAGTCTCATAATAGTCTGAATTCCTGGTAGCATTCAGCCTGCGACCAGGCTTGGAACGAGAAATAAATTGACCTGAGCTGCGCAGCTGGCAGAAGTATTTTTTCCAATAAATGAAGGGGGTTGGATTAGCCCATAGGTGAATGTCTGATAGGTTAAATAAGCAATATTCTGTGCCTGGGTAGATCCAGGTCATGCTTTTAAAGCTAGATGCATCCGCCCTTCTCATCTAAAGCCCTTGTCACTTCCATTCAAGCGGCAAGATCCAGATCAACGATGCATAATTTAATATTTAAGTAAATCGGTAACAACATGATTGTGAGAGTTAACAAAAGTCAACTTTACTTAACAACCAGTTTATAGATCTGGTTATAGCGGTATGCCTCTTGTTCGATATTTGGCACAAACGATGCAAGTTTAATATGATTCTTGATCCTGTTAAGGATCGTTGGATCGTCGAGGATATTCTGCATGACCCCTCGCAGTTCATTCGCATCGCCCCCTGTAAAGGTAAACCCGTTGACGCCATTCTCAACAGCTTCAGCCAACCCCCCCAAATTGGAAACAACTACCGGAATTTCGCTGGCTAAGGCTTCGTGCACAACAAAAGGATAGTTTTCATAACAAATTGAGGGAGCCACGATCACGTCTATCTGATTTAACACATTGTACAATTCTTCGGCTCGGAACGATCCCATGAAATTGACCTCTGTATCACCCGCCATATCTTTGAGTTTGTTTACATAGGGGTCCTGGCCAGATCCAAAGATCGACAAACTCGCACGAGATGAACGCATATCCACAAAAGCTTTGATCAATACATGTACGCCTTTGTGCACAGTCAAACTTCCAATAAATCCAAACCGGATGTTGTCGTCAACCTGGTAAACGTGATCACGCGGCCTGATATTACTTTGGCGTATCCCGTGATGATTAATGAGTACTTTTAAGCCATCAATTTCATGCTCAAAAATCCCTGGCAGGAATCGGGAAGGCGCAACGACCGCCGACGCTCCATGGATAATCTCTGCCGCTATTGTCAAGCGGTCTTTGATGAAGGCTGTTGAAAATTCTTTACAAAGTATCGAACAATTCACTCCGTGTTCAGGCCCCGAACAAAGCGTGTTGGGTGTAGGCGCCAGGATTATTTTAGGACAAAGCAAGTGAAAATCCGTGATGGTCAGTATATAAGGAATGTTTAATTGCCTGGCAGCCAGGATGAATGGGTAGACGCGCATGAGGTGACCCGCATGGATCAAATCTGGTTTTTCTTGCTGCAAGATTTCAAGCGCAAAATTGATATCAATGTCTGGGTCGATCACATAGTGCAGATCACCCGGGTCTTTTTCGTAACGCCACGCCAGAACCGGAATGCCTTGGTAATGGAATTCTTTGTATAAAATGCCGCCAGATCGATGAGGAAACGAACTAACATCACCCAGACTATAAGTAATAACTTTGATTTTATTCCCATTTTTCTGGGTCATGTAAGCTGTGTTGAAAACGAATTTTTCTGTGCCAGCCTGAAATTCGGGATAAAACTGATGGACAAGATAGAGCACTTTCATCACACACCTGCCATTAGCGTTTCATGCAATTTGTCCATATCCTGAAGTTCATTTCCAGTGCGGTTCTTGTTACAGTAAGCCAAATGCGCCCCCACCACTATTGAGAAAGACTTGTAGAGACACTCTTTTATTTCGGTAAGCAAGGTATCATCAATCGTTTCGTAGGTGTTTTTCAGGTAGTTAAACGTTATGCTGACATGACCCAGAAGTGCCATGGTAAGAAACCCATCGTATCTTCTTCCAGCATATTGAAATCCGCTGGTTTGGATAAGCTCCTCAAGAAAATCCTTCGCATTTGTGTCCAGGTATTGCTCTGTTGTCATCGGCACTTCAGCGGGGTATTGGTACTCATGTCTACGGGCAAACAACTCGCTTACCCTTGTCTCAAATATCTCTGGTGTTAGATATTTAGGTAAGTTGTTGATGTTTTCGATTATTCGGGTCAAGAAAAAATAAGTAAAGGCAATATCAGGCACAAAGCTGTCCATGTCAATTTTTGGTATCACAAAGTCTTCAAATACATCGGATAAAAATTGGTTGTCCACATACCCCCGCTTTAAGAAGTAGTAGGGGGAACGATTGTGAGAATGAATGATCCTGACCGATCCCAAAAATGCGATTTTGTATCCATCTTTGATCAGCCGAAGACCCAAATCCAAATCCTCAGCATAGTTTAACCGGTAATGGTATTTGTCGAAAACCTCACGGGAGATAAGATTCGCCAAGTCGGATAATTGGGCGTTTTGTCTCAATGCAATATTGTCGAGTTTTTCTGGCAATGAGAAAATGCGGTCGCCATCATTAACACCCAGAAAATTATAATGATTCCAGCAAATTTGCCGATAAAAAAGGTCAGCATCCTCTCTGGGCGTTTCAGCACAGGAAACGGCAACTACTTCTTTATCCTTAAGTACCTGGAACAATTCATAAAGCCAGGTGGAATTTGGTGGCAGTGCGTCTTGAACAGTGAAAAGCAAATAATCTCCTGTCGCGTTTTCTGCCCCCAGATTTCGCGCGAACGAATGGGAAAATTCCGAAGGATCAATCTTTATTACAACGGCGTTATAAGTCTCAGCAATTTGGACTGTATCATCAGTACTACCAGAATCAACGACAATGATCTCAATTTCTCTAAATCCCTCCTGCAAACGCAGAACTTTCATAAGAAACGAAAATTCTGACCCCGCATTTTTTGTTGGAATGATGACCGATATTTTTTTGTCGATTGTCTCTTTGACGCTGGGTATTGTAAAGTGAGATCTGGGTCTTTTTTCACCAAGAATACTAACGCTTTGTGATTGGTCCAGGTTGCGGAGGGTTTTACCAGGAAATAGTTTGGACTTAACTTTCCCTAAAAAATTAGCAAGCCCATAAATTCTGATAAACCTTGCCGATCGACGGAGATTATCTATCGAAATCAATTTTTTTTCAGTATCACTTCGCGGTTGAGTATCCTGATTTATCGGAGGTACAAAGCGGTCGGATGGTAACTTCGGGCGACCTTCTTTGGATCCATACTTAATATAATGCGCCAGGGGATTCTCGCCTGACTTTTCAAAATCAGGATTCGCGTTTAGATAGAATCTTGTATCAAACTTGTCAGATGGGTTACGCCCTTCTTTCCAGCCGATTGTCAAAAAGTGCTTCAAAGGGTCTATATCCGCAGCACGCACATCTCCATAATGGAACAGATAGTATTTCTCATCAAACAATCCGCTCCTTCGAATAATTCTTCGTTTACTACTTAAGAAGCCCATTTATCTTCTCCGTAGTTTTCGCATAACTTTACGCATGGGACGGGTTATTTTCCAGCTTGTGCTCGTGACATTATCTACCAATTCATTTACTGTCTCATGTAACGAGCTTTGCAGATTATCAATATCCTGTTTCAATATTGAGTTTTGCTGGGTTTGATTGTCAACTTCCTGTTTTAACAATGCGTTTTGCTGCGCCTTATCACCAATTTCCTGTTTCAACATGGAGTTTTGCTGGGTTTGATTGTCAACTTCCTGTTTTAACAATGCGTTTTGCTGCGCCTTATCACCAATTTCCTGTTTCAACATGGAGTTTTGCCGAGCTTCATAATTGGCAGCGGTTTCCACAAAGTGGCCTATCTTTTCCAACAATTTGAGGTTAATAACACGGTCGGTTTGATTAACCACCCCTCTTTTCACTACTTCGGTGTACACGTCGCACCAATCATTTACATGCGTGCTAAGCAGATGATTTTGTCTTATATCATCCTGGGCTTGTTCGAGAATTGTATTCCGCAAATCAGGATGTTCGACTAAACTTGTCAACCTATCTTGCCACTCTTCCGATGAACATGCCATCAAGCCCGTCTTCCCCTCTTGCACGACCCCCTTATAAGGTGGGATATCTGAATAAACAGCGGGCAAACCCAAAGCGGTATATTCAAAATACTTCAGCGGACTCTTGTTGCGATTGAAAACGGTATCTCGTAAAGGCGCAAAAGCGATATCAGCATCAAACTCTAGGATAAGTTTTGCAAACTCACTATATTCGTGTGTTACAGAGGGATAAAAGGAAACTTTCGCCAAATTCTTTAAGCTAGCTGGGGCATTGATGCCATAGAAAATAAAATCCAGCTTACCCGGGTACTTTAGTGCCAGATCTTTCAAAGGTTCGGAAATTATTTCGATATCCAGCTGGTGGGATTGTGTTCCGAAATACATCAAGGTCAAAGGGAAATTGCGATCAGTTCTTTTAATTTTTTTTATCGGCCAAATTGTGTCATCAAGGTAATTTGGCAGAACATAAACATGGTCATTATGTTGGGCGATCGCACTTTGTAAAAGAGGGGTGGTTACGATGACTGCGTCAACAGCTCGTAAGGCGAATAAAATAGGAACGAGTTCAAAGGCAAATGAGGAATTCATTAAATCGGGATGGTCAAAATCGAGCCCTAACAAATCATCATCCAGATTCATTACAACTGGTTTACCTAGATCGTGCGCTGCTTCGATCACTTTTATTGACTGACTAAACCCACCAGGGAAATTTCGCTCTAAAATCACAAGTTCGGCATCATTAATTGGCTCCAAACTGACTACACCGTTACAAACCCCATCAATTAATTCGATGCCGAGAATTTTCAAAGGGCTTATCACTCTAATTTGTTCCCATGCCAATGGATAGGGAGAATAAGTGTAATAAGCAACCTTTTTTACGACAGACATTTTCAGTCGTTCTCCATCGTTGGCCGCAGGGACTCTTCCCAGGTTGGCTGTTTTAGACTAAAGGCATTAGACAGGTTATTGTTGTCCAACACGCTCACTATCGGGCGATTGGCTGCTACAACGAAATCACTGCTCTTGGCGGGCAACAAGTCTCTTACCACTTGCTCTTCTTTATGTGGGTCAAGTTCAAGAATGGCTTTAGCCCATTCATACCTGCTGCAAGAACCGCCTCCGGCGCAGTGGTACAACCCGCCTTTTTCATGAAGGTATCCATAAACATCATCTCGCCCTTGAGCCAGAATGAGCGCGGTGACCTCCGCCAGCATACGCGCAGAGGTCGGGCTGCTAATCTGGTCGTCCACCACTCGCATCACTTCCTGCTCTCGCGCCCACTGCAGTACTTTGTTAACAAACCCTCCCTGGCGCATCGAGTAGACCCAGCTGGTTCGCAATACCAAATTCACACAGCCAGAAGCTGCGATGATCTGTTCGCCTTCTAACTTGGTTTGACCATAGACGTTAAGTGGATTAGCTTGGTCCGTCTCCACATACGGGCTGCCTTTGGTGCCATCAAACACATAATCAGTGGAGTAGTGCACGAGAACCGCGTTAATTTTCTTGGCTTCCTCTGCCAGCACACCCGGGCCAAGTGCGTTGATAGCCCTTGCTTTTTCAGGCTCACTTTCAGCCTTGTCTACGTTGGTATAGGCAGCCGCATTGATGATAAGATCTGGTTTAACACTCCGGACAAGTTCCCGCAAGCTGACGCTGTCAGAAAGATCCACGTCGGGGTAATCCAGCGCGACCACTTCACCAAGGGGCGCGCAGGTGCGCAGTAATTCCCAACCCAGCTGACCTTTGGTACCGATCTGTAAAATCTTTTTCATAACACGCCCTGATCGAGAAGTCGCAGCAGGTACTGCCCATATGCGTTGCTTGCCAACGGTTCCGCGCAGGTTCTGAGGCATTCTTCGTCGATATAACCCATGCGGAAGGCGATTTCTTCGATGCAGGAGATCATCATACCCTGCCGCTCTTCGACAGCCTGTACAAACATGGAGGCCTGCAGCAGACTTTCGTGCGTGCCGGCATCCAGCCAGGCAATCCCCCGCCCAAGAACCCTGACCTGCAATTCGTTATCCTCGAGATAGCGCTTGTTAATATCGGTGATCTCAATTTCGCCCCGCGGGGAAGGTTCTAATTCTTCTGCGTAGCGTACCACGCGGTTGTCATAAAAATATATGCCCGGCACGGCGTATTTCGAGTGAGTTCTCAGCGGTTTTTCTTCCAGGCTGATTGCTTTGCCATCCTGATCAAATTCAACCACACCATAGCGCTCGGGGTCGCGTACAGGATAAGCGCAGACAACCGCGCCATGCTCCTGTGCAGCCGCGCTGCGCAGGATAGCAGGCATGCCCTGACCGTAGAAAATGTTGTCTCCCAAAATCAGGCAAACTTTATCATCACCGATAAACTCCTTGCCAATCAGAAAAGCATCTGCCAAACCACGCGGCTCTGCC